>OJCB01000390.1_pt1 | contig 17187 bp, 19 predicted proteins | sample 1591501 | NCBI WGS metagenome assembly OJCB01 (sample SAMN05416813, study PRJEB24817) | seawater metagenome | isolation source: Sea water | place: Canada:Atlantic | collected 2013-07 | reverse complement strand
AGATCAGCCTCGGTCTCGTGGGCTCGGAGATGTGTATAAGAGACAGCCGTAAAGCTGGCTCCATTCGGACTGAGAGTGTTACGGGTTACCAACTGTGAGGTCGGATCACAAACGAACAAACCGCCTTTGAGATCAGCAAGAAAATCGCCACGATAGACTCCGAGTCCGCAGGCGGCGGTGTGAGTTCCGGCGTGTGCTTTACTGGTGGTGTGACTCAGCGCAATCGGCCAGACCGGAGCACCGGGAGGCTGGATGTCTTCGTGTCCCCGGGAAATTCCGGCGAGGGGAGTGCGTTTCACCGCTTCAAGTGGCATTACTGCAAACATGGCGGGGTTGCGATTGCTGCAGAAAAAGCGGCGGCTGAAATCATCCAGTGATCCACCGAACTGGCCTCCTCCGGACACCGGGCTCATCGATCCGCTGGCTGGATCGTAGCGAAGGTTCAGTTTTGTCACTGCGATCTTGGCGTCCTCATTGCCGGCTGGATAAATCTCTTTGGCATCGAGTCCGTTGTTTAAGTAGATCGCATTGTCTAGTCCCCAGCGCGGGCTGGAAACCTGCAGCTGATTGTGACGCGGCTCATTGCTCACGAAGAGTTTCTCAATCTTGTCAGCGACATCATCACCGTCGGTGTCCTGAAGAAAAAGAATCGCCGTGCGTGTTGTAGCCAGCAATCCTCCATTCATCGGCAAGAGGCCCTGGACGTGGTCCAGATCGTCAGCCCAGGTAGTTGCACCATCCATGACTCCGTCACCGTCTTTATCCGTCAGGAGTCGGATCCGGGAGAGATGACCCGGTCCATCTGCAGGGAGAGGATAATCCCTCATTTCAGCGACAAACATCCGGCCCTTTTCATCCCAGACCACATCGACTGGATCACAAGTGAGAGGCTCTGATGCCACGAGTTGCAGTTCGTAGTCGCCGTCGATCTCCCAGAGTTTGGCAGATTCCTCGGGACTGAGAGGATCTTTCCGGGGAAGGATGCTCTCGCCGGTGATGGAGTATCCCATATTGGTGGACTTCGCCTCCGGGTCCCATTTTTCCTTAAAAGTATCGAGGGGATGCAGTTCGAACCGACGGATCCAGCATTCGCCGAGTTCACTTTGCAAACCGATAAATCCTTCCTGCGGATTGCAGCCCGTCACTTCATTGACGAGTTGGCCGTTGAGGAAAATCCGGATCCCACCGCCTTTGCAGATGACTTCCATCCGGTTCCATTCGCCGACAGGATTCTCCACTTCTTTCGCGCCGCGATACCCTTTGACGTCTGCCCAGTCAGGATCACGATGTTCCCAGTTAACCCTGGCCATAGTTTTTCCTTCCAGAGGAAAAGTCCGCTTTTTACCTTTCGGATCCCAGACAGGCTCTCCGTCACGATCATCGGTGACCGTTGCTGTAATGCTCGTAGGATCGATCTTCCCGTCTTCACTTTTTGAAGCTAGAACCAGGAAATCGCCGGAGCCGCCTTCGATCAGTTGGGATTCGATACAACTCATCCACGTTCCGCCGTAGGAACCATCCGGACCGTAGGCATGAATCAGAAGGCCGCAGTCGCGGGCGCGATCAGCCCGACCGGCCAAAGTTCGCTCACCCCATTTGTATTCGAGGACCAGATGATAATCGCGATAGGATTGATTCGTCCGGATGTATCCCATCCCTTTGCCCGTTACGTAGAGCTGTTTGTTCTCTTCAATTTTCCAGATCTCCTCCCGCTTCATCGAGACCGAGCTCTTGGGATTGAGATTGATCGAGAAGTCTTTAAAAGACGGATCGTCGATCAGGTTGACCACTTTGTCAGGGGTGATTCCCTTGCTGGTGTCCTGCGCTTCGAGGATTGCGGGAGAAAAGAAAAGAATCCCGCCGAGCGCGAAAAAAGCTGTCTGCTTTATCATCGCGCTGAACCTAGAGGAAAGGGGGGCGGCTGGAAAGCTGGAAGGTCACCGCCTTTGCGGTAGGGAGCGGGGACGAGGTGATGCGGAGTGCCGAGGTGTTGCAGGAGAGGGGGATTTGATTGGAAAAAAGGGGGGGGATTGCGAATATTGCTTACTTAAGGATATTCCCTTATTCAGCCGACCGAATAAGGTGAGGAAGGATCCCCGGTCGAGCTGAAAGCCTTGACACCTTTGGCTTCTTCCGTTTTTCTAGGGGTGGAAACAGGCGTGATATTCTAATCGGATATCGATATGATTATGAACTATTAATACTGTTCTACCAAGAAAGATGCCTGAGAAACAACAAATCAACTGGGTGGACATGGTTGTTCCAAACCCGAAATCTCTGGCCGACTTTTATTCCGCTGTTATCGGCTATACCTTGGAACCCTGCGATGATGGCGATGGGAAGACATCCTACAGCCTCATTGATGGAAATTCGAAAGAAGCATTCGGCATCTGTGATCAACTCTCATTTCCGAATTGGACAGGTGGATGGGTTCTCTACATCGAGGTCGATAACCTCGACGACCGTGTATCACGGATTAAGGAGCACGGAGGCGACATAGTAAACTATTGGCCAAGCCAAGAGGGACGACGCGGCGAGTGTTTGTTTCGCGATCCAACTGGTGCTGGAGTCATGCTGCAAGAGGCTCGCAAACCGGGGTAGAACAAGCACAGGCACTCAACATCTGACCGCTATGAGTCGAAAGGCCTTTTCTGATTCAACTTTCCCCTCCATGACCCAACTGCGCTCTCTGTCAGATGTGAGTGCTGTTTGACGTTCGACCTGAAATGAAATTCTCTTCATGCACATCCGCCGCATTTTAGGCATCCTGATCGGACTGTGCATCTACTTTGCTGTCCTTGATTTCTCTGCGCGCTTTCTTGGGAAGCGGCCTCTGTTAATCGAAGCAATGACCGCAGTTCCAGGAGTCGTATTGTTTTTTCTCATTCGGTCCAAAATTGACAGGACAGGACAGGACAGGAAAGTATTCTTTTCGAATTTACCCAAAACACTTCTAGTGGTTAGCCCTTTTTGGTTCTTGATGGCAAATTGGATTGGACAGCCTCTTACCGAAGTTCCTTCGACCTCTGTCCTGTTAAACGCTGTAATTTTTTGTCTTCTAACCGGAATCGGGGAAGAATTGATGTTTAGAGGCTATCTTTTTCACATTTGTGAGGAGTGGAGTAGATGGACTGCGTTGCTTGTAACCTCATTGATTTTCGGACTATTCCATGCCAATCAAGGGTGGGAGATTTTTGGATACGCTTTGATTGTGGGGCTTTCATACGGGGCGGCGAGAATAGCCGGGGTCCCGCTATGGGTCTTAATACTTTTTCACGCTCTCAACAATCTTCCGAATAACCTTCCTCATCGGGATACGTTTAGTTCAGAGCGCGTGGTTATTGGGATTGCCTTTACCACTGTATTTACTGTCGCATTCATTGTCGGTCGCCAACACTGGTCGAACAAGACGAGCCACCCAAGCCCTGACCGCTCCGAGTCGAAATGACTTTTATATTCCACGAGTTTCACTCACAATTTACCAGCGCCCTCTGTGAGGGCTGGGTGCTCTAATACCTTCGCTCGAATTCAAGCCCGCAGGGCAAATTCTTACATTTTCCTGACAAACCCAATCCCCGACTTTGGTATCATGCAGATCGACAAGCCAAGCGCAGACCTATGAAAGCAATGATGATCAGCCTATGCTTCCTCGTGGGAGCTGTCGCCATTCAAGCGGAGGATGAAATACCCCTACTAACTCTTCCGCGGGGGGGGGCGAAGTACATGACGAGAGAACTTCTCGGCAAAACCATCCAAGAGATCCTTCCGCGGGAATCCATCGTGCAGGTTATCCAGCTGGACGACAGCAGGAAACTTTCAAAAGGTCGCGACCTCACGGACCATCAGAAGCGACCCGATGCTATCTTGCCGCGAATGTACAGAGTGAAGCTCAAATCGGCCAAAGGTGGCATAGATGCAAAGGCTAGATTAACTGTCGATCTCGCAATAGTCACCAAAACCGAGATCTGGAGACTTCAAGTTTGGGAAGCGGCTTTCCCTCGATCACAACTCTCTCCCGTAGCATCGCTCGCCACTCACGACAGGGATTGCTGGTTCTACCTACCCAAGCCCAAGAGCGAAAAAGACGGCGTTGACCAACCCGCTACTGCTCCGGAGTCAAAGCCGAAAGGCAATGCGAAGCCTAAACCTGAATCGGAGGGGCGCTTCCAGTAGCGGGCGGCAGGCCTCGGACGTTCGGCAAAGAAAATGAAAACAATCGTGATCACAATTGTCCTCGCTTTTCCGATGCTTCTTCGAGCCGGAGAAAATCTGAAGCCAGAAGGCGATGTTCAATACCAAAGCAAGTATGCGTTCTCGGTTCCTTACACTCCGCCTCATGTTGAGTCCCATCCCGATGGCATTCATACTGTCCGTGCAAAATTTTCGATTCGGGAATGTGACACTGAAGGCGGTGAAGTTGTTCTGTTGGCTTTCTACAAGGATTCAACACTTCTGAAGTCTTACACGCTGAAAGAGCTTTGGCCAAAGCCTGAGGATCGGCGTTTTCACCCTGCTTCTGGGGTTTTTGGATGGGTTGCATGGCATCCAACAATCAACACATTTCGCGGAAATATCTTTAGTATTTGCACCATTGATGATCTTCTACGTTTCGATATGACAAGTGGTGCCCGGCTTGAAACCAAAACTGAACAGGTCGAGTCACGCGAACCCTGACCGCTACGAGCCGGAATGTCTTTTCCAGTTCTGACATCACCCAATCGTCAACCTATGCTCTCAGTCAGGGGCGAGAATTCTAAGACGTTGGGCGAATGAAAACAGATAGAAAAGCGATGCAAGTAAGATGGCTATGGCCTGGTTTTTGGATTGTAGCCGTCGCAATTTTTGCTTTCATGCACTTCAGGAGCAAACGAACCGTGGATATCTTTCATCCTACTGAGCATATCCTCTTGGATTCTTCAGGCGGCAGCCTAGCGCTTACTGTTTACCCGAAAATTGTTTACGGAAATTTTGATTCAGGAGACCCAGGTGGCATTTGGGTAAGGTTTCCATTCGAAAGTAGTGCTGATGGGAGACGGAATTTGGCGTATTCGAGAAAGGACTGGGGTAATACTGCTCATGAATTTCAAATATCTTGGATGATTTTAGGTCTTGCATCAGTTTTCATCTTTTCTTGGCTTGCTCGTAAGGAGGTTTTTCGTGTATCCGTCATGAGTAATGTGAAAGGAAATATGAACCCGCCGAACAAGCCAGAATAGGCAATCCTCACCCGCCCTGAGTCGAAAGCGTCATGACGATTTAATCCCCAACTCCGAATCGAGGTGGCGCTCTCAGGTAAGGGTGCCTATCGTCTGACCTTGGATTAGAAGATGATGATCCCATTTGAGCAGTTCTTTTTCGATGAAGTCCGAAAGGAGAATGTATTCCTGAGAGGCTTAGGATACGAAGAAAGAAGCGAGGCCTCAGAATGGGGAATTGAAGTCGAATATACGAATGATGCAATTAGTGTCCGTTACACCTTTGGAGACAAAGACTTGCTCTTCAATACATGCATCAAATTAGGAGAAAACAGAGAATATGGACTCTGGGAATGGGCAGATGCTCTTGGGACGAGGGCCGCAAAGAAAATTACAGATAATCTGGTTCCGGACGAAAACGCTCTCGGCCAGTTGATCCAAAGCTCAGCACTTTGCTTGAAGTTGAACTTGAAGCAGATTTTGGAAGCCGATTCTAAGACCATTAAAAAGATTGAGACAGCCAGAGAGGCAGTCAGACTAGAATGGGAATCTAAATATAAATAATATCCAACAAGGCGAGGCTCTCAACCCCTGATTGCGACGAGTCGAAATGACTTTTCTGACTCCTGACATCACTCTACTATCAATCAACGCTCGCCGTCAGGGTTGAGAGCTCTAGGACGTTCGCCAAAAAAATCACCATGCTGAAACCCATACTCATTGTCCTCTGGCTGGCTCTGCGCCTGACAGCGGAGGCCGGCACTCTGGCGCTGACATTCGTTCATCAACCACTAACCACATTGGGTACTGATGGGGACGCCGGTATCGTGATTGCGAGGGTTCCAGTTCTAACGAACGCTGTTCCCGAAGGCCTGCTGTCGCATGTCGCAAGCCCCAATAAGATTTTGCAGAATGAATCGGCAGGTGTTTCCGACTCTAACATTTTGTCTCGGCTGGGGATTTCATTGTCAGTTGTTCTCGTGGAGGGTACTAGATACGAAATCACCATGGATCTGAGCGGCGCAAGTGTTCCGGCAGAACACGGCGTTACCTTGGAAGCGGTTGTCGCTTCGGCGATCGAGTGCATCAACAAGACTATCATTGACACAAATGCCTTTCATGGAGACTCGCAACAGGTTGTTTGGCGCTTAAATTTGAAAGCTGATGCGAAAACGATCTTGGCGTTAAAGCAGTATCAACGGAGCTACGAACCTCGGAAATCAAAACGCGCCGAACAAGACGGAGCACGCCAACCCGCTAACGCTCCGGACTCGAAGTCTAAGGGCAATAAGAAACCTAAACCAGAATCGGAGGAGCGCTCCCGGTAGCGGGTGGGTGGCCATCAAACGTTCGCCCAAGAAAAATGACCTACGAGAGATTAACACTTTTTGCACTTCTTATGGCGGTGTTCGGCTCGTCTGTCTCGGCGAAGCGAACGGCGCCAAAGCCGGTTCAGTCGATCATTTCAGACGGCATCGAATATCGCGCGCCTCTGGATCTTGAAAAGATGGGCGTCGTTCAAGCCTGGGATGTAAAAACGAAGAAAATGCTCTGGGAGAAGAAGGTCTACTCCGTCCGTTTCAACCCTCTGTTGGAACGAGATGCTCAGTGGATTTTCATCACCCACCTCAAGGCGGAAGCAGGATTAATTGTTGTTTCAAATGAGAAAGGAAAGCAATTTTCTCTGAGTCCTAAGTCAAAGAGGGTGAGAAAACTGAGGGCTTCAAACTCTGCAAAAAACGGAGGCTAACAAGATACTGCGGCGATGATCAATCCCCGACCCGCTCTGAGTTGACGCATGGCGACATTTCGATCACCATCGTTTCAATCCATCCGCGCTATCGGTCGGGGATGAGGTGCCTTTAACGTTATCCGATACAACAAACATGCCGAAATCCGGCAACCCTTTGCAAACATTATGCCTGATTCCGATGACGAGCACCTCCGCACAGCGAGCGATGGCATTACACGCTGTTGGTGGGGAAGCGACGATGATGACTATCAAAAATACCATGATGAAGAATGGGGTCGGCCTGTCATCAACGATATCCGACTCTTTGAGAAGATTTGTCTGGAGGGCTTCCAATCCGGACTATCCTGGCTAACCATCCTTCGCAAGCGTGAGAATTTCCGAAACGCGTTTGCAGATTTTGCCTTCGACAAAGTTGCCGATTTTGACGAGGGGGACGTCGCCCGGCTTCTCCAAGATAGTGGAATTGTCCGTCACCGGGGAAAAATCGAGGCTACGATAAACAATGCTCGTCGCGCCATGGAGGTAGTCGATGAGTTTGGAAGCCTTGCCGCTTATATCTGGCAATGGGAGCCGAACTCTCCAGAGCCTCACGCTGGAAAGGACGATCGCGAACATCTAATTCCCGGCCTCACGAAAACATCCCAAGCGCTCAGCAAGGATCTGAAAATTCGTGGTTGGAAGTTCTTCGGCCCAACAACCGCCTACGCGTTTATGCAGGCAATGGGCATGGTAAATGACCATATGGAAGGGTGTGCCATGAGGACCGAGGTTGACTTGCTGCGGCGCGAGTTCAGCCGCCCGCAACGGGTGGTAGGACTTTAAGGCTATGCCGAAAAGAGAATACCAGATCGACGGTCATCTGTTTTCTGATCTGCAGGGATTCTTCGACCAGATCAGTGTGCACGTAATTCCCGGTGTGCAGTGGGGACGAAACCTGGATGCATTTAATGACATTTTGCGCGGAGGATTCGGAACGCCTGATGAAGGTTTTGTTCTCGTTTGGAACAATTCCGCGAAATCGAGGAAGATGCTTGGATACAAGGAGACAGTGACGCAACTGGAGGGATTCCTTAATCGGTGTCACCCTGAGAACCGGGACGATGTGGCGAAGGACTTAGATCAGGCGAAGCACAATAACGGGAGCACTGTTTTTGACTGGCTCGTGGAGATCATTGAAGTTCATTGTCGAGGTGGCGACGAGGAAGATGACGGCGTGGAGCTTCGTCTCGCATGAAACCGAATTGCATCACAAGCGAGTGGACACCAACAGCCTACCGTTCCAAGTCGACATGACCCTCTTTTCTCATACACTTAATCCTGTTTCGGAGCGGCGCTGCATCTTGGCTGCGGTTCACTCTTGACGTTCGGTGTTGAAAATTGAAATGAGACTATTCATCCTCCTATTTTGTATTCTCTTAGAGCAATCCCCAGGAAGTGAAATTTGGGATGCAAACCCAAAACAATTCTATATTGATATTTTTGGAAAACCAACGCTCTCCAAAATCATCAAGCCCGACGAATTGAAATCTATTTTGATAGCACCGGAGACTTCAATTCCAACAAAGGAGCAAATCCCGAAAGCCACCGAAAAGATTCTGTATCTTTATTGGGAGGGCACAGAATGGAAAGCTCACACATGGTTCACTCTCCAAGATGAAGTCTGGATAAGTTTCGCCCACACTAATGGCGGTAACAGAGTTAGATTTTAACCGAATCAGAAATGACCTTACAAATCATTTCACTCAAGGTGCTTGATGCTCTGAGTTTTGAGTTGATTGGGCAATTTGAAAATTCTATCCTGCATCAAACTAACGCTCCCAGTGCCTGAGTGCACTTCAAACGTTCGCTTAAGAAACCATGCATACACCAAAGATTATCGCGTTGCTCATCATGTTGATGACTCCAGCCTCCGCAGAAGTGAAGGAAGCTGAAGCCTTGGCACCTTCAGACATCGGAGCTTTCAAGTGGATCGTCGGTGCAACGGGCGATGCCGGAGAGGTTGTTATATTGAGATGGTCCCGCACTTGGACCGTAGGAAAAACCAGGCACGTCAATACCCATGACACTGTCTCATACGATCCGGGCAAAAGATTTGAAGGTTCGTTCGTCGCGATTGATCCAGACTACTTTAACCCCTACGACAAGGTCGAACACAAGTGGCATATCGCCCATTTTGGCGGGTCGGGCTGGCTCGAAGGAGAGTATTCAGGCTCATCCACCGGAGATAATTTCGGAACGATCAAATTCACCAACGAAAAAGGGCAGACGTATGAATACCGATTTTCCGCAATCGTAATGAGTCATCAGGAAGCAGTTGGTATCTACGATGTCCTTCCGGACGATTCGACGACGGGATGGAAGTGGGCCGGTGAGCCAAAGGATGGCGAGCAAGGCGGCGCTGACAAACCCGCTACCGCTCCAAAGTCAAAGCCGGAGGGGAAAGCAAAACGCAAACCAGAATCGGAAGGACGCTCCCAGTAGCGGGCGAGTGGCCCTTGAACGTTTTGCAAAGAAGACAAAAACCCCATGAACATCTTCCCTAGATTCCTGATTTTGGGTCTCGCCGTATTGACCGCTTCATGTGGCTCTCAATTGCTTGCCGCCAAAGAAGATCAAAGGTCGCGAGCGAATCTAAAGAAACAGCTGACCGCAAAAATCGAAAGATTACAGAAATCCAAGAAGCCCAGTATTTCTAAGGGAAGACTGACGGAAGGCACATTGGCACATCCTGCTGAGCTGGCTGCTCCGGAAGGTGTAGGGTATTACCTGTCACACCCCATCCGCCGAACGAATTTCGGCCATGATCGCCTGGTTTTTGGCTTGATGGCATTGGGGGTGCATCTAAGAGGACAATTGGGGGATCATCCAGATCACCGCCTCCGCATCCATGATCTTTCTTCGAAGGCCGGAGGTAAGCAAAAGCGTCACATAAATCACCAAATGGGATTGGATGTTGATCTTGTATTTTACGCGACTGATTTAGAGGGAAATGTGACCAGGTCGATTATGACTTCCTATGGTGCAGACGGGAAATCGACAGACGGGGACTATCTTTTCGATCTTGCCCGTAACTGGGAAGTCGTTGCGGGCATTGTAGAAAATGAATATTTTGGGGAAGTCAGGAGCATACTGATTTCCAATGATCTCAAAAGGAAACTGCTTACCTATGCAAACAAGCTAGCGATCACGCTGGCTTCAGAGAACAGCGCTGAAAGGGCGGCTCTGGATGTTATTATTAAGAAAGCGGAAGCGCTTATGCGCCAACCAGAATCTTCTCCGCACGACAATCACTTTCATCTATCGCTAAGCAACATCGACAGGCCTTAGCAGAACAAAAGAGTTCAGGCGAATCCTGACGGCCCGCCTGATTCATGACCTTCGGCTTAGAAATATGAAACTGATTCCAGGAGGATTAATTGTGTTTATACTTTTCCTTCCACTATTGGGAATCGCTGAGAACACGTTTAAGGAGGTAAGCGTATCAGGGGATTCGTGGGAGATCATCTTTAAGAGCGAAGGTGTGAGATTCCGAATCGAGATCGATGGCAAGGATCGGGGAATCTCTGATTATGATCAGGAATTGCGTCTGGAGAACGGACAACGATTGTCCCTGATAGAGAAGCATTCTTCTCTGGAGGTCCGTCCAATTCGGGCAAAGCAAAGAGTTGGAATCCTGATTCTTCAGACTCACCGCGATCCGCGAACGGGGGAATCAAAGACAATCGAAAGATTTGAACCAAACCACAAAGCCGAACAGGTTAAGGCACCAGACCGCTAGTTCGGCCTTAGTTTTTTGTGGTGATTGGCCGATTTTCACAGCGGCTAGATGCTCGGAAGTGGTGTATCAGAAATCTGATTTCGATTGGCTTCGCCAAACTATCGAGAAGGGTGCCGACTACAAAGGCCGAGCGATTCTATAATGTGCCCTTCGGCTGGATGGATCTACTTTGTAATCAGTCACTTCAAGCTAAGGAAGCCGGCACTACTACTACAATTGATCTCCCTCGCCGCCCTTGCCGCAAATAGTGAATTTCGCATAACAAGGCGTCGTTGATCAACGCTCTGCCGCTATGGAATCGAAAACCAAAATAATATTCAAACAATACCCCGGAAGTCGAAGCTCGCTGCCAGCAGGGCGTGTCAGAGATCAGACGTCCGACAATAGAAAGAAAATTTTATGAAAATACTCAACTTAATTCGAGATCACGATTTTATCGAAGCTGGATCAAATCCTGAAGCACTTGGAAAACTACTGGAACGTCTAAAAGAACAGCGCCGTTTTAACTATATTGGCTCCGGGATTTCAATTGGAATAGTTCTTATTGTGCTCCTGGTCCTTTACCTCCTAGTGGTAAAGATTTTTGACTGGGGTGAAATTATCCCAATGGATATCAGTTACACAATTATCACTACATTCGTGCCTGCGTTGATAGTGTTTGCACTGGTGGGGTTTGTAAAAGCTTTGGCAACAGGGAGTCAGATAAAGCTCCTCTTGTTTTTGGACAGCAGAGAGAACGCGGGCAAGAGAATAGAGAATATTACTGAATGATGCTGCTGGTTTTGAACACCTCTCGGAATCAGGATGCGAGATTGTCGATCATCCCACCGAAGGCCCCTATCTAATTGTCGTAGACCCGGATGGAATCCTGATTGAAATTTGGGAGCGGGACGATACGATCGTGACGGAACAAGCCGGAGCTGACCAAGCCGCTCCCGCTCCGAAACCGAAGGCCAATTGAAAACAGGAACCCTTAATCCAGCGACGAGATTACGCTGCCCGTAGCGGGTGGAAATCTTTTGGACCTTGGGTCTAGAAACAAGGAAACAATTCCATGAACCGATGCATCAAATATTTGATTACTGCTTCTCTCTTTGTTGCCAGCTCGCCGGCTGTTGCTGCGGACATTATAGCTCGCGCAGAGGCCACGGAGCTGCTCCGCACAAATGGGAAAGCAGTGCCTCGAGTTGAAAGGGACAAAGACAATCATGTCGTCCGCCTACTCTTGAGCAACATGGAGTTGTCGCGAGAGGAAGTGGTCGACCTGGGAAAACTCAAGCATCTTCGATCTCTGATTTTGTTTCGGACAAATATCACGGATGGAGACCTGACTCATTTGGTAAAGTGCAAGGGTCTCGAACACCTCAATCTGACGAGCACCGAAGTGACTAATGCAGCCGTTGAGATATTGCTCAAATTTGACAGCCTCAAATCGCTGTGTCTTGGAGACGTTAACATTGATTCAGAATCCCTCGAAAAACTTAAGGAGCGGAATCGAAGAGGCCGGGACCGGTTGGAATGGGGCTATTCACAAAGGAAATGATGAAAACGGGAGACGAGAAAGGCAAGGCAGATCAACTGGCACCTTGTGACAATTCATGGACTTCGTATCTTCAAAACCGAACCTGACTGATCCCGGGCCGCACTGAGTCTAAAGCCCGATGATTGTTCAATCATCAAGCCTGAAGTCGACTCGACACGCTGTCTTCACGTCTGAGCACAGAACACTGCACCCTGAGCCTAGGAAATATTCGTATAAACGGCTTGAACGTCCTCGTCGTCTTCCAGTTTATCGAGGAACTCTTCGATTTCGCTCATTTGGTCCTCGGTGAAATCCTGCGGGTTGGTCGAGATCCGCTGAGGGTTCGCCTTGGAGATTTCGATTTTCATTTCTTCGACTGCTGAAGTGAGGGCACCGAATTGAGTAAACTCGCCGTAGGCATACGCCTTTTCACCGACGATCTCGAGTTCTTCCAGACCTGCGTCCATCAAAGTCAGCTCAACGTCTTCCATGTCGAGGCCTTCGGTGAGAAATTCCACGACAGCTTTTCGTTCAAAAAGGAAGTTCAGTGATCCGCTGTTGAGCATTTCGCCACCGGATTTATTGAAGATGGTTTTGATGTTGGCGACGGAGCGATTGGTATTGTCGGTGGCACATTCCACCCAGACCATGACTCCGTGTGGGCCTTTGCCCTCGTAGTCGACTTCCGTGATATCGGCAGCGTCAGTTCCGGAAGCCCGTTTGATCGCATTGTCGATATTTTCTTTAGGCATGTTCTCCGATTTCGCGTTCTGAATCGCGAGACGAAGCTTGGAGTTGGAATTCGGATCATCTCCTCCTTCTTTAGCCGCCATTGTGATGGCTTTGCCGATTTTTGGAAACACCTTGGACATCTTGTCCCAGCGTTTTTCCTTGGATGCGCGACGATATTCGAATGCTCTGCCCATAATACTAAGGAAAGAGGTGTCCTATATAAGAGGACTTCGCAAGGGGGATTCTCGCTTTCAACCGTCAGAACAGGGGATGATCCGGTGTTTTCATGGATATCCGTGACTATCCAGCGAAGACGCGATCGGAAGTGATTGATCTAAGAGGGTAGGGAGTACGGTCCTACCCTGTTTGATTTCCCCGGGTCCTGGAAGGCGGTGAGTAAGCAATTTTCAGCTGATCAGAGGAGTTCGGTCAATGGATTCACAGCCTTTCACTCCCGGTTTCATGGCATTTGGCTGGTTTCAGAGAGCTTCAAATGGCTCCATCCGTCCTCATTTGGTCTGAAATGGTCAATTTTGGACTCGAATCCTGCATGCCACTCTGAATTGGAATCGTGCAATATGCAATGCGTCGGGCAAATACAACGGGCAAAATGCAAAAACCACGCATTCTGCAATATGAAAATTATACTCTACATAAATGAAGCGTTAATTTATTTGCCCTAAATCGATCGGATTAAATTTTCATAAAATTCTATATCCCGTAATTTATAGAAATTATACCAATTTCCCGTATGGGAATTGGGTTTTCGATTTGAATCCTCATCCGTGAAATAGGGAAAATATTTTAATCGTGATCATTGGAATCAAAGAAAAGCAAAGTATTGGGCTTTGAATCTTCCGCACTGGATTTTCAAGGGAGATGGAATGAAATTAGAGTCTGCTTTTCGAGTATTCAAATCCAGGATTGAGCTCTGATCGGAGTGTAATGCCTTAATTAACAGGAGATTGCGATAATGCTTCGCCGCTCAAATTAAGCAGCGAGTTGTTCCTCCTCTACACCGCCTCGATTCCGTTCAAAATCGGGGTCTTTTCTTACGGGATCTAACTATTCATTTTCCCGAATTATCGGGATCAGGAACACATCCAGTTTCTGAATCCTGACAAAACCACCTTTGCCAGCGGGGTGGTTTCTGGGCCCGGATTCGGCCCGTATTGCCCCTTTTCATGCCTCGAATCAGCGGTGTTTCCCGGCTTCTCAAATCGAGTTGGCACGCCTTGGCATGGCCGTTTCGGCCTCACGGCACGCCTCCTGCAATAAGAGAACCCAGCCACACGGGAAACACACAGCATGAAAAACAACAGCATCACCAAACAAATCGTAGCACTCGCCACTGCAGCTTTTCTTACTCTCACTGCAGTAAGCAGCACGAACGCTCAGAACAACGAGGCTCTTAACCACATCCGCCTCGGTGCTGAGCAAATCGCGCAACTCGGACTTCCCTACGTTTTCGGTGGTTCTCATCCAAGCGACGGTGGCATGGATTGCTCCGGTTGCCTGATGCATCTCCTTTCTAACGTTGGTATCACCAACATCCCACGCACAAGCTACCATCAGTATGAGTGGCTCCTTGCTAACAACAGCATGAAGCACACAAACAAAATTCCTTCAGGAAGCAAGGCTAACGGCCTCAAGCCTGGCGACCTGATCTTCTGGGGCGGAACTTACGAGTCAGGCCACAAGGTTTCTCACGTAATGCTCTACCTCGGACAAGGCGCTGACGGAACACACTACATGTTCGGTGCTCGTGGAACTGATGAGTCAGTAAAAGGAGTCAACGGTGCTGGTGTTGACATCCACGTCCTCAACGCTGGATTCCAAAAGAACCTCATCGGATACGGAACTCTTCCAGGTCTTGGTTAATCTCTTCGATTCCCGGAAGACTCTCAAGGATCATCTCCCACCAAACCATTCCCTTCATTCAGTCCCTCTATTCTTTAATCCCATGAAATTGAAACATTTCCCGAAGACGGCCGGCTCCCTCCGGTCATCGCTTCGCCCTCAGGCCGTCGACCGCTCAAAAGCTGAAATGCAGTTGAACGATGCGATTCAGGGTGCGGATTGGGCGCTGAAGACTGCAGGTGCATCAACCCGCAGGAAACTGAGATCTCCACGATTACATCCACAATCGAACGAATAGATAAGCAAATCCCAGGATGGGATGGTGCGTTCTGTAGGCTTTCATGCTGTTGTTTGCAGAACCCCATCCCATCTTTCGTTCCCCCGGTCGGGGATTTAAGAAAAGAATTTACTCGTCTGCCTCGATTTCGAGGACGGCAAAGACGGGGCGGTGGTCGGACGCCATTTGTTCGTCGATCACTCCAGCTTCGACGGTGGCGATCGTTTTCCCTTTTCCCAGGAAAATATAGTCGATCCGCGAGCGGGGCTTTGTGGAAGGCGCAGTCGGAGCGAGTTCGTCGCTTGTGGAAGCGATACTCCAATGTTTTAAGAGTTCGACTACGGGCTCCGCATCTGGAACGGCATTCATATCGCCCGCAAGGATCGTGGGGATTTTCTTTGCTTCGTCCTTGAAGAGCTGATTGATCGCCTTTGCCTCAGCGACGCGATCCTCTTCGACATTGTGTTGGAAATGGGTGCTGATAAAGCGGAGAGGTTTCCCGTTGGGTAATTTGACCGTTACAGCCACACATCCGCGCGGGTAGGTGACCTTTTCCTCTGTTGCCTCAGTGTAGGGCAGGGGATGAATCGCCACATCAAGGATGGGGAGTTTCGAGAGAACTCCGTTTCCATACAATCCGCCCTGATAGTGCTGAGTGGGGCCGTACCGCGAAGCCATTCCGGTGTGTTTCCCCAACTCGCGAATCTGATGGACTCGACCGGAACGCTCGACTCCGACATCGATTTCCTGCAGCGCGACGAGATCAGGCTCAAATTTATTGATGACCTCTGCGAGCCGCTTGACGTCGTATTCTCCGTCCATCCCCTGGCCATAGTGAATGTTGTAGCAAAGGATCCGAAGCCGTTGAGGGTCGTCGTCAGCGGCGAAAACAGGAATATTGAGGGTGAACAGCAGGGCGATGGCGAGGAGTCGACTCATGATTGTGCATTTTGGGCGGTTTGCTGCCGTCAAACAACTCTGAATCGGAAAAGATTCGCGCCGCAACGCGGGGCTGGACAAGAGAGTGGATGGGCGCTGAAATAGGCGGATGATTCGAATCCTCTTCTCTGCTGTTATCGCAACGGCGCTCTTCTCTATTTCCCTGAATGCGGCGGAACGGCCAAACATCGTGCTAATGATGGTCGATGACCTGGGATTTTCCGACTTCGGATGTTACGGCAGTGAGATCGAGACTCCGAATATTGATGCGCTGGCTGAAAGAGGACTTCGTTTCTCACGGTTCTATAATACGGCGAAGTGTCATTCGTCGCGAGTCTCGCTGCTGACAGGGCTTTGGTGTGATCAGGCAGGCGGCGCAAAGTTGAACCGGGGAGTGACGCTGCCGGAGGTGTTGGGAAAAGCCGGCTACAACACGGCAATGGTCGGGAAATGGCATCTGGATAAGCAGCCGACGGACCGGGGATTCGAGAAGTATTTCGGTCATTTGTCCGGGGCGACCAATTTCTTCACAGGAGACAACAGCTTCCGTTTGAATGGCGAAGTCTGGAATGATTTCGACGAGGATTTCTATACGACCGATGCCTGGATCAAATATGGGAAACAGTTCGTAGGTGAAATGCTGGAGGAGGAGGGCGATGATCCTTTCTTCCTCTACATTGCTCACAACGCGCCGCATTATCCGCTTCACGTTCGGGAGGATGATTTTCGGAAATACGAGAATCGCTACACGGGTGGTTGGGATGAGGTTCGCCAGTCACGCTACGCCAAACAGCTGGAGCTTGGACTGATTCCAAAGGAATGGGAAATGTCGCCACGCCCGGTGAATGTTCCGGCATGGGAGGAACTTTCCGAAGAGTCCAGAAAATGGGAATCGGAACGCATGGCCGCTTTTGCCGGAATGGTCGATCGAGTTGATCAGGTCACTGGCGATCTCATTGATTTTCTGAAAGAGAAAGGCGTCTACGAGAATACGCTGATCATGCTTTGCTCCGACAACGGTGCCTGTCCTTTTGACCGAACTAAAGGGAAAGAAAAACGCCCCTGGGATCCGGAGTCCTACTGGCTGTCTCTTATACACATCTCCGAGCCCACGAGACCGAGGCTGATCTC
>OJCB01000388.1_pt1 | contig 17214 bp, 17 predicted proteins | sample 1591501 | NCBI WGS metagenome assembly OJCB01 (sample SAMN05416813, study PRJEB24817) | seawater metagenome | isolation source: Sea water | place: Canada:Atlantic | collected 2013-07 | reverse complement strand
ATCCTCTTCGTCGGCAGCGTCAGATGTGTATAAGAGACAGCCTCACGACGACTGAGTGTGGAAAAATGCATTGGGTCTTTCATTGGCTTAATCCAGGTAGGCGAACTCGTTCAGATTGAAAATCACGAGGCAAACCTGGGCCAGCCCACGGGTTTTCGCATCAACGTCTCCCGGTTGGGGATCTGCCTGGTAGCCGGTGTAAGCCGGCATGTGCTCGATAAAATCATAGGGCTCGCCGGTTTTTTCCGCCATCACCGTCCGTGTTATTTTGTCAGGAAATTTTCGGGCTTCGTAAGTCTTTGGCTTTTCTGCCGTAGTCGATTGTACCCAATGTGCGAGGCATCTGGCCAATTCTTCAACCGAGGGATCGCGACCCAGCGCGAACTGAAAAGCGCGGTTGATGATGAACTTATCGCCCCCTTTGTGCTTTTCCTTCACAAGACGATCCGCAAATGCAATCGCCCGTTCCAACACTTCCTCAGAATTAAACAAGGTCAGTGCCTGAGGAGCCACCGTCGACGTTTCGCGAAGTTCGCAGGAGTTGTCCGGACCAGGTTGATTGAAAGCCTCAAGGAAAGGATCTCGCAATCCCCGCGTCTTCTCCGCGTATAAAGTTCGGCGATTTCGTTGCGCAGGCATTGGATCAGGTTCGTAAACCGAAGCCGTCCCCCCCATGATCTGACGGGGTTGCATGGCAACTTCCATATTTACGTCGGGCCGTGAAGGAATTCCTCCCACCTGCGGATTCAATTCTCCACTCGCCGCCAGCATCGCGTCGCGCAACTCCTCGGCCGTCAATCGACGCGGCAGAAAGCTTGCGTAGAGGTCGAACTTTGAATCCTTAGCCGCTTGCTGATCCGGATCAGAATGACGAGTGCTCCGCTGGTAGACTGCTGAAGTCACGATCAATTCGTTCAACTTTTTCACCGACCATCCATTTTTCATGAACCAGTTCGCCAAGTGATCGAGAAGCTCAGGATGAGTCGGCGGGGCGCCTGTTCCACCGAAGTTGTTCGGATTTCCTGCAAGCCCTTTTCCGAAATGCCAGGCCCAAACCCGGTTAACCATCACTCGTGCTGTCAGAGGATTTTTTTCATTCACAATCCACTCGGCGAGAGCAAGGCGGCGTTTTCCTTTTCCCTCAGGGAATGGATCGGCCTTCATTTGCCCGAGAGAGTCAGCAGCGCTAAGCGCACCCGGCTTTACCTCGTCTCCGTAAGAATAGGCATCGCCACCTTCGAGAATCGCATCAGGTTCCATCTCACCCTGTTTCCAGGGATCCTTGTTCGGCATCATCACCCGACTGTCCACGGATTTCTTTTCAACGGTATTTCCGGTGAACACCGCAAATGCAATCGGCTTGGTCTTATCGAATTCCCAGTTGTGACGGGCAATGTTTTTCCTGATCCGCGCATTCGATGCTTCATCACCGGGATCGAGACCGTTCTCACCAACCTTGGCATCACCATCCTCCTGCTTCTTCATCTTCGCCATCTTCGCACCGAGGGCTTTTTGCTGCTGGCCATAGAATTTGTTCTTTTGGCGAACCCAATCGTTCGAATGCACAAAGCCGGTCTTGTTTTCCACCGAAAGAAACGGCACATCACGATCTGCGAACTGAGTCGTCGTGAACACCGCCATCATGCTGTAGTAATCACGGGTCGGAACTGGGTCGAACTTGTGATCGTGGCATTTTGCGCACTGCATCGCATGAGCGAGAAATGCCTGCCCCACTGAGTCAGTGACGTCGTCCAACCACATTTGACGGGTCTCCCGAAAAACACTCATCGAAGTCTGCTCCCACGGTCCCATCCGGAGAAAACCTGTCGCGATCAGGTTTTCAGGATCGTCAGAATCAATCTCATCCCCTGCAATCTGTTCACGAACAAACTGATCGTATGGCTTGTCTTTGTTAAATGCCCGCACCACGTAATCACGATACCTCCAGGCGTTGGGACGGGTGTAGTCATTTGCAAAACCCGCCGAATCCGCGTAACGAACCACGTCCAACCACTGACGGCCGAAATGTTCGCCATAGTGCATTGACGCTATCAGCTTCTTCGAGAACCCTTTCACGGCTTGTTGGGAATCCTTGGAAAAAGCGGCTTCAAAATCCTTCACCACTTTGGGAAGCGGTGGCAAACCCGTCAATCCGAAGCTCATCCGCCGGGCCAACTCACGAGGCGAAGCGGCTGTTGCAGGATCCAGCTCCACCTCTTTCAATCGAGCATCGATGAAGTGATCCACCGGATGAGCCCCTTCAGGAATTTCGACTAACTTGAGAGAGCGATAGGCCCACAATTTCTCCGACTCATACCGCCGACTCTGCCAGTCACCGGAAAGTGCTTTCGATGTTGCAACCTGAACTCCCTCCGCAAATTCCCCTTCAATCTGGGTGATGCGTTTTTCATCCGGCCAGGGGGCGCCTTCGTTGATCCAATCGCGAATCCACCAGGTTTCCTCTTCTGTCAGGGCCTCCGATTGTTTCGGGGGCATTTCGTAATCTTCTTCCACCCTGGTTGAAAGGATATAGAGGAAGCTGTCCTCACCTTTTCCCGAAATGAGAACCTCATCCGCGAAGGTTTCGCCACCTTTCAGCATGGCTTCACGAGTCCGCATGTCGAAGTCACCCTTCAATTTCTCGGGTTCGTCGCCATGACAGGCATTGCACTTTTCAGCGAAAAGAGGCTTCAGCTTCAAGGCAAATATCTTCTCGCCCTTCGAAACATCCTCGCCTTGTAGAAAAGTTGTCGCCAGGGATACAGCGACTGCGGTTTGAAAAAATCTTCTCATCAGGGTTTTCCTTGTTCGTAAAGCTCCTTAATCTCAGAAGCAGACAAAGCTTCCTGAAAAATTGCGAACTCGTCAATCCGTCCGTTCAGGGTTCGAATCGAAACATCCGGCCAAATAGGGTCGCTCCAGTTCCCGAGGTCAGCCTTCCCAATCCGCATGACTGGCAGAGGTTTCTCCATATTGGTGCCGCCACTAAACCCCACGGATTCCCCGTTGATGTAGTGTGTTACCTTTCCCTTTTCGCGATCGACTGAAGTGGCAAAAGCAAACCACTGACCACTGTTCTCAGTACTCCAGAAACAATCCGAATAGAACCTTCGATTGTTCTTTAGCAGGTTCTCCACCCCTTTCGGGCTGCACGCAAAATGGAGGGCACCCTTCTTCGAAACCTGCCAATGGAATTCCCGTTCGTCGTAGTAGTCTGTGAGGAAAAGAGAATTCAAATTTCGATCCAGCGCATCGATCCTTACCCAGGCAAACAAGCTTAGATTTTCAAACTCACCCGGAATCGCAAAGCGAACCCGATCCCCTTCCTGTCGAAAATCGAGCGAAGTCTTTCCGGGCCAACGTCCTTCCGCAACACGCGCCCCAACGATTCCACCATCGAGTTCTGACGCATCGTTCCGGCTGGTTCGATTCTTGAGACGGCGGGACGCGGGGCTCAGGTTTTCGAAATCATAGTAAGCCACCAGCCTCGGATCATTGCGCAGTTGGAGACTGGCTTCTTTCCAACTTGCGTAGCGGGAATCGTTTCGGATATCCTCTCCGGCGAAAATATCTTTGATCGTGGGAAAAGCCGACACCAACTCCGTCGATTTAACTACGGTATCCTTGTTCCGCAATTCCGCGGCTTCCCCGCCGAGGATCGCGACGGCCTCACCGTCTTTTCCGGTCGCCCGAACTTCCCCGTCGAACACGACAAGGTCAGCATCATTTCCTTCTCCTACAGCAAGACCAAAACTGGTTCCGAGATCTTCGATTCGAATATCACCGGTGAAAATCTGGAAGCCTCGCGCCGCGGGTGGCACATCCGCCCGCAGCCGACCACGATGGAGAATCGCTTCGTCGCGGCTCACCAGTTCAATCGTGGCCGGGCCTGACAAACTGATGGATGCGCCTCCAAAAAAATCGATCTGAGCCAGACCGCTTTTTAAAACGAACACACCCGGCTCCAAAGAGGCCCCTTCCCCAATATGCTTCTCCCAAACCGCTTCGGACTGAGCGGTAATCACTGCGACCCCCTTGCTTCGGTGCTCAGGATCTGCGTTTGCGGAAAAACTACCGCTCTCACTTTCAAAATTTTCCGATTGGGAGAACAACCAATACCCAGCTCCCAGAACCACACACGCTGCAGCCACCCACGGAACAATTACTCTGCCGACCGACCTTGACCCGGTCCGGCCAGGGAATGAAATCACCTCAGCGGGATCCGCCTCCCCGGCACGAAGTCCTCCGTCTATTCGAGCGAGTCTGGCATATTCTTTTCTTGCGACCGGATCTCTCTCCAATCGTTCCTGCAGCACGGCGAACCCCTCATCGCCGAGCTTACCATCGAGGTGGGCCAGAATCAGATCGCACAACTCATCGCCCTTGTTTCCGTCGAGACTCATGGCGTGACCTCCCCTTGATCTTGAAGGCGGCCTTCAATGCACTCCTGAAGTTTCTTACGTATCCGATCGAGTGACTTGTAGAGCGCGGTCGCCGATTTCCCTAACTCTTCCGCCAGCTCACGAATCGTCCCGTTCTCCTCGTGATAAGCGGCTGCTATCAACTTTCGAGACTTGTCAGGCAAAGTCTGCAGGCATTTCTGAAGGGCCTCGTGAAAGTCCTCGTTGGAGTGGTCGAGCATTTCCTCTTCCGCGGCATCCGCCAGCAGATCCATCAAATCTTCGCGAAATACATGACGATCCCGCGCCAGGGTTCGCCGTGCTTTCAATACTTCGAACCGGGCAATGACCCGCGCCCAGGCCAGGAAATTTGTACCCGCTTCAAACTCATTCCACTTCCTCCACATTACCAGGCTGACTGTCTGGGTGACATCGTCGACCTCAGCCCAACCCAGACCCATCGACCGAACAAAGGCACGGAGATGCCTTTCGTTTGCTGCAAAAAGCTGAACAAACAATTCCTCCGCATCACCTGGCTGGACATCTCCCATCTACTACAAGACTCCCGCAGCTAATCCAATTGCCCAAACTTTTTTCGGAAAAATCTGACAGTGGATGCGTCCCCAAAAAGGATCGACCGCCGATCGAGGACCTCTATCCTTCGGGCATGGTTTTCACTTCCCGGCTCAGAGGACTCGCTTTCCTGATAGTATTTGCTGCAACTTCCGCGATATCGCAGGACAAAGCTCTCAATGTCGTTCTTCTTCTCAGCGACGATCACAATTTTCGGGCTTTGGGCTGCTCCGGGAATGAATTGATCCGCACTCCGCATCTCGATCAACTTGCCTCAGAGGGGTCATATTTCAGTCGGTGCTTCAATCCCAATCCCATTTGCGGTCCGGCCCGGGCCGCCATCTACACCGGACAGGACAGCTGGACCAATGGCTGCATCACCAACGGAAACCCTATTCGTGAACAATCACCACGGCTTCCAGACCTTCTCGCTGCCGCCGGATACGAAACCGGATTTATCGGTAAATGGCACAACGATGGCAAACCATGGACGCGCGGCTATACCTCTGGAGGTCGATGCTGGGCCGGTGGAGTATTCGACCAGTTTAAGATGACCCTGACCGACTTTGGCGGAGGGCCTGAGACACGAAAGACAGCCGAAGCCTACTCCTCAACGGTTTTCACTGATGATGCCGTTTCCTGGATCGAGAAGGAACACGAAAAGCCTTTCTGTCTTGTCGTCGCCTACACGGTCGGCCATGACGACTTTCTCGCCCCGCCCGGATATGAAGGAAAATACGATCCCGCAAAGATTCCGGCACCGCCGAACTTTCTGGCAGAGCCTCCTTTCAAGCAATTCAATCCCATCATCCGCGATGAACGGGAACTCCCCTTCCCCCGGGTGGAAACCGATATTCGTGAGGCGACTGCGGAGTACTACGCCATGTTCGAGCATCTCGACGCCCAGGTCGGCCGGATCCTATCATCCGTACAAGCGAAAGGGCTGGATGAGAATACCCTGGTCGTTTTTGCCAGCGTTAAAGGGCTCTCGATGGGATCTCATGCAATTATCGGAAAACAAACCATGTATGAAGAAGGCATTCGATCATCACTGATTGTCAGGCATCCCGGATTGAAATCAGCGGGAAGCGTCAATTCTGAATTGGTCAGCACCATCGACATTCTTCCCACTATCTGCGAGAGCGCCGGAGTCGAAGTTCCTGCAGCCGTGGAAGGCCGGAGCCTGCTGGGAATTTACACTGGAAAAGAGAAAGGCCGGGAGGAGGTATTCTGTGGATACCACGATCCCGTTCGGCACACCGTAACACGCGCTATCCGAACGAAAGATCACAAACTGATCCAGCATCTTGTCACCGGCGAAAACCAGCTTTTCAATCTCGCGGACGATGCCTACGAAATGGAAAACCTTTACGATCAGGAGGATTCGAAAGCGGTTCAGTCTACACTCCTCAAGAAACTGATGGCATGGCGCGAGGGACCTGAGGGCAAGTGACCGGACTCCCGCGCTATTTTTTGGCGAAGTGTTTCGTCACCAGATTCGAAGTTGGTTTCAGAAACGGGCCGGCATTTTTGCTGCCTGCCTGAGTCAGCCCGATAAAGATCACTTTGGTTTTTCGATCCGCCCAACCCGTGGTTCCCGAAGCGCCGCCATGTCGAATCACATTCTTTGAGACATTGAACCCGATTCCATAAGCTTTCGTTCCCGGCTGGGAGACATACATTCGATTCAGCACTTCCCGGGACACCAGTTGTTGTTCGCCGGCTTTTCCTCCATCGAGATGGAACTGATAAAACTTCACGAGATCATCCGAAGTGGAGCTGAGTCCGCCAGCAGGATTTTCCCAATCCTTTTTCTTCCTCTCGAGGTATCGCGCCACCTTTTCCTCTGTAGCCTCCAGCCCGGCGACTAGAGGAATACGATCGATCATTTCTTTTGTAGGGACAAAACCGGTCTCGTTCATCTTCAGCGGATCGAGCAGCTTTTCTTTGAGGACGACTGAATATTTTTTCCCGGACACTTTCTCCACTATTCGTGCCACGACCGCAAATCCCCGGAAAGTGTAGGCAAATTTCGTTCCCGGCTCAGCAATCAATCCACCTTCAAGAATCTCGGCAGTCACTTCTTTCGCGCCTCCGGTGCGGGCCGCCGAATCGTCCGGCAAACTCTTGATCGTTCCACCGGGAAAGCCGGCAGTGTGGGAGAGGCATTCGGCAATAGTCGGAGAGCGAACATCTCCACCTGATTTCATTTTGATCGATGAAAACTCCTCAAGGTATTTCGAGACAGGGTCCTTGAAATCCAGTTTCCCTTCTTCGACAAAAACAGCCACCAAAGTCGCCGTGATTGGTTTGGACATGGATGCGATCGCTACGACTTCATCGGTTCTCCAGTCCCGCGACGCCCTCGCAGAAGCTTTCCCGAAAGCGTGATTCAGGACGACTTTCCCTTCGTGCACCACCTGGATCGAACCCCCGGGAATCTTCGGAGATTGAACAGCCTTTTCTCCGGCAGCAATAACACCGGGGAGCTTCGATTGAGCTATAGAAGTTCCCGCCGCAAGCACCAAACTCAGTGAACAGGAAAGAATCGTAAACAGTTTCTTCATTTTCTCCTCTTACCAACCCCGCCCGGAAAACTTAGTTTCCCTTCCTCACCGATTTCATGACCTGTTCCTGAAATTCCCCCACTCGATAAGTTTTCAGAGACTCTTTGATCCGATCCAATTCTGTCGAGTCCGGAAACAAGCGGTAACTTGGAGCGATGATCGATTCGATCAGAACGGGATCGATCTCGATGATTGAGATAATCTTGAATGCGTCGCCAATAAAAGATCTCAAACTCGCATAAGCTTCGGCATAGTCGGCATCGCCTATGGTCAGGATTGCCGCCTCTCCTCTTACTTTGTATCCCTTCTGAACAAAGGCGTTCACGAAGCTCACACAAACCTTCCTGTTCTCTTGAATATTCCGAACCGTTTGAGGTGACGCGATATTTGCTACGAGTATTCGCCCCTTTTCGTTCAGCAGGAATGCTTCCTTCGGCGACACGTTGGGGAAGCCGTCTTCCGAAGCCGTCGCCAGCCAGCATAGAACGCTCGACTCGATATACCTGGCACAATCGTCAGTGATTACTCTCCGGCTCATAACAATACAGTTGAGTTGTGGCCCGGGGTCTCAAAGGTTTTCGATACCCGGGAGTATGGCCAGAATAGGGTGGTCTCTGATCAAATACCAAGCTTCATCTTCCCTCCTCCAAAAACCGATCCAGATTCCCAAAGCTTTCCGATTCATAATCCTGAATCAGTGGAACAGAATTCGCTGCCAAGCTCCACGCCCGCTTCTGGATGTACCTGCATACATTCGACACAGGATCATCTTCTAAACCTGTTCGTTCTCTACTACTGCCATCGGAGAGATGAACTTTCAAAGTGAACTCGGATTCTCCGGCAATGGCAGTTTGACGGCCTGCCTTCTCTTCGAGAATCTTCGACAGAGAGAACCTCTTGAGGAGTTCATTCCATTCCATAAACAGGGTGTCGTTCAATACATATCGTTTTTCAATCAAGCCCTGTCCTTTTTCAAAGTCGAAAACGATCCCCTGGTAGATGATGGGGCCATCCTTTGAGAAATACCCGGCAAATCCTCCCGAAATTTCCACGGTCTGTTCAACTTCGACCGCAACAATATCGAGCTTCTTCCCATCGGATCCGAACAAGCTTTTGCGTGGTTTCGATTCTTTGGCGACGGGCGACTTCCCGACAAGGTTGACGCGAAGGTTTTCGTCCAGAATTGCTCGCGCCACTACCTCTCGCGCCCGAGCTGCATCCTGAGGAGCGACTGTGACAATCGCTACATTCTCAACCCGGGTCACAGCGCGAATTTTTTCGGTGAGAAGCAGGTTCAAAATTCGATCACCATCTTCAGAATGATCCGGGTCAAGAACGCGATACCTTGCGACCACGCTTTCCAGGAGTTGGATTTCCTGAGTGTGTCCCGTGATCGACACGATCACGAAAAAAGAGAGAAGGATCGATACAAGATTCAGATTCATTCAGTGGAATTCATTTCCCCGGGGAAGACGGAGGCAACAAAATCCGTGTCGCAAACCAACCCTTTCCATTGATCAAATAATCGCCAGGCTCGTGAATCTTCTCCATAACCAGATAATCCCATTCACCGTCCTTACCGCCGTGCAGTTCACCGATCTTTTTCCATCCTTCTTTCTGGAAATCATCCCTCGATTTGGTCCCGATTACTGAATAAACGAATCCGGCGGTCTTGACTTTGTATCCGCTCCCGGCCGTGTTCCCCCCCGCCTGCATCGAGACTCGCCACCCGTCAAATTTCTTTGGAATGGTCCCCCAGGAAAAGTCTCTGTTGGTGAAAATAGTTTTCCCTTTTTGAAAAAGACTCGTTGGATCAAGCGGCACAACGATCGCAGGAACAGCAAGGGCCAGAACAGGGTCGCCCGGAACGGATACACCAAGAGTAAGGTCGATTTTTGAAAGTGCTTCTTTGACCTTTCTCGCCTCTTCAAGCTGGTTGGCGCGGGTGAACTCCTTCTGCAAATCCCCCAGCCTTTCCCGGTAATCGTCGATCAGAACCGGTAGGCCGCGCGCCGCTTTTGCATGTCGCTCCCTGGCTTCACTGGCATAGATTCGCTGCAAGCGTCGCAGTTCCGGAAATCCATCACCGGGGCTGGGAGAATCGCCCGATCGGAACCCCTGGATCTCCGCATCAACAGCTGTAGTCTTTTTCAAAGACCCGCTGGCCCTCACATCGGCCCGTAGTTTTTCCAATTGCTTCTGATAGCTTTCCTGTAATTTGAGGACCGGCTTGATCAGCTCTGCCCGCTCCACATCATACTGCAGCGTCTCAACTTCGAGCTTGTCCTGCCCATAGCCATCGGCTGCCATAAATCCAATGATGACGATGATGAGAGCCAGCCCTTTAAATCCAATCCGCATACTCAGGATTCTAGGAGTTGCGGCGGAAGCGGTCAAGATCACCGTCGGCCGCTTCAACCTTCATTTACTCCTTTTTCCGCTTCCCCGAGGGTCATCCAGTGATTGATCGCCGGCTCGTAGAATTTTCGCTCAACGGGCTCTCCTGTGGTAAGATCGGTCAACTCTTCTGATCTCAGAATCATCTCTCCTGTCTCGGAAACATCATACGCCCGGACACAACGTGTCGAACCGAGACTTTCAGTATTCTCATCGTAGCCGCTGAAGGTTCGAAACTCGTAAGAGAAGTGCCGAAGAACTCCATCATGCCCGTAGGTGTAGTCGATGAAAGCAACCCAATCTCCGGATGGCGTGACCACTTCCCTCTGGATGCTCGTTGTCTCCCCGGGGTTCTGGCCCGTGTCATTCGCAGCCTTCCGCTCACAGCCTGCAAGACTGATCGACACGCTGAAGGTGGCTACAAGGATTCTATTCATTTTCGATAAACCTTAGAGCACTCGCCCCTGACAGAGAGCACGGGTTGATTGTGGGAGAAACTTGAGGATTAGAAAAGTCATTTCGACTCAGCGTGGCCAGGGCTTGAGTGACTCGCCTTCGGAATCCCTGCTCCGCGCCACTGGGTCGTACTGTTTCAACCCGGCACTATGCTCCAAGCCTCATGACGTATTCTTTTTCTTCTTTGCCATCGGCTACAGAAAAGGTGCCCTCCTCCGCAATTGTGAACCCACACTTTTCCAGGACCCGCATCGAAGCCGGATTGCGCTCGGCGACAAGAGCAAACAGCGGACGCACTCTTACATGCTTCAAAAACTGTGATAGGGCCGAGCTTGCGATACCTCTATTCCAATACTCTTTTCCGAGCCAATAGCCGACTCTGCGTTCGTCATCCTGTTCCCAGGAAACAACATTTCCGGCTACCTTTCCCTGAAAGATTATGGTTTTGAACAAGTTGCTCTGATCCTTCATACTCTTCTGCCAATGCGCCATGAATGCGTCGCGTTCGCGGCTGGGGAACGCTGCCATTTCCGTGGCCTCCGGGTCGAGCTGCTGCTCAAAGAAAACCGCGAGATCCTCTTCCTCAACTTGACGAAGTGTAACCTCACTCTTCATTTTGCTCAGAAGTTTTCGGGGTCGAACGTTAAAGTGTGGGAGCGCGGGGTCAAACTCTCCAGAGCGAAGCGAACTGGAGGCGCTAATCGCGCTTCCCACCAGCATCTTGTTCGCCGCTGTGAATTGTTGAAGCTCCGTATTCTATCCAACGGTGCTTTGACAGGCGTAGTTCCCTGAGAAGCTTGACGGTTCGATCATCGCTCAACCACGAACAGAACAAAGCTTGGTAATAGCCCTGAACCTTCGATTTGGTCACTACGCTTCCATCGGGCAACATGACAAATAGACCGGGGAAGTGAATCTGGGCATCAGGGATGTCTTCGTATCCATTCGCTCGATAGATCCCTTTATACTCCTGAAGGGCAACCGTCGATACGGCCATCTTCCGCAACATTCCAAAGTCATCAGCGATGGGAACACGAGCCTCGAACACAATCGGAACAGGCGGGGTAATCGGGAATACCGCTTCTTCCGCAACCGACGTAACGGAGCTAGCACCGAGAACTGCTATCAGCGAAGTAGTTATATGTCTGAAGCATGGAAGCATCTTTTTCTGGCGAACGTCAGAGACATCCTGCGCCTGACCGAGGGCGCGCTCCGACTTCTGAAGTGATTGTGGAATGGTCATGACGGATTGAACCCGCGGCGAGTCAGGTGTTTGGATCGACGCCTTGTTCGGCATCTATTTATGTTGGCTATTGTGGATTCGTTACTTTGGTCGAACTTCAAATTCAGCGGTATTTGAGAATATGGCCGGTTTTGCCAAGCTATCCTTACGGGCCCACTCCCCTAGCCAGAATTTGTCGTATGTTGCAACTTGCGCCTTGTATTTCCCGGGCGGAATCCTCAACAGTGTAGGTTCATCAGCATTAACGGCAGTTGCCATCGTAGTTGAGAATGTGACCGACGATTTTGGATACATCAAATATTCATGGTTCGGGAAGTTGCCAGCGAAGCCTTGAGCACGTATGACGGCATAAAAGGTTCCATCAGGTCGAAACAGCAGAATTTCTGCTGTTGGTTCGGGATGATTGTGTGTCAGAGCAAACACATTCATATAACGGCCCGATTGTTCAAATCCGTAGGTAATTTGAAATTCAACTACATCCCCGGCGATTACGGGTTCGTCCGGACCCGAAAGGGACACAGTTACCCCGTCACGCGAGTTTGCCTCTTCGATCGAAATAGGGTCGCTCGCCTGTGTTATCGCGATCAAGACGATGATTAGGAGTGTTTGGATAGTTCCTGCCTTTTTCATGGTAACTCTCAGGTTGCTTGTCTCGAATTCTGAATTGCCATAACGTTTGGGACATGCCGATCAGATCCGAGGGCGGCAGTTGCAAACAGGGTTAAGTGTTGAATCAATTTTGGTCTTACGACTCATAGCGGGATCTGATTGGTATCGTCGGCTTGTTATCCACGGTCGGGTTTCTGGTTGATGCCACGCAGGAAGCCTTCCGGATCACGACAGAATTTATATGCATCTGAACGTTTAATGTCTGCAACTAATAACGGGTATTCCGGCTCGATAATTCCAGCATCGTTAGAAGAAATAATCTTGCAAGAGAGGGCGTTCGCCAAACTAGTAAGACCTTCAAGCACATCTTTACGAAAGCGGCGAATATCAAGCCGAAAGTAAATCGACTCAAGTTTGTCGGAATCATACCAGAGGCAAATATCATCTTCCTTGACGTTCCCGAACATTAGCGCGTCATCACTCCAAGATTCCATCGGCGGTAAAATGCCGCCTACTGTGGCGACTAAATCGCTAGGAACATCGGCTGAACTCCAAAAATCGTAGTCAGTGTATTCCTCGTCTTCCGTACAACCATACTTTGGGATTATTGGCGGGATTTCACCAAATTCGGCTACCAACCATGCCGTTGGAACCAACTCAGCTTTATATTGCCAAACCGCCATTTTTTTAGGGATAACGTCAAGCATGAGGCACGGCTGACCGGGACCGTGGACTCGATGCAGGGCTGGGGTTGGAATTACTGTGGATCATTCGAACTCGGAGCGGGTCAGCCGTTGCTCTCCATGCGCTTGTTAGCCTTTCTTGGCCGGCACGTATCGGAACGACTCGACAACTGTCATCATCTTTTTGAAGTCCTCATCCTTCTCATCATTTATCGACAACACAAAATAGATGTAGCGCCCTCCCCTGTGGGTGCAGATGTAGCGTTGCTTGGTTTTCGCCTCTGGAACCTTGGTGTTCAATGCGTCCATCCAGTAAAAAGCTGTATCGCCAATTTTGAGCTCGACGGGCTTCCCGATGAGCTCAGTTGGCGCTCCGAGCAGTTTTACGCGATCCTTCATTAGTTCCAAATAGCCGAGTCCGCTCTTTTCAAAAGCGTCTGTCCATACATTCTCGACTGCGAGTATGAGGTTGGGATTGTCCTCTGAAGTGCTGATCTTGTGCTTCGAATGGAACAGAATAATTCTCGAACCAACCGTTTCGGGCGTCGCTCGAACCTCTTTTTTAAGCGCATGAACCTGAGCTCCTTTCGCGCTCATCTGATTAAGCGCTGCGAGCACTCGCTCGGAGGCAGCATTCCAATCGTCATTGGTCGTGACGGAGATGCCAGATGCTGAATCTTTGAACTCATCGCCGTTTAATGATGAGGAGCAATGCACAGCAAGTAAAAGCGCTAGAAGGATTCGTTGGATTTGCATCTTGTTGAAGGCGGTATCGATTTTGGCTAACGTTTGAGACCTGGCTTCCCGACCCGGGAGCGATCTCTCGCGAGCACGTTAGGGTTTCGAAATAGTGAAGTCAATCAACTCGCGGCGGGATCGGGCTTGCCAGCGTCGCCTTGTTCGGGTCATTGGTCTTACGCCCCCCCACTAGAGTTCGCTGCTCAACTTCGCTCCACGCTTCCGGAGTTCGGAAGCTGAATCTTCGTCCCAAGCCGCCCAGTCAAGCGCTGTCTTGCCATCGCTCATCAAAGAATTGATCTCAATCCCTGAGGAGATAAAGAAATCCACAGCGTCAATCTGGCCGTTCATCGCTGCAAAACGGAGCGCATCGCCAACAGGAAGGTGTCTTCGCATTAGAATCTGAAGCAATCCAAGGATTCCGTGCTTTGCAGCCTCATGGAAAATCTTCTCTGATTCATTGTGCTCCTCCAAGAACGCATCAAGTTCCTCCTCGGTGCTGCCCGACTCTCCTAAAACCTCAAGAGAGTTCTTCTTCCGTGGAGGATCAGGGATAATTCGACGAAGAAGGTCAGTAAATCCCTGAGCAATACTTACCAGTTCTTCGTCTTCGTGATCCCACCAGAAAACATTGTGTGGGTAGGTCACGGTCATTAGAAACTGATTCCCTCCCCAGTCGCTTCCTATGATTAAGTAGTCGTTGGAAATTCGGTCCGAAAAACATTGCTGAGCACTCTCTAAGCTCCGAAACAGTTCTCTTTCAGATTCGTGGATACCGCGAAGCTCACGCAGGGAGAGTTCGTAGTCTTCGCTGCTCGCAAACCTGGATCGTCTTATATTCGAATCGCCCGAACAAGAAGGCTGAGCGGCCCGACGCAAACAAGGCTCCCCTCACTCACTCCCCCACCACGCCATCACGGAGCATTTCCGGCTTTCTCTTCAAGCCGCTCCATCGAGAATGATGGATCGACTGATCGATCTTTTTTATGAAAATTTTCACCGGCATCGCCATCACTACTCTCGCTCTCCTCGGAGGGTTTCCCCCTGTTCAGGCACAGGAGCCTGCACCGCCAAAAGGATTTCGCACCCTCTTCAACGGCAAGGACCTCACCGGATGGCATGGCTTGAATCCTCATTCCGTTGCCAAGCTGGAAGGGGAAAAGAAAGAAGCTGCCCTGAAGAAAATGCGGGACGAATTCGCGGATCACTGGCGCGTGGAAAAAGGGGAACTGGTCAATGACGGTCACGGGGCCTACGCCACCACCGACGAAAATCTTGGCGACATGGAATTTCTGCTCGAGTACAAGACTGTGGCAAAAGCCGACAGCGGAATCTATTTACGCGGAACGCCTCAGGTCCAGATCTGGGACAGGAATCAGGTCTTTGATCCGAAGAAACCAACCCGCAGACCACACCTGGGTTCGGGTGGCTTGTTTAACAATACCCCGAACACCCTCGGTCGCGATCCCCTCCGCATTGCCGACAAGCCATTCGGTCAGTGGAACAAAGTGAAGATTTTACAAATTGGCGCCCGCACCTGGGTCACCTTGAATGGACGCACTGTGGTCGAGGGCGCTGTGATGGAAAACTTCTGGGACCGGAGCAAGCCACTCCCCGCAAGTGGACCGGTCATGCTGCAAACTCACGGCGGAGAAATCCGGTGGAGAAATATCTTTGTACGCAAAATCGAAAAAGCTGAAGCGGACAAGATTCTGGCAGGCAGCCCCGCGATTCCAAATCCGACAGAGTTTGATGTTGCCTACGGTCCACACACGAAGCAGAAAATTCATTTCTGGAAGGCGGAATCCGACAAGCCGACTCCACTGCTCTTTTTCATTCATGGCGGAGGCTGGATGGGCGGCGGAAGAATGAGCGGGCTCAGTGCGATGCTTCCCTATTTTCTCAAAGCCGGAATCTCCGTGGCCTCCGTTGAGTATCGGTTCATCCCGGAAGCGACTGCCGACGGGGAAGTTCCCCCGGTGAAAGGACCACTCAGCGATGCCGCCCGAGCCTTGCAGTTTGTCCGTAGCAAGGCTGGTGAGTGGAATATTGATAAGGAAAGAATCGGCGCGTCGGGCGGATCTGCCGGAGCCTGTTCCTCACTTTGGATCGCATTTCATCCCGACATGGCGGATCCTGACAGCAAAGATCCCGTAGCCCGTGAGTCGACGCGGTTATATTGTGCGGCGGTGTCCGGGGCTCAAACCACGCTTGATCCCAAACAAATGAGAGAGTGGACGCCGAACAGTCGCTACGGCGGTCATGCTTTCGGATTCTCCAAATTCGATGAGTTCCATGACAAGCGTGATACGATTCTTCCGTGGATCGCAGAGTATTCCCCTTACGCTCTTGTGAGCAGCGACGATCCACCGATTTATCTTTATTACAACGCCCCACCGGCGCTGGGTGAGGAGCAAAAGGATCCGACTCATACTTCCAACTTCGGGGTCAAGCTTCAGGAGCACTGCAAGGCGAACGGCGTGCCCTGCGAGCTTTATTACAAAGGTGCTGAAGGTGTGAAATATGAATCTGTTACCGAATATCTGCTTACGACTCTTAAGGGAGAGAACAAGTGATCAACGCTGATAGCCACTGATGCAGATCAGTGGTTTTCTTTCCCTGAGGCTATGAAGCATCTCATTTACCTTTTCGCCCTTGCTGCCACTTTCTCACTTGGATCTTCTGACGACGCTCCTGTGGAAGTGAAAAAAGGAGAATTGCTTTTCTCTGACGATTTCGAGCGATCGGAGCTGGGGAAAGACTGGAAGGTAGTCATTCCGGGTTTTAAGATTGCAGATGGCAAACTGGTCGGCACTCAGGACCGGGATGATCACGGAGCCGTCGGCAGGACCTATCTGCCGATGAAAGACGTGGTGATGTCTTTTCGGTTTCTCCTTCCGAAAGGCTGCACTTTCAATGTAGTTTTTGACGACAAAAATTTCAAAGGCTCCCATGCCGGCCACATTTGCAGAGTAGCAGTGACTCCAAAGCAAATCCGAATTGGTGACGATAAGGAGGGCATCATGCGGAATGATATTTTTGCGATGCGACGCGACCCGAAAACAAAAGCGGACAGCGAATTGCTTCTAAAAGGTCGCGGAGTCATTCTCAAAGAACCCGTAAAACTCGACATCTGGCACGATCTTAAAATCGAATTGATCGACGACCTGCTTCAAGTCAGCTTGAACGGAAAATCTCTGGGTTCATTGAATTCCCCGGGGATTGCTCATCCCAGCAAAGAAAGCGTTCATTTTACGGTGAATGGAAATGGGATTCTCTTCGATGACTTGAAGATCTGGAAAGCGGAGTAACAGAACGGTCTCAAAAAAAGATTCACCAAAGATTTTGCTGAGCGATACAATTACCGCGCTCATTGATAATTAAGGAATTACGAGAAAATCCTGCTGTTTTTCCTTTTCCAGTAAAGTCTTGACTCGATTTTTTTAAAAGTTTAGCCTGCGGGCGGTCAATTGCGCCCAGCCCCGTAGCTTTCTCCCTCATCATGTCCCTGTCTCTTATACACATCTCCGAGCCCACGAGACCGAGGC
>OJCB01000386.1_pt1 | contig 17244 bp, 7 predicted proteins | sample 1591501 | NCBI WGS metagenome assembly OJCB01 (sample SAMN05416813, study PRJEB24817) | seawater metagenome | isolation source: Sea water | place: Canada:Atlantic | collected 2013-07 | reverse complement strand
AGATCAGCCTCGGTCTCGTGGGCTCGGAGATGTGTATAAGAGACAGGCCCTGGTCGCATGTGCGATTTTTATGGTGTCCTGTAAAGATGAATTTTTGGAAATTAATCCAACAGGTTCGCTGGCTAATGCACAGTTGACTACCAAAGCAGGTGTCGAAGGTTCCTTAATCGGTGCTTATAGTGCCTTAAATGGTGTTTTCGGAAATAGATTTGAAGGCCCTAATCACTGGATCACAGGTTCTATTTGTGGTGGAGATGCCAATAAAGGGACTGACCCTGGTGATTACTCTGCGATCAATCCTATCCAACGGTATGAGATAGATCCAACGAGTGGTGACATGAATGCGTTTTGGAGAGCTCGTTATGAGGGTGTTGCTCGTGCCAATGAAACACTACGTTTGTTGGGCCAAGCGACTGATGTAACCACAGATGATGTAACTCGAATTTCTGCTGAGGCTCGTTTATTGAGAGGTCATTACTACTTTGATTTGAAAAAGCACTTCAATAGTATTCCGTTTATTGATGAGACTTTGGCTACTGCTGATGAAATATCTGCTGTACCTAACTCTCCAGATGTATGGAGTAAGATCGAAGCAGATTTTCAGTATGCCATGGATAATCTTCCAGAGACAATGTCTCAGGCAGGTAGAAATAACAAATGGGCTGCTGCTTCTTATTTGGCAAAAGCCAAATTGTACCAAAAAGATTATGCTGGAGCTAAAGCATTGTTTGACAATATCATTGCGAACGGTCAAACGGTAAACGGTAAAAAATACGGATTGGTACCTTTCTATGCTGAAGTATACAATGCAGCTAATGATAACCATGAAGAAGCTGTATTTGACGTAGAATCTGCGATCAACTCAGGTAATGTTCAGAATTCAAATGCATTTGATGATTTGAACTACCCTTATAACACAGGTTCTGATGGTCCAGGTAACTGCTGCGGATTCTTCCAGCCTAGTTTCGAACTAGGAAACTCTTTCCGTACGGCTAATGGTCTTCCTTTATTGGATGGTTCTTACAATGATGAAGCAAATGCCTTGAAGCATGACTATGGTGTTGAAGCCAGTGATGCATATGAGCCAGATGCAGGCCCAGTTGACCCACGTTTGGACCATTCTATTGGCCGTCGTGGAATTCCTTACCTAGATTGGATTGCACACCCAGGTAAAGCTTGGATCCGTAATCAACCTTATGCAGGACCTTATTCTCCTAAGAAGTATATCTACTACAAATCTCAAGAAAATACCCTTACTGATGGTAGCTCTTGGACACGTGGATATGCAACGATGAACTATACGATTATCCGTTTTGCAGATGTTATTTTGATGGCTGCTGAAGCGGAAGTAGAGTTAGGTAATTTGGAAAAAGCAAGAGAGTACGTAAACATGATTCGTGCACGTGCGGCTAATCCAGATTCTTGGGTGAAAAATCCTGATGGTAGCAATGCTGCTGATTACCAAATCGAATTGTATAATGATGCATGGAGTGATCAAGGTGTAGCTCGGGATGCAGTTCGTTTTGAGCGTAAGCTTGAATTGTCTGGTGAAGGACACCGTTTCTTTGACCTTGTACGTTGGGGTATCGCTGAAACTACGCTAAATGCCTACTTGGCAAATGAAGCTAAGATTTTGGTGACCAAATTTGGTGGTGCTAAATTTACCTCTGGTAAAAATGAGTACTTCCCAATTCCTCAATCACAGATTGATGTTCAAGGTAGTGATGTTTTGTCGCAAAATCCTGGATACTAATTCTAGGAGATAGCTAAAGCATTAGTGCTTGATAAGATAAGAAATGAAGGGCTGCCTGCAAAGGTGGCCCTTTGTTATTTATAGGTCCTATAAATAACTCTCTCTCCCCTTACCCCAGTATGACATCCTCTCCAAAAAAGTTACCTTTGCTATCTTAAAAACAAGCAAAAAACATGAAACATAATCATCCGTCTATCTATACATCATTGCTGTTTTTCCTAACGAGTCTGCTGCTCCTTGTCAGTTGCGAAGACAGACAAAACTCAACTACCTATCGCTTATTAAGTCCTACGGAATCGGGGGTTAATTTTATCAATGAAATCACTGAGACTGATTCTTTCAATATACTCATGACGGAGTTTATTTATAATGGGGGCGGAGTGGCCGTTGGAGACTTAAATGGTGATGGCTTGGAGGATTTGTTCTTTACGGGAAACCAGGTAGACAATGCTTTATTCCTTAATCAAGGAAAATTGAAGTTTCAGGATGTTTCAGAAATAGCTAACATCCAAAAGACCGTATCGACTCAATGGTCATCTGGGGTAAATATCCTGGATATTAATTTGGATGGCCAATTAGATATATACGTCTGTAACACCCTGGATGAAAATCCTGATAACCGCCGGAATCTATTATACGTCAACCAAGGTAATAATAGCGACAATATTCCCACCTTCAAGGAAATGGGAGCGGCATATGGCCTTGATGATCCTAGCCACTCCTCCCATGCCCAATTTTTTGACTATGATAATGATGGAGATCTTGATCTTTTTGTAGGCGTCAACCTAATCGAGGGGCGATACCCCAATCAATTTATAGATATTAAATTGGATGGAACAGGACTAAATAGAGACAATCTCTTCCAAAATAACTGGGATGAAAACTTAGGACATCCCGTTTTTAAGGATGTTTCACTTGAAGCAGGTTTGCTGCAAGATGGGTATAGTCATAGTACGTTGATTCATGATTTCAATGAAGATGGCTGGCAAGATATCTATGTCGCTAATGATTACCAAAGTGACGATTTGATCTTCATCAATAACCAAAATGGGACCTTTACAAACCAGGCAGGCAAAATTTTCAAGCATTTCTCACTCTCCGCTATGGGAAGCGATGTGGCGGATATCAATAATGATGGCGACGCTGATTTTTTTACGACAGAAATGCAGCCCTATTATAATAAAAGAAAGAAGCTCTTTCAGGGAGAAAGTAGCTATCAAATGCAAATCCTTACGGAAAGATATAATTACAACTACCAATATACACGCAATACCTTGCAGCTCAATCAAGGTACTAATCCATCTACCGGTTTACCGATTTTCGCTGAAGTAGGCATGTATGCCCAGGTACAGGAAACGGACTGGAGTTGGGCGGCTTTATTTGCAGATTATGACAATGATGGTTGGCAAGATCTATATGTGGCCAATGGATTCCCCAGAGATGTAACCGATCGAGATTTTGCTGACTTCCGGGCTTTTGCTAGTAATTTGGTCTCAACAAAAGAACTATATGAAAAGATTCCCGAGGTAAAGTCACCTAATTTCTTGTTTAAAAATAAAGGCGATCTGAGCTTCGAATCCATAGGTAAGGATTGGGGCTTAGCTATTCCTTCTTTTACAAATGGTGCGGCTTACGCTGATTTGGATAATGACGGCGATTTAGAATTGATTACGAACAATATCGATGATGCGGCTTTCATCTTCGAAAACACATTGGTAAAAAACGAGATAATACCCGCCGACAAGAACTACCTACGAGTACAACTGAAGGGCGCACAGAAAAACCCCGATGCTTTTGGGGCGTCGGTGCAAATTAGGCATGAAGGTAAGCGGCAGCAACGCTTTTTATTGTCTGGCCGCGGATACCTATCTAAATCGGAAAATACCCTTCATTTTGGATTGGAGAAAGCCTCAACGATTGATACCCTTATTGTCACTTGGCCTGATAAAAAACAAAGCATTATGACAGCTGTAGCAGCCAACCAATTGTTGGTTGTTAATTATGAAACGGCTGGTGCGACTATGCCTGCCGGTAAGACTCCAATAGCTGCTTTTTTAGAAGTGGCAAGTGCTCATGGTTTGCAATACAAAAATGAAGACCTAGATTATATTGACTTCAACTTCCAGCGGACCTTGCCACATAAGTTTTCCCAATATGGGCCCTCTATTGCAGTGGGGGATGCCAATGGAGACGGTTTAGCCGATGTTTTCCTAGGGGGCAGTCGCACCTTTGATGAAACCTGGATGTGGCAACAAAGTGATGGAACCTTTACTAGCGAATCCGTCAGTTATAAAGTGGATAGCGAAAAACGAGAAGAAGATATTGGTAGTTTGTTGTTTGATGCAGAAGGGGATGGCGACCTTGACTTATACCTGGTAAGAGGAAATGCACAATCTGAAGCGGGAAATGCATTGTACCAAGATGTATTATACCTCAATAATGGGAATGGAGGTTTCACCCCTGCCACCGATGCACTGCCCGAAATGCTAGCCAATGGCTCTTGTGTGAAGGCCGCAGATTTTGATGGAGATGGAGATTTGGATCTTTTTGTGGGCAGCCGAGTATTGCCCCGGAGCTATCCGCTTCCCGATAGATGTTATCTCTTACGAAATGATAGCCAAGCCGATCAAGTGAAGTTTACCGATATCACAGCAGAAGTGAGTACAGATCTCCTTAAACCGGGTTTGATAAGTGATGCGCTGTGGACTGATATCAACGGTGATCAATGGCCAGATTTGATACTGGCAGGAGAATGGATGCCTTTGACGATTTTCGAAAATCAGGAAGGAAAATCTTTTCAAAATATAACCGAAACCAGTGGCTTGGCCGACTATCGCGGTTGGTGGAATAGCCTAACGGCTGCTGACCTGGATCAGGATGGAGACATGGATTATATTGCCGGTAATTTTGGAGAAAATCTATATTTCCGTTGTACTTCCGATGAGCCAATCCGAATTTATGGCAAAGATTTAGATGATAATGGTATGATTGATCCACTAATATCATGCTATTGGCAAGATTCAATGGGTAAAAAAGATGAGTACCTCTATCACCCCCGCCCCGATTTGGTGAAACAGTTTGTCGGCATACGAAAGAAATTCAATACCTATGGAGAGTATGGAGAAGCAACGGTAGCTGATATGTTTACCGAAGAGGAATTGGAAGGAGCGCTAGTTCTATCCGCCAACTGGATGAAAAGTGCTGTTATCGAGAATTTAGGCGATGGTACTTTTAACGTGAAAGCCTTGCCCATCGAAGCTCAACTGGCTCCCGTATATGGCATATTACCTTATGATATTAACCAAGATGGACAATTAGATTTGCTGTTGGTCGGTAATGACCACGGGGTGGAGGTGCAACAGGGGCGCGCGGATGCTTTTAATGGCCTGGCTATGATTAATGAAAGCGGATTTAACTTTGCCCCTTTGTCTATAGCAGAAAGTAATTTTATGGTGAAAGGAGATGCTAGCGGTATGGTGAGTTTGTTGGCAGGAAAGGATAAGGAGTTAATATTGGCTGGCCAAAATCGCGACGATTTAAGGGTCTTTAGCCCTACTGCACCCGCTAGTCAGGAGTATGTTTCTCTGAGTCCGACAGAAACCAAAGCACTATACTATCTCGAAGATGGTAGCAAGCGACTGGAAGAGTTTTATTGGGGAAGCGGCTATATGTCTCAGAAGGAAAGGTATGTTTCCAAGCGTGGCGGAGTGAGCAAGATAGAACTACTAGATAGTAAAGGGGAAATCAGTAGAGTAATTGAGTAAGACTTCAGAAGTTTTCTCCGTCACGCCGAGGGAAACTTCTGAAGTCTAAGTCGCGACCTCTTAGGTAATCCCTAACTGAAGAGTTTCTAGGTTTTAGCAAGACTTCAGAAGTTTTCTCCGTCACGTCGAGGGAAACTTCTGAAGTCTAAGCCTGGGTGTTTTGAAAGCCCATAATTGTTATTACAACGTATTGACCGAATTAAAAATAGCCTAATCGTATGAAAAATAATTTGCCGAAGACATTTATACTCGACACAAAATGGTTTGGGAAATATCCAAACCATTTTGGTCAGTATATACTGTATTTGAAGAGGGCTTGGATTACCAAACCTCTTCAGCGTCAGTATAGTATCACTAGCCTTTTTGTGCTTGGGTTGATTACCATCATGTATACCTGTACCACAGATCAGGGAGAAGTAGTGAATGAAGCAAATCTGAATGGAGAAGAGTTGTCAAAGGTATATTGTGGGAGCTGCCATTTGTACCCCGAACCCTCCTTATTACCCAAGGAAAACTGGAAAGGTGTACTACCTAGAATGGCTCCACGTTTAGGTATCCAAACGGATGAATACGATCCTTATGAGGGTAAATCCATGCAGGAAGCCCTTACGGTAGAAACCGCAGGCGTTTTTCCGAAAGAACCTTTACTTTCCGATACTTCTTGGCAAAAAATAGTGGCCTTTTACCAAGAAAAAGCGCCAGACAGCTTCCTCCTCGAAGCCCGTCCGCAGGGAGAACCTACAGGACTTTTTAAGGCTTCATTTATGGATTTAGACCGCACTGATCCTCCTATTACGACCCTATTGGAAATAGATACCGTCAATCATATTCTTCATTATGGAGATGCAAGTGGCTACCTCTATAGGTTGGATGATCAATTCCAGACGACTGCTCGCCTAAAGCTCCCTAGCCCTCCTGTAGACGTCAAAAAAACGGATACGCCGGACGACTTACTGATTCTGAATGTGGGTTTGTTGAACCCTAATGATATTGAAACGGGAATTGTACTCAAAACCAAAACGCCCGCTTTATCGAGACGAGATTTGGTCTTCACGGGCTTAGCTCGGCCGGTTGATTTCGAAGTCGGCGATTTAGATGGTGATGGGGAAGAGGATATCGTGGTATGCCATTTTGGGTTTGAAACAGGAAAACTATCGTGGTATAAGAAAACCGGCGACGAATATGAAGAGCGTGTTTTGAAAAATCTACCCGGTGCAAGTAAAGTCATGCTACGAGATGTCGATGGCGATACTGACCTAGATATTGTTGTATTATTTGCGCAAGGAGATGAGGGCGTCAGTATATTTTATAACAAGAAAGGCCTGTTTAAAGAAGAGCGGATACTCCGAGTTCCTTCCATCTATGGTTCTAGTGATTTTGAATTCTTGGATTTCGACCAAGATGGAGATATGGATATCATTTTGGCCAATGGCGATAATGGCGATAAGACCTTTATTTTAAAACCCTATCATGGGGTTCGTGTATACATCAACAAAGGAGATTATGCGTATGAAGAGCGTTACTTTTTCCCGATGTATGGAGCTACTAAGGTCAGAGCGCGAGACTTTGATGGAGATGGTGATATCGACCTGATTGCCAGTTCGTTTTTCTCGGACTATGAGGATCTCGGCCGTAAAGGCATTGCTTACCTAGAAAACACAGGGGATTTACAGTTTACACCTCATCATTTCCCTGAAGCAGTGAATGGGCGATGGTTGGTAATGGATGCTGGGGATATTGACAATGATGGTGATGAAGATGTCGTGATCGGTTCGTTTGTACAAGGTCTGGTAGCGGTATCCGATGAGGTTTTAGCCAATTGGAGAGCTTCAGCAAATCCAATTTTGTTCTTAGAAAATACCTCAAAATAAGGCAACGAAATTCATCCATCTAACACCTAATCATACTTAGGCACATTGCGCCCAAGAATAAAATCCCTTTGCCCCAACCAAAGATCACCTTCTTGTGTAAGCTGTAATACGCCAACAGTACCTCCTCGTGGGGCCTTCGGATTTTTCTCTCTCTCCGTCAAGAAGGGATCGCCATCGAAATAGTAATCTTCTACATAGTAATATTTCCCATTGGGTTCTAATAAGGTAGGATGGATATGAGCAGCTGCTTTTCTTCCTGGATAATTACCTGCCTGATTGGTATAGAATGTATAACGGCCTTTTGCGTCTGTTTTGAGACAGCCACGAATATAGCCATGTCGGCTAGCCCAGCCCGTATCTTCCTCTCGTTTGGGGTAAATCCCTTCGCTATTGGTGTGATAGAGGTATAGGATAACGCCCGCTGCTGGTGTCCGTCCATCAGCTTCATAAATCCTCCCTGATATCCGTAGCTTTTTGGCAGTGGGTTGAAATCCAGCAAGAGTATCGACTGATCGAAGGCTGTTTTTATCATAGGAGAGTATGGCTTCGCAGCCTTCGCATGGCGCGCCAACGAGTCTAGGCGTGGGGTCGTTGACTAAAGCTTGATTGTGAGAAGGCGTACAAGCCAGCATAAAAAGAAAGTAGGGTAGGAGTCCATAGTAGTATTTCATCGGGTATAATTTTTATCAAAGATACCCTGCTACTATAGGTGAAGCTGGTTTAGTAGACCAATGGACTACTTTTGCAAGCCTATAACCTTTTATCGATGATGAGCGAAGAACCTAATAATTCTACCTATTATCGGATTAGCATGACCTCTTGCGCTATTTCACCTTGCTGCTTTTCGCCTACTTCATCAGTCAATTCGTAGCGGATCAAAACAAGATAGAGCCCGGCAGGAACGGGTTTGCCATTGCTAGTGCCATCCCAACTAAATTCTGCTGCATTGCTATTTATCAATTCATCTCCCCAACGACTGTATACCTTCATTTCTAGTTTAGATAAACTACAATTACTAAAGAGACTCAATGCATCGTTTTGGCTATCATTATTTGGACTAAAGGCGGTGGGGAGGAAAAGGTCACAGGCACAGGCTTCCCTAGCCAGTGTATAGGTATAAGAAATCGGGTTGGTACAATCTACATTGGAAGCTCGGTATTCTCCTATCTCTTTTAATACACGATCATCATTCCGGCCGTTATCTAACCAAACAAAATCTTCTGAAGGCAAGGAGACGAGCCAGTCCTCTCCACAACGCAACATCGTATCGATTTGTACCTTGTTACCATCTGGCGATAGATCACATTCATTGTTATAAAGAGAATTTTCAATAGCTATCTTATTAACTTGGATTTGCTCCGGCCACAAACTCATATTTAGATCCTGGATAATTGTATCCAGTTGTACAAAGTTGGGATTGAAGTTGTTGGGGGACGTCGATTCAAAGTCTTCCCAATAGAAACAATCGTTACTATTACTGGTCAAGGCGGCTTGTAATAGGAAGTCTTTCAAAGCTGGTGCCGGGGCAGGAGGAATGGCGGCGTTGCCAACGACTGTCAAATAGCCTTCGTCACTCAGGGTATATTCCAATTGACCGGCAGTAAAAGGGCGATCGAAGATGAGTTTTCTTTGCTGTACGATTTCTCCATCCGGGGCTACCAATAGATAACAAATATCATTACCCATAGCTTGTGGGCAAGTATATACGGCTAACAAATCTCCATTTGCTTGGCGCTGTATATCGGCCGCATAATTAGTAGAAGGAAAACTGGGACTCATCCAGATAAGTTGACCATTGTCATCCAATTTGAAGAAGAAGCCCTGGTCTTCCTGTGTGGTTTCAAAAACATAACCACCATTCACTGCTACGGGCCCAGCTATTGGAGCAGACATGCTGCTATCGTTGATACTCGCCCATACAAGATTGCCTTGCGAGTCGAGTTTATAAATGTATTTTCCCGATCGACAAAGGAAACCTCCTTCCTGAGTGAAAATCGCTTCTCCACCAGTAATAACCGGCGCAAACCGCTTTCCCCATTGATAATTGAGTTCACTATCAAACAGGGCGATGAAACCTTGCTTCTGTACGTTCCAATCTAAGAGTAAGCCGTAAGCCATGATTTGGCCACCCTTTATATCTATATTATAGGTGAAATGATCAACCGTCCCTGTATTGAATAATTTGAACCGCTTAATGGCACCATCCGATCCGATCTTTAATAAAAAGACCCTTTCATCAAAGCCCAGATAAGCGCTACCAAACAGAATGACTTCCTCATCAAGGGTGGTGATAATGTCTCGAATCTCAACATATAGCCCCTCGGTTTCATAAAAGTAGGACCATTCGACTTGCCCACAATTATCTAGCTTGGTGAGAAGTAATCGACCATCTTGACCTGTATTGAGTGCTTCCAGGGAGGAGTCACCAATATAGATGTTGCCATTTGAGGTACGTGCTATTTTTTGCCCAAAATACTTATTAGGGCTATCCAAGGTTTTGAGATAGTCTTGCGATACAGCATCTAAAGGCAGAAAGAAGATGCATATCCAATAAGTGATATAATAGCGCCGCCCCATCTATCAAATATCTGAATTCTATGCCTGGATTAAAATTTTTTGCCTAATATTAGGTATAATTGTAAAAGAAGGACATTTAACATCGAGCTAGTTTTTGCTTGCATCCAACTTTGTATGAAGTTAAATGCAAGCTCACTTCTCGCATCCTACCACTATCTTAAATAGCACAGACGCCCCATACCATTTCACTTCAAACTGCCTTAATATGCAAAAATACTGCCTTTCTATATTGATTTGCTTGTACTTCTGTTGCTATCATTTACAGGCACAAGAATCGATTAGGATTAGCCTAGTTTCTGATAATGCCAGTGCAGAAAGTGATGTAAATTTCTTTGAAACAGTAGCAAAAGAAGAAATACGATTATTGCTTCGCAATCGCCAAACAGTAAGCTTTGATGTTCATTATGGTGATTTTGATGCAGAGTCAATCCTCAAGATTTATAATGAGTTATTCCAAAATGAGGAAACAGATATTGTCATAGGGCTAGGCGCGCTAAGTTCAGGCGTATTGGCTCAATTTGAGACTTATCCCAAGCCTGCGATCGCTTCCATTATTATTGACCAGGAATTGCAACAAATTGCCAAAACAGCAGAAGGAACGTCAGGTGTACCCAATTTCACTTATGTGGAATCCCCTTTCGATATTGCCCGCGATGTAGAAGCGCTATTTGAAGTTTATCCTTTTGATAGCTTAGTTGTGTTTGGTGGTTCCGATCTACTAGGTAATCTTCCTTTCTTAGACAAGTTGATGACGCAGATACAAGATAAACTGGATTTTACCTACTCGGTGATTCCTTATACTGGGTCAGTAGCGTCTTCGCTAGCAGCCATCACAGCAAACGGCGATGCCGTATATACACTACCTCTTTTTGATGAAATGAATCCTGAGGAAGGAAAAACCTTATTTGGCCAATTGAATGAAAAGGGTATTCCTTCTGCTGCCCTTTTTGGAGAAGAATACATTGCGCAAGGCGTGTTATTGGGTTATGAGGCTGCCACTAATATACAGCGCATGCCACGCCGTTTGGCCATCAATGTTTCGAAAATAGTAGCAGGGACAAACCCCGCCGATTTAGAAGTTGAAATGCCCATTTACAACGAGAATTTGCTACTCAATATGGCAGCAGCAAGGCAGTCTGGTGTGTATCCTAGTTTTGACCTGATGGCGACGGCCACACTACTCAATTTCAACGAAACAGGAACAGATAGAAAATTGAGCCTGCAAGGGGCAATAACCGAGGGATTACAGCAGAATTTAGGTTTGAAGATCGTGGGTTTTGATCCTCAATTAGCGGAAAAAGATGTGGGCTTAGCGCGAGCCAATTTACGCCCAGAAATCACGGCATCGAGTGCGCTTTCTTATATCGATGAATCACAAGTACGGCAGGCTTTTGGGGCAATCGGTCGGTTAAATTGGTTTCTGAGTGGGACACTATCTCAGGTTGTTTATTCGGAACCGCTCTTGGCTAATGTGGCTATTCAGAAGTTACTGCAATATAGCAGTGAAGCCGCTGTGAAGCAAAATGAACTGGATGTCATCTTGGATATATCCAACGCATTTCTAGGCGTTTTACAGGCAGAGAGCTTTGTCAAGATACAAAACGAAAATGTACACGTAACCAAGGATAATTTTGACATCAGCAAGGCTAAAGAAGCGGTTGGTTACACGGGAGCTACAGATCTCAATCGATGGACTTCAGAACTAGCTCAGCGAAATATCGATCGTAACGATGCCAATGCACAGCTCAAACAGGCCAAATTTTACCTGAATCAACTGCTAAATCGCCCCATAGATGAAGCGTTTGATGTCCAAGAGGTCAGTCTAGAAGATCAAGTATTGATGGTCATGGATGAACGAGTGACTAACTTGATTGTTAATCCTGGCCTCATTGAAAAATTTGCCGATTTCCTAGTCCAAGAAGCGATGAGTAATTTACCAGAGCTGCAGCAGTTGGATTTTGGAATAGCCGCTTCCGAACGACAAAAGCTATCGCAACAACGAGCTTTTTACCTTCCTTCTTTGGCGCTGACTGGGCAAGTGGATAGGACCTTGGGCCGATACCGAGGAGATATTGATAAGAACATTCCACTCGCTACGCAATACAGCCTCGGCTTAGGTATTCAATATCCCATTCTGCAAGGAGGGAAAAGAAGACTGAATGTACAGCGTACGGATCTTAGTATCCAACAACTTCAAGCACAGCGAGCCGATGTTCGCAATCAGTTGGAATTGCGAATCCGGTCAGCCATGGAGGTGGCAGCTGCCTCCTATGCTCGCTTGGCACTGTCGAGAGGAGCTGCTACTGCAGCCCATAAGAACTTCGAAATTGTACAGGATTCCTATTCTCAAGGCTTGAGTAACATCACTAATTTGATCGATGCACAGAATGCCGATCTTCAAACGGAGCTGAGTGCAGTCAATGCCGTGTATCAATTCATCGGCGACTTCCTGGAAGTAGAAAGATCCATCGGGTCTTATTATTTTCTCTCAAGTCCAGCCGATCGCGATGCATTTGTTCAGCGATTGACTACTTTTTTAGCCAATAAATAATCTTGGCTGACCATTTTGTGGTTGGCCTTTTAGGAGGAAAAGTGGCGACGAAAAGAAGCCCGACTTCACCTAAAACGCTGACTTAAAAGCACAAAATTGTCAGAGAACCATCAATAAAGGTGTATTCAATAATAAGCATATGAATAAACTATCCAATCAAACTACTGGACCTTTTACTCCAACCGGGTTTAAAAATTTAGGGTTGAAGGTTTATACCACGGAATTAAACCTTCAACTTTCAACTGATAAACCGTATTTGTCCAGTAGTATGCTATCCAATATCAGATTATTAGCTTTCGTCTGTTTGTCAACTACATGCTTTGTTTTTAGCTGTGGGACAAAAGAGGAAGCCCCAGTAGAAGAAACACTCCGCCCAATTCGATACGCTAAGATTTTGGAGACTGGGAGTGAAAAGGATCAGACTTTCTCGGGGACGGTTCAATCTAGTAAAGAAGCCAAATTGAGTTTTAAAGTTAATGGTACGATCAACCAGTTGCAGGTAAAAGTAGGGGACCGGGTTCGCCAAGGACAGACCCTGGCAACAATAGATGCTATTGATTATAGTGTGCAATATGACCAGGCAGTAGCTCAATTGAAAAGTGCAGAAACACAGGTGAAAAGTGCAGAATCGCAACGCACCAATAGCCAATCCAATTACCAGCGGGTAGAAAAGCTATACGAAAACAATAGTGTTCCTTTGAGTGAATATGAAAAGGCTAAAACTAACTTTGAAGCGGCCCAGTCGCAATATGATGCTTCCGTAGCACAGGTTACTGCTTCGCAGAAACAAGTAGAATCGGCCGGTAACCAAGTGCAATATGCTCGATTGAAAGCACCATTTGCTGGTGTGATCACGATGGTGAATGTGGAAGAAAATGAACTAGTAGGTTCAGGCTCTCCCGTGGCAACTTTGAGTGCAGAGGTCAAGCCGGAAGTGACAGTTGGTGTACCTGAGATTTTTATTGCGCAGATTAAAAAGGGCGCGAAAGTAGGTATTAGTTTTTCTATTCTTCCAGACGAGACTTTTACTGGCGTCATCAGCGAAGTTGGCTTTAGCGCGATCTCGGGAGCAACTTATCCCGTCATCGTTCAAATTGATAAACCAAGTGAACTTATGCGTCCCGGAATGGCTGCGACGGTCAGTTTTCACTTTGGGGCAGCCAGTACAGAAAAGCAATTTTTGGTGGCTCCTGTAAAAGCGGTGGGGGAAGGTACCGACGGAAACTTTGTCTTTGTGCTAGAAACAGACCAACAGGCGCATAAAGCCGTAAAACGAAAGGTTGTGATTGGTGATTTGTTACCTACTGGATTTGAGGTCAAAGAAGGATTGAAAGCAGGAGAAATCGTCGCAACAGCGGGCTTGAAATCGCTGCTAGATGGCATGCGAGTCAAATTGATGGTGGAATGAAAGGGGAGCGGCAATTATACGGTATAAGACAAAAAAAGAGCCAGCCGAAGGTGTAGTTTATTTTTTCCAAAGCCCTCAAAACAAAGCAAGATGAATTTAACCAAGATAGCCATAGATAATAACCGAGTGACGATCATGATCTTACTGGTTATTCTTATCATGGGCTTATTGGGGTACAACCAATTGTCGCGGAATGCCATGCCCCCCTTTACCATCAGGGTATGTACGATCGTTACCCAATTCCCTGGGGCATCTCCAGAACGAGTGGAGGAATTAATTACCGATAAAATCGAAAAGGTCGCCCAAGAATTACCAGAATTGAAAGATGTGACGAGTGAATCTCGTACAGGACTTTCAGTGGTAAGCGTAGAGCTGGCGGCAGATATTAAAAAGAAGGACCTGCAAGCGGTATGGGATCGTTTGAGAAGGAAAGTTGAATCGATTGAAAAAGATTTACCTACTGGCATTCGCGGACCTACGGTGAATGATGATGGAATTGGCGTGGTCTATGGTATTATGCTTGGGCTGGAAGCGGATGGTTTTTCCTTTTATGAAATGAAGCAATATGCGGAAGATATTCGGGATGATTTAGTCAAGTTAGACGATGCGGCTGAGGTAGAAATAAGTGGTATTCAAGAAGAACAAATCTATGTAGAATTTGATAATGCTCGCCTAGCTGATATCGGTTTAAGTGCGGGCCAATTGGGTAATATTATAGCCTCTACTAATATTGTCTTTTCGGGAGGACAGGTGAGTCTAGAGGATGAACGCATTGTATTGGAACCGACGGGTAATTTTGAATCAATCGAAGATTTGGAACGAACCCTGATTCCAGTCGGTCGGAATGGTGAGACCGTGGAATTAGTAGACATCTCAAAAATTACGCGGAGCTATAAGAGCCCTACCGAAAAAACGGTGAAGATCAATGGCAATCCCGGTTTGGCCATTTCCATTGCGTTGCGAGAAGGTGCCAACTTGATTCGACTGGGAGAAGTGATCGATGAAAGAATCAAAGTATACAATGCCACTCTTCCCATCGGGCTCAGCATTAACCGAACCGCTACCCAAGACTATTACGTCGATAAAAAAGTGAAGGATTTTATTAGCAATGTTATACAGTCGGTCGGTATTGTATTGGTCGTGATGCTCTTTTTCCTAGGCATCCGAACGGGGCTGGTAGTCGCTAGTTTGATTCCAATGGCCATGGTCATGACCTTACTATTGATGAATACCTTCGACATTGGCTTAAATCAGGTTTCGCTGGCGGCTTTGATTATGGCCCTGGGGATGCTGGTGGATAATGCGATAGTCGTTTCTGAGTCGATCATGGTGAAAATGGAAGATGGGGTGCCTGCGAAAGAGGCCGCCATAGATTCAGCCAAGGAATTAATGATTCCTTTACTGGTTTCGTCTCTTACCACTTCAGCTGCCTTTTTAGCCTTTTTCTTGGCCGATAATACCATGGGAGAGATCATGGGACCTTTGTTTAGTGTGATCAGTTTGGCATTACTATCCTCTTGGATATTGGCCATGACGATGGTGACGATGTTGGGTGTTTATTTTATCAAAGTGAAGGTGAAACAGAAAAATACAGACTCGGAAACAGCTGAGCCAGAAAAGAAGGATTTCTTTGATCGACTCAATGATTATTACAAAGATTTGCTGCTTTGGGCCTTAAAATGGCCGGTCTTGTTTTTGGCTTTGATTATCGGAATGTTCGTTGGTTCACTGATGCTTTTTCCCACCCTACCTTTTATCTTTTTTCCTGATAGTGATCGCAACTTGGTGACCCTGGATTTAAATCTTCCACTAGGTACGAAAATAGAACGAACGACTGCCGTTATAGAAGAAATCGAGGATTATATCAAAGAGAGTCTAATTGTTACGGATGATCGATCGAGTGGAATTGTAGACTGGACGGCTTTTGTCGGAGAAGGCCCCAAATCCTATGATTTGGGCTATCAGCCTGGAGAAGCCAATTCCGGCTATGGACATATGCTGCTCAACACAAGTAGCTATGCTGATAATGAAGCAGTCATCAAAGTCTTGGACGAGTTCTGTTTTGCCTCTTTTCCTAATGCAGATGTACGGATTGCTCCCTTAGCGGGCGGCGGCGGCGGCGGTTCCGATGTGGAAGTGCGAGTGTCTGGAGATTCACCAGAGGAATTATTCCGGCTGACGGAAGAAGTCAAACAAGCGATGAATGCCATCGTAGGGGCGAAGAATATCAAAGACGACTGGGGTCCGAAAATTAAGAAATTTGTCATCGATATTGACCAGGACAAAGCCAATAGAGCCAACCTTACCAACCAGGATATTGCCATCTCTTTACAAACGGCTGTCAGTGGGTATAATGCGGGTTCCTTTCGTTATGGAGAAGACAACATACCTATCATGATGCGTAATGAGGGGAGTCAGGAGATCGATGTTCGGGAATTGGATGGGGTGAATATTTTTTCTCAAAACTCAGGCAGTAATGTCCCTTTAATCCAGGTGGCCAATATTGTACCGGATTGGCAGTATGCGAAAATTAAGCGACGTAATCTTTATCGAACGGTGACCATCAGTTGTGATGCCAGAGAGGGATTTACGGCCTCGGATATTACGGATAAATTGAGTCCAGCCTTGACCGAGATGAGTCAAACTTGGAAAGAAGGCTACGCTTTTCGTTTGGGAGGGGAGTCGGAGCAAAGTGCAGAGGCGATGGGGGCCGTTGCCGCCAAGTTGCCATTGGCAGGCTTTATTATTTTACTGCTGCTTATTGCCCAATTTAATTCCTTTAGAAAGACATTTATTGTACTTAGTACGATTCCCTTGGGGCTCATTGGTGTGATTTTGGGACTCGTTTTATTTCGCTCCTTCTTTGGATTTATGGCATTCCTGGGAGTGATATCACTAGCCGGGATCGTGATTAATAATGCAATTGTATTAATAGATCGGATCAAGATAGAAATGGATGAATTTGGTCGCCAGCCTTTCGATGCGATTGTGGGAGCGGCCCAACAGCGATTTCGTCCGATTATACTGACAACATTTACGACTACTTTGGGACTCATTCCATTGTATTTGGGCGGTGGCCTGATGTGGGAACCCATGGCGATTTCGATTATGATTGGGCTCTTATTTGCCACAGTGATCACCTTATTATTTGTCCCCGTCCTTTATAAGTTATTATTTAGGGTAAAAGCAGCATAGCGTGTCAGGGTATATTAACAGTTTTTCATATAGACTGCTTCTCTATTCCGAAACGTTATTTTCTAGCTTATTGAGCCTTGGAAAATCGGAAATTGGAAATCGGAAATTGGAAAACATGCTATGAC
>OJCB01000384.1_pt1 | contig 17268 bp, 10 predicted proteins | sample 1591501 | NCBI WGS metagenome assembly OJCB01 (sample SAMN05416813, study PRJEB24817) | seawater metagenome | isolation source: Sea water | place: Canada:Atlantic | collected 2013-07 | reverse complement strand
CTATCCTCTTCGTCGGCAGCGTCAGATGTGTATAAGAGACAGGTACTATTTTTTTTAATAAGTTTATTCACTGAATTTGCAGGCAACAAATTCAGTTTTAACAACTTCGATTTAAAAGCATTAAGGGGTACTCCAATATTCCAATTTGAGCTTTTAGTATTGCCCGTCTCCTTCAAAAATAATTAGTCTCCTAGTTTTTCATGTTTTGCACTTTGCAGACCAGATATATAATGGTTTTCACCTAAGGATCATGCCCAATAGCCATGGGATAAGTCCTTTTGCTAGCTATTTATATTTATAAATATCACCTAAACAAATTTTCTTTACTTATGGCTCATCAGACTTCCCCTCAGAAAACCAGGGAAATTCACAGCAATCATTTCGATTCTACTATTTGGAATGACTTTCCTTTCCGCGATGATGACATCATCATTTCCACCTATGCCAAATCTGGAACGACTTGGATGCAGCAAATTATCTCTCAATTAATCTTTAATGGACAAACGGGTTTGCCCGTTGCTGATATGTCCCCCTGGATGGATTTGAGAATTCCCCCTCCTCCAGTCAAAATGGGAATGGTCGAGGCGCAAACGCATCGACGATTCTTGAAAACACACCTTCCGCTAGATGCTTTGGTCTTTTCGGAAAAAGCCAAATACATCTATATCGGACGTGACGGCCGAGATGTCGTTTGGAGTTTATTTAATCACCACAGCACCGCCAATGAGGCGTGGTACGACGCCTTGAATAAGTCGCCAGGCCTGGTGGGCCCTCCAATTGGCAAACCGGAAGGCGACATCAAAGAATACTTTCAGAATTGGCTCGAAAAGGATGGCTTCCCTTTTTGGTCACAGTGGGAAAATGTAAAATCTTGGTGGGAATTTCGGAATTTGCCGAATGTCTATTTCGTGCATTTTTCCAATTTAAAAGAGGATATGCCCGGTGAAATTCGCAAAATCGCCGCGTTCTTGGACATCCCCATCGATGAATCGAATTGGGACGCTATTTTAGAGCATTGTAGTTTTAATTATATGAAAAACAATGCCAGTAGTAGTGTGCCCTTGGGTGGTATTTTCTGGGAAGGAGGAGCTAAAACATTTATCCATAAAGGTAAAAATGGCCGATGGAGAGAGGTGTTATCTCAAGCTGAATCGGATGAATATGACCGCATTGCCGTAGAGAAGTTGGGTACTGCTTGTGCGCATTGGTTGAAAACAGGAGAAATGTAACAAGATAGTGAGGAGTTTATCGGTTATTCGTTTGTCAAAGGGCTAACCGGTAAACTTCCATTGAGAATAGGCTTTATGCTGAAATAGGTTGTATAAGGATGGAAATTAAGATTTTAAAGCAAGGCAAGGCTCAAAGAAGGAGCATAGTCATAGCTACGCGACTGATGAAGAACGAAGGCTTGCTTTAAAAGATAATTTAGCTCCATACAAGTTATTTTAGCATAAAGCCTAATAGACCACAGAAATGTACGGACTGAAACTAACGCTTCTTCTACTGAGCATGTTGACCATGATGGCAGCCGCTATCATTGCGCCGAGCCTTCCCGATATAGCGCTTGAATTCCAGGATTTTCCGCAGGTCGAATTGCTTTCCAAGTTGATCCTCTCTATTCCAGCCTTATTCATCGCCCTTATTGCCCCATTTGCGGGTAACTACATTGACCAATTTGGTCGCCTAAGATTACTTTATATAGGTTTGATTGGATATGCCATTGGCGGCACTTCAGGCTATTTTCTAAATGATTTATACCTAATACTAAGCGGACGAATGTTGTTGGGTGTGTCCATTGGCATTATTATGACCATTGCGGCCACCTTAATTGGAGATTATTTCGAGGGAGAATCTCGCCGAAAGTTTGTAGGGTATCAATCCGCCTTCATCGGTTTAGCGGGCGTTGTTTTCATGAGCTTGGGTGGGTTCTTAGCAACACTGCATTGGCGAATTCCATTTCTGATTTACTTGTTTTCCTTGTTGCTCATTCCTTTGATTTTTCTCTTTTTGAAAGAACCCCAATCACACCTCACCACTGACCGTGAATCCTTGCCTTCTCCGCATCGATTGCTAAAAGTGTTATTTCCCATTGGTACAGCAGTCATGATTTTATTCTACTTAATGCCCACTCAATTACCCTTTTTGTTGGATGCTATTGGCCTTCCAGCTCCTTCTTACTCAGGGAATGCCTTAGCGGTTAATGCTTTGGGAATCGTATTCTCCTCCTTTTTCTATTCTCATATCAAAAAGAGGTTCTCCTTTCTGCAGGTAGCTGGGACCGCATTATTAATGATGGGTACAGGGTATTTTCTAACCGGAAGTTCGATGGCATTCTGGGCCATTTTAGCTTCCGTTTTTTTGGCGGGCTTAGGTTTAGGCTTATTCATTGCCAATCTCAATTTTTGGGTTTTGGAACTCAGCCCTCACCAAATACGAGGAAAAAACATGGGTATTTTAACCGCCTGTTTGTTTTCAGGTCAATTTTTATCGCCCATTATTGCTGAGCCAATCGTTCAAATGATCAACTTATCGTTTTTATTCAAAAGCTCAATCTTCCTAGTAGGCTTGATGGGAATAAGTTTGGTTGCGGCGACAAAGGTTTTGAAGGCTTAAGTGGCTTCAAACCGTTCAAGCGCAAACATCCAACAACAGGCCCCTAAACAATGGTTGCCAAGTATAATTCTTCAACCTTCTGACGAGCCCATGGTATTTTACGCAAAAATTTAAGGCTGGATTTCATCGATGGATCAACCGTAAAGCAGCGAATATTTATTCTAGCGCCCAATTCTTTCCAACCATATTTTTTATGCAGGAATTCTAATATGTCCGCCAACTTGACACCATGGAGTGGGTTATTTTTTTGCATAGTAGTATTTGATCTTTAAGCACTTTATTTTCAGGAAAATATTTTATGCTCCCTTGCATTTTTCATTCCGCTAGTAGCTCAAGAATCACCAAGTAAGCACAGTGATCTGATGCAATGGGGTCTTCAATTGCTCTTGTTTCCAGCACTCTCCATCTATTGGCTGGATAAAACAGAACGTAGTCAATTTTCTTGACGGGATCCTTGGAGGGGTAGGTGTAGGACAAAGTATCATGACGATAAGAAGCTGCCCATATTTCTTCCAAAATCTTCATGGGTGTACTCTCAGGTTCAGCGTTTAGATCACCAGCTAGAATGGTGGGATAAGGATTGGAAGCAAACACCTTATTGATTTGTTTTACCTGCATTATCCTATTGGCCTCATTCTTTAAGTGATCCAAATGTGTACCTATAAATGAGATGGTATCTTTCGAGGGTAAAACGGTCGTAATTTCTAGTGCCGCTCTAGGTTCGTCACCTGGTGTAAAAGGCAAAGGAATATTTCTTGTTTGTAAAAAAGTATGCTTAGACAGCACGCCTTCTCCATATTCTCCCCCATCATAAGGCATGGCCCGACCAAATAAGGGTGCCATTTTTGCACGCCAACCCAATTCGGTCGCTAAATCATATTTCTGAGCCCTATTGGTTTGGTAATCGACTTCCTGTAAAGCCACGAAGTCAGGATTCACATCAATAATCACTTTGGCGATGGCTTCTAAATCAAAATCACCTTTAGTCGTTGCGCCATGCAGGATATTAAAGGAGAGCACCTTGACTATTCTAGTGCTATCAATAGCCGTTTTTTGAGACCAGCCGTTGAAGCTAGTGCATACGGCCAATAAAGCAATGAGTGATACTAATTTCATGTTATGTAATTAGGTATTTCCAGTGATTCGAGATGAATCACCGCTATTGTCATGGTCTGTAATATCCAAAAAAACAAGAGGATGACAAAGCCTTTCCAGCGCTTTTCAGCTTATGAATTTGCAGGCAGGCTTCAATTACCGGCAAGCCCTTCTACCTGAACGCTGGTAATTCAGGCAAGCTTGTTCCTAGTACCGCCAAGACGAGCTCATCTAGGGCTTCTATTTCCCTTGCAAAATGGTAAGCCGTCTGGAAATGAAATAGCTGTTCGGTAGGTTGTAATTCCTTGGCACTAGAAGCGGATTCAAATTCGTAAACAGTGCAAAAAAACTTACCCACAGAGTCATTGTATAACGGAATACTTGTTCACATTGTATAGGGTACTATTGCTTGATAAATGAGGCGGTATAGACTGCATCTGACACCCATTTTATGATATAAAAGCCCTTAGGGAGATGAGCCACATTTAGCTGAATCGTAGTGGATCTAGTAATAGGATTTGGTAGCGGAACCACTTTCCCAGCGGAAGAAAAAAGGTATATCGAAGCATTCTTCAAATTACCTACTGGCTTTATGGTAAGCATTGAGGCAGACGGATTAGGGTATATTTCTAGCCGTCGAGTAGCAATAGGAGACTTTGTGCTAGTGACATTTCCGATCGTTATAGGAAATATGCCTTGGTCAAGAAAATCGCCATTAGAATTATAAAAGGTCACATACAAGAAGTACCAATTCCCGGCAGGATCACCAAATGAAAGGCAATCAATTACCCTGATAAGGTTAAAACTCTCTATAAAAAGATATTTGAATGGGAATTAACTTTAGAACGGCCCCGCTGGCAACTTCTCCGAAAATATGAAGGCAAGGCTATGCAGCGAATGGATACTTATCGAAAACCAAAAGAACAATAATTCTGATTTGTAACCCAATTGTAACTCTCCACACTTATATTGAGTGGTGAAGTGATTTTTCAGCTAAGAGACGGAGAAAAAATAAATGTTCCAATTTTCGGTTTTTGAAATTTTACACGCAATTGACTAAAAGGAAATTGCGTGTAAAATTTCAAAAACCTTGAAAAGAAAATTGGAACGTTTATTTCCGTCAAACTACTAAGCAGCAACTATTACTCATGGACAAGTTGTTTATATAAGGGAGGGGGAACGCATGTTGCTGCAAAAGGGGTACGTTTATGCCATTGCAGCTGAGGATGAAAAGGAAGCTTTGATTTCACCCAATTCCACAAAACCTAAACAGATGTATTCGAAACGATTAAATAAACTTAAGGAAGGGCTCCATGCGGCAGAAAGTTATGAAGAATGGAAAGAGCTGGCCATGCAATATGACGATGCTTCAGGAATGGGCGCTTGGAAACAAGTAAACTACAGTAAGTTATTCGATAATGATGAGATATATCTACGTCTCGAAACTTTGCGTGCCTATCGAGAGCAGGGAGATGACCATGGCTTGTTGTTTACCTTGAATGAAGGGGTGCATGGGAATATGGGAGGAATGGGAAATCCTGAATTATATGAAAAGGCGCTCTTCGGCACCAAGCAGTTGATTGTCGACTATGTAGATGAGGTGGCGGACGCGATTCTTCATATCGCCGATAATAATAATGATAACATCAGTTTTGAAGATAAATTGGATTTCTTTCGACGGGCCAGTCATTGTTTTGGGCAATCGGCTTTAATGTTGAGTGGTGGCGGTCAATTGGGTAATTTCCACGGTGGTGTGTTAAAAGTATTGGCACAACATACGCTAATACCGGATGTAATCTCAGGTTCAAGCGCAGGGGCGATATTCGCCGCTTTGGCAGGTACACATACCGATGAGGAACTCATTGATTTCTTAGACCAAGAAACCATGTTGGAGGTCATCGAAAAAGAAGCCAAAATCTTCAAAAGCATTGCGGAGAAAAGAAGTTCCTTAGGCATCAAGGATTTGGAATCAGTGGTCAATAATATCATCCCAAACCTGACTTTTCAGGAAGCGTATGAGCTTACAGGTCGCAAAATCAATATTTCGGTCTCTCCGCACGGCGTGCAACAAAAATCTCGTTTGCTCAATGCCATTGCCTCTCCTAATGTATTGATTCGTTCTGCCTTAATGGCTTCTTGTGCTGTACCTGGTGTTTTCCCACCGGCTACGCTCTTTGCCAAAAACAAGGATGGCAAAGTACAAGCCTATTTACCTTCTAGAAAGTGGGTAGATGGCTCTATGTCTAGTGATTTACCTTCTAAGCGTTTGGCGAGATTATTTGGTGCCAATCATTTTATCGTGAGCTTGACTAATCCATTGGTATTGCCTTTTGCCAACGCTCCTTTTCAAAGCAATAACTTTCTGGCCCCCATGATTCGGTTTGGCTCTGCGGTCATTAAAGAGACCACGCAGTTTAATTATACCATGGCTAAGCCCTTTTTTAAATACGTTCCGACGCTAGCATTGGTGGCTAATACCATCAATTCGGTGGTCCAACAGGATTACACCGGAGACATCAATATCAAGGCAGATTTCAGCGTCATCAAGCCTTCCAAATTATTATCATCCCTCACTCGCGAAGAGTTAAGTGAGTTGATCAATAAAGGAGAGAAGGCGACTTGGCCAAAAGTAGAAACCATCAGAATCTGTACCAAAGTGGGACGCATTCTGAATGAAATCCTGGAGGAATACGAGGCGGAAGAATTGCGTTTGGCCAAGCGGGTTTTGGTGGGCAAGGGAAAGTAAAATAATAACTTAATCGGTCCTATCTCTTCCGTAATTGTGTTCTAGGCAAAGGTAGTTCATATGCCGTTGAATCCTGTAATGCTAATTCTAAGAGTGGCTGGTTTAGGCTGGAATCCAATTCCTTGCCAGTAGTGCCTGATGAAGTTTTTTCCAGATCAATGAGGAGCATGCTCAGAAGTGCATTAATGACTTTTAAGCTGTAACTTCTTTTTCAAAATTGAAAACAAGGCCTCCCCTGCCAGTTCATCCAAGATATGTCCTCCATTAGGAATAATCACCAATTCACTTTGACAAGCTGCCTTGTCTAATGCAACTTTTGCGCTTTCTGCTCTTTTTTTCCAATGTGTATCTCGTTCTCCCACAATCATCAAAATTTGCTGATTTTTATGTTTTTGGATACTTCGGGGATTTGGATTTCCTGGCATTCCGATTATTCCATCAATTCTATCAGAATAAATGGAGGCTATGCTAAAGGCATCCACACTATTGGCAGAGAAACCGAGGATAAAGGTTTTAGCCGTATTGTAATTTGATTCCAAATAATCTAGGAGTAGGCGTACTGCCTTACGGTCCTCCATATGAATGGAACTCTCTACCAAAATCCACCCCTGTTTTTTAGGTTGTGTACCAAAATACCGACAACCCATGTCAAGATTCCCGTTATCAAGCCCTGGGCCGATCAAGACGGGGTAGCTTTTATTGGCAGTATATCCTTCAGGTAAGATTATTCTAACTGGTATTTTTCTTCCTGCAAAGTCTAGTTTAATCACTTCACTTTGGCCATTGACCATCATTACGATAAAGAAGAATAGAATAGTAAGTCTGGCTGCTAAATTCATAGGAAAGGTTTTAGTTTCCTTCTCTGACAATTTCTGTGGTCAAATGAAAGTGAGCGACTAAAGCGACCATCGGAAGCTATCTCTTTTCCTTTCACTTGATTTAAAAACACAAAAATCACCAGAGAATCTTTAATTTTTGGTCAGTTTGATGATTTCTCCAGTCGATACTTTAAGCAAATGAATTTCGGCGCCATCTGCAAAGTCAGTATTGTAGGCTACGTACTCCAGGTTCTTGTCGATTGTGGTAAATAGGATTTTTTTGTATGGAATTGTTCCCAACTCTTTTAAATCTTGACCTTGAAGGTCTTCCAAGACAAAAGTGGTAGAATCCTCATTTTCAACTCCTTTGACGGAATAACGCCCGCTTATGAATTCACCTTCTAAGTCAGGAATATCCTTTATTACTCTTTTATTTTGCAGGTCATACAATTGTTTTGTAGCAACGTACGGATTCTCGCTTTCTACACGATTTACATAAAGTAGACCTTCAGCTGTCATTTGGGGCCTGTTGGTCTTTCCATTGTGGGTCAGTCTTTCTAGCTGATCGCCCTTGGCATAATAGGCATCAGGTGTAAAACCGCTTTTCGGCCAGTGGAAGAAAAAATATCCTTCTCCTGATAAATCCCAAGAAGAGAACATATGGAACCCATCATCTGTGACCTTGGCCAATTGGGTAAAGTTTTTCCCGTCTGCATCTACGACCATCATTCGAGCGCCTTCTGCTAGAAAGTTGGTATAGGCTACCCGTTTACCATCCCTTGACCATTTGGGTTCGGTATGAAAGCCTAGCGAGTCTAAAGTGGATATCTCACGAGATTCACTGCCATCTAAGTTTGAAACAAAGATTCTGGCCATTGTTCGATCTTCACCAACATAAGAGTAATAAGCTATTTCAGCATTGGCAGGGCTGAAGTTGGGGGCTAAATCAGGTGTTCCCTTTTTGGCTTCCTCCTTCTTACCCTTCTGGGTGGATGCGTCATCTGCTTTGGAAGTCTGCTCGACACTATCAGTATGCGTTGCCCCTTGCTCACATGCTGTCATTAACAGGAAGAGGCATAAAAGGCCTATAAAGTATTTAACCTTCATACTTTTCATTTTTGATGTTTGCCAAAGCTATTCCAAAAAGCAATCAGGTTTGAATAAGATGTGATGAATGGAATTTTTTGTGACCAATGTATAACTGGCTAAGCCCTTTTGATGAAACCGAGAAACAGTTAACACCTTTGTTATGGCTAGTTGAAGTATGGAAATGAATAAATTTTTTAAAGGTGCGCATTGGCCGCCTGCTGTTGAGGACAAGACAGTATGGACCAAAGGCTTAGAGCATGCTTGGGCAAAACTATTGAGTTTCCTCTGCCACCTCCTCTTGCTTAAAACCATATAACTCTTCCATTTCTTTGATCGTTTTATCAAAGCCCTGGATAGCAATCTGCAGGTGAAAGGCCCTGACTTGGGCAGTTCTGAGAAAAGTAAAAAGGTCATTGTGAAAGTTCGCCATAAAGCCTTCCCGGTCTCTTAGACAAGCATGTAATTCACTACTAGTAAACATGCAAGAAAGATTGCCATATTGGGCCATAATCTTTGACATTTCTCTCGTCTGGATATCGAAATCCAATAAATCCTTTTTGATATAATCCTCTCGGAAAGAAAAAGCAGAAGCTAATTTATTACGGAAATCAAGGTCTCTGATTAGGGCGGCATCCCCTGACTGCAGCATAATATCAAAAGTGGTAGGCGGGAAAGCACGGAATACCCCCCGGGTAAAGACCACGCCTAGGTTCCGCAATGCCAGACTTAAGCTATCGTCTTGGTTGATCTGACTAAGTCTTAAACTACGCTCAATGTTTTTGATATCATTCTGGCAATCGGCCAGGTTATTTTGATTGCGATCGTGGTCCTTCAATAGGTCCTGATACATGGACTGGATATAGTTGTCCAGCTTAATCTCATTCCTTTTGTTTTGCTGGTATCGATCCGCTTGGATAGCGACCAATATGGAAACAATGATCAGTGATACTTCCACAACGTAAATGAGTACCCCGGTCTTTTTACCAGTAAGTCTATTCAGGATTTTTCGCCAAATCATACTGCAATATTATGGTGTGCAATATAGACAAGTTTTGACAAATGGGAAGGGGTAGAATAGCCCCAAAGCGATGGCTCGTTTATCGGTTCTCTGATCATTTCTATGTTTTTAAGTCAATAAGATTCAGCCTGCAGACGCAGCACCTAATACTTCAAAATAAACTTCGATAGATTTTGCCCTTTATCCAGCTCCAGTTTTTTGCGCAAACGATAGCGCGCCACCTCCACTCCTCGCAAAGAAATATGCAAAAGATTAGCTATGTCCTTGGTATTTAGATTGAGTCGTAAAAAAGCGCAAAGCTTTTGTTCATTCGGAGAAAGATCAGGGTAGTCGGCCCTCAGGCGAGTGAGAAAATCCCGATGCACGTTGTCGAAATGATATTCAAATTGCTCCCAATCTTCTTGCAGTCTAAGTGTGGTATCAATTTCTTTTACGATTCGCTCCAAAGCTTGCTTGGTTTCCACCGTCTTTCCTTTCTGTTTAACGGTATTCAGCTCTTCTTTGATGGCTTCTATGAATTCATTTTTCACCACCAAGTTCATCGTAGAAGCGGCCAAAAGGTTATTGACATGTTGAAGCTCGCTTTCCATCTTTTCTTCCTTTAGTTGCAAGAGTTCCTCTTCCTTTTGTTGCTCTATTTCTATGAGTTTTTGCTGCTTGACGGCAAGTTCAGATTGCTTGGCTGCTTCAATCTTTTCTGCTTTGCGTTTATAGCGTCGCCGCTGAAACCTAAAACCTAAAAACAAGGCCCCAAGTCCGAGTACTACGTATAGAGATTTGGCTAAAAGACTTCTATGCAAGGGCGGCTTTACGGTGAGCAATAAGGTCTGACTAGTTGTAATTTGCCCGAGGTAATTGCGGGTTTGAGCAGAGAATTCATATTCCCCTTCTAGCAAGTTGGTATATTCCTTGGTGGCGGTATTGGTCCATGCACCGTATTCTTCCTCAAAACCTTTCAACAAGTACCGAAATTGTTGGTCCCCTAGGTTGTTGAACTGAAATGACTCTATGTCAATTTTCAAGACCTTGGCTTTTGAACTAATCACCAAGTTCGTTAGATGGTTGGGTTTTTCCCTAAATGACCTTCGGACGTATAAGGTCCGGTCTTCTGTTACACTAAATACTTGATTGATCACCAAAGATTCTTGGATTTTCAAGGGATCTTCCAACTTGGGATCATAATAAATAAAGCCTTCATTGGCAGAAAACAACACCCCCTCCTTGATATTTACGGAAGCATGTAACAAGTCATTGTTCAGCTGATAGCGCAACTGATAAAGAGAAGACGGGATAAACACATAATTATTGGCACTAATCTGTTTGTAAAAACCTACCTTATTGTCCGTCAATACGTGGACATGGTTTTTATTATCCTGCGCAAAGAGATACACAGGTTGCCGGCCGATCTGCTTAGAAAACATCTCTGCCTCCGTGACGGTACCATCTGTCGTTGCCAACAGGTATAAGCCATCATTAGTGGCCAAGTAAAGATCATCATCTATGCTACTCAGTATGAGTTGTTCATTAATTGGGTAATCAGAATCCTCTGACACCTGCTTGACCGTAGCTTGGGTCATATCCTCCGACAAAACCAGCTGATACAAGCCCTTATAATATTGCCCCACCCAGATTTTGCCTTCTTGGTCTTCTTCAAAAAAACGACTTGAATCACCGAAGCCTTTGATCTTTTGTACCACTTCTAAGGTCTTATTCTCATTGATCCGAAAAAGATACAATCCAGAATAGGTACCTCCAATGGCAAATTCGGGACTGGAGCGCAATTGCTTTACTTGCCACAAACCATCCGTGGAGGCTATCCGCTTGGCGGTACCGTTTTCCAATAAAAACAAGCCGGTATGATGCCCCGCATAAAGCTTGCCTGCAATCTCCTGCATACCATAAGCTGGCCCTTCAGCTCCCGGTAGAAATTGGCATTGAGTGGCATCTTTTGCCAAATAGTAAATCCCATTTGAGGTGGTATAATAGGTGCCTGTCGTTGTCTCAAAAGCCTCATAACCGCTTCCCTGGATGTTTATTTCCTGGTTGAGCAGTCGCATCGGCGAATTGATATGTACTAATGCTATTCCATTTTGCATCCCGACCCAAAGGTTCCCGGCATAATCCTGAAAGGAACGCAAACAGACATTCGTGGCTAGGCCTTCTTGGGTGCCGATTTTCTCGAAGGTATATTCTTGCAAATCGTATAAAAACAAACCGGAAGTTTGCGTGGAAATAGCTAAGCGAGTATCGGATAATTGAAGGATATGATTGACGTACGTTTCTTTCAGTGCCCCCATCAACTCCTCATATTGTTGGGTAACGCCAAAAGGAGTGGTCAATTCAATCTGTCCGGAATTATAAAACAACAAATAGCCTCCATCCTGCGGTACAATACCCGCAATAATCTGATTGACCACATTTTGCGGGTAGGGCTGAACCAGTTGATTACCTTCCACTTCAAATAACTTGCCGCGCTGGCTTTGCGTAAATAATTTTCCATTGGTATAGAACGATCGCTCCAATCCATCGGGATGCTGGATCACCGCCATTTTCGTCCCATCATAGGCATAAATCCCCTGGAATGTACAGAAATAAACCTGTGAGCCGATCAAGAATACATCCCAAACTTCGTCAAAGTCCCTTTCGCCTTCTGGTATTTTGTCGACCAATGATACATACTCCCAATCTTCCTCAAAGTACCCAAATTCTCCTTGGGAACCGACATACAAACGGTCGGTATTTTCATCAAATGCTAAGGACCTTTTCTTCTTTCCTGTCCTGAAATCATGCCTGGTCCATTCATTACCATTGAAAGAAAGCACACCTAAATTATTTGCAACAAAAAGGGTCATATCTCTGTTTTGAGCAAAATCGATGTTCTGAATTCCTGCTTTATATTCTGTTGGACTGAAATTTTCAATAGGATATTTTCCCAAAAAAGCTTCTGCCCAATGCCCCTGTAAGAGGAGAAACATTGTGCAACAGATGTACCTAGTGGTGTAATAAAATTTATCCATGTGCAATTTTGTATTCAACAAATATAATTAATAATCAACGACTTAAGATAATTCGCACACACTTTTGACGTAGTCATTAAATAAAATGACGAAAGAATTGTTGAGGGGATTTTTTAAGCGAATGGATAAAATCCTTCTAATTTTGATCAAAATAGTACCACGGGGCCGTAGGAAAATTTGCTTAGAGAAGAAATGAGGTGGCAAAACGATATTGAATAGGCATCAATGATCTAAATATAGGTAAAATGAAAAAAATCCTTCTACAATTCCTCTTACTCTCGTTCACAACTTCACTCGTCGCTCAGGCCGACCAAGTATCAGTTGTCAACGACGATAATGGCATGAAGCTAGTCGTAAATGGCTCAGATTTCATGATCAATGGTATGAACTGGGATTACTTCCCTATTGGTACCAATTTCTCCTACAGTTTATGGAAACAACCTGACGACGTTATCCGGGCCGCCTTGGACGAAGAAATGTCCTTCCTGAAAAACATGGGGGTCAATGCTATCCGTCAGTATACAGGTGTACAACCTAGATGGATTAAGTACATCTATGAAAAGTACGGCATCTACACGATGCTCAATCACTCCTTTGGTCGCTATGGACTTACCATAGATGGTAACTGGGTGGCCAATACAGAATATGCAGACCCAAAAACACGGGAGCTCTTGCTTACGGAAGTTAAGGCTATGGTCCGGGAATACAAAGACACGCCAGGTCTTCTTTTGTATCTACTAGGAAACGAAAACAACTATGGCCTCTTTTGGGGTGGAGCCGAAACGGAAGATATTCCCATTGAAGATCGGGAGTCAACCACTCGCGCTCGCGCCATGTACAAGCTCTTCAATGAAGCTACGCTTGAAATGAAAAAACTAGATAACGCACACCCTGTGTCTATCTGTAATGGTGATCTCCTGTTTATTGAACTCATCGTGGAAGAATGTAAGGATATAGATATTCTCGGTACCAATATGTATAGAGGTATTTCATTTGGTGATGCCTTCCAGCAAGTTAAGGATAAGCTGAATCTACCCATTATGTTTACAGAATTTGGGGCAGATGCCTTTAATGCGATAGAAAATGGTGAAGATCAATTCTCTCAGGCCTATTACATGGTAGGCAACTGGAAAGAGATCTATGAAAATTCAGCGGGCTTAGGAAAGGCAGGCAACTCTTTGGGTGGTTTTACCTTCCAGTTCAGTGATGGATGGTGGAAATTTGGTCAAACCAAAAACCTAGATGTGCATGACAATAATGCTTCCTGGGCAGCTGGAGGATATGGACGTGACTTGATCGAAGGCGAAAATAATATGAATGAGGAATGGTTTGGTATCTGTGCCAAGGGGCCAACCAATGAAAGAGGTTTATACAAGCTTTATCCCAGAGCCGCTTATTATGCCTTGAAAAAGGCGCATGAGGTAGATCCTTATACCATAGAAGGTGGTCTGGCTGGCGTTCAATCGCATTTTTCCAATATACAATTGATGGATGCGGTGGCCCAAGCTAGAGGAGACAAAGCAGCCTTGGTAACTGAGGACATCAAGAAAGTGCGAATCAGTAGTCTCCGAGCGGAAATCTCAACTTTTTTTACGGGTGGGGATATGATCACTACGCCACAAGATAATGATCCTACAAATTTAACTTATCCTGATGAATTGGGATTTGATCACATGGCTTCTTACTTTATCGGCGTTGAGGCCAATCCTACTAATGATGTTCGGGTAAATGTAGCTTTCAACATATTGGGCAATGTGGCAGAAAATCCGATTGACCAAATATTCTACGAAAATCGTGGCCGAACACGAGCGGTCAATACTACGCAAGGTGCGTTAGCGCTCACCGACCTCAATCGCTTAAGTGTTTATCAAGCGGATTTCAATTGGAATCATAAATATGTTAACCTGAATGGTTTCTACCGGACCGGGCACTATCACTGGGGATATGAAGGAGATTTCTTCGGCCTCTATCCCGAAGCCAATTACGGGCCAAATATCGATATATACAATGGTAATGCCCCCTTTGGTTTTGAAATGGAAGGCAAGAAGTCGCTATCTGGGTTTAAAGCGGCCTTCGGACCAGAATTATGGTGGGGAGCCAACCCTGCTGTCTTGTTGAAATATTCCAAGAAATTTGGTCACTATGATGTCAGCGCTATGTTCCACGAAGACTTGGACAAGCCAGGCGCTGCGGTTAGTTCCTTTGCGGTACCTGTTCCACAGACCCGAAGAGCTACCGTTCATGTAAAGACAGAAATGGGCCCATTAGGGGTAGAAGTAGGTGGTATCTGGGGAGGGCAACCACTCGTGGGTAGAACGTTTCAAATCGCTGATGAAAGTGAAGGAAAGTCCATCGCTTACGAAGATCAAATCCAAGCTAAGGATACTTGGGGTGGAAAAATCAAATTCACGCTCACCTCCGGAAAACTCAACTGGTACGCACAAAGTGCCGCCATGGGTTTGGTTGCTAATGGTGGTGCCGATTACACTAGGACTTTCACTGGATGGCGATTAAAAGATAGTGGTAGTGGCAATCAATTTAACTTCCTAACCGGATTTACTTATGGAATCGGCAACCTTCAAATTGCGCCCAACTTCTTGTGGCAGCGCCCCGTGGTTAAGCCCATTCCTGCTGACGTAGCGGCTCCTGGTAGACCTAGAAATATACTGGATGATCCATTTGCTGTAAGACAAAATAGAGAAACGGTAGGCGCTGAAATCTTACTCACCTTTGACCCTACACCCGCTACTTGGATGTATGAGTGGGATAATGATATGGTAGAAGATGCCCCCCTAGCCATTAGTGCGGGTTTTGTGTACCGTCACTTGCCAACGATCCAGGATGCTGGTGTCGGTATTTCTGGTGACGGACGGAGCTTATTGGTTTTTCCTGGCTCACCGCCCGCCAAAGATCTTTGGGAAATCCATACCCGCATCGTATCCAAATTCAGTACTGATTTTGGCATTATTGCCAATCTATATGGCGGTACGGCACAGGCGAATGGTAGTGATCCACGATTGGTAGAGCGATTCGGTTCTGATGTGCGAATGATCTATAAGAAACTGAAGGTAAGTGCTATGGCCAAAGTGAATGATTGGGGCCCATATGATTATCACCGAGATTTCAACTTAACCTTCCCTATGCAACTGAGTTTGGATCTATCTACGACAGTAGGAAATCCAAAGTGGTTGGATATGCCCGATACCCGTGCAGGCATTCGCGGTACTTGGCGAGCATTGGATCAGTACTCTCCACGCTACTGCCCAACTACCGCATTGAATGTGGTTGGTGCAGCGGTTTGCGATCCATTAGCACCAGGTTTCGACAATGGTCAGGAATGGGAAATTAGAACATATTTACACTTCAACATAGGTAAGTAATGATCAAACAATAGGCCTTGCCTTTTCGAGGCGACTATTTTGAGACTAAAGGCGACAAAACGCCGTAAAATCTTGAAACCGTAGTCATAAAAGGTCACTTATTGTTGAACCATTACCAAGTAAATCAAAAAAATAAGGGAGATGAAAGCTATTAAAACATTTAAAGCTTCAATAACACTATCTGCCGCCTTCCTCTTTGTCCTACTACTTAGCTGTAATAGGGAAATTGATGAGTTGGAATTAGCGACTTTTCCAACTGATGCGGAAATTTTCATTGACGGATTCCCAGGAGGCTTAAATTATGCTGCCTTTGGTGGCTCCAAGGTAACTGCCTTTGAGGTAGATACCGATATAAAGTACGCTGGAACTGCATCCATGCGATTTGCTGTTCCAGATTTTGAAGATCCTGAAGGTAGTTATGCAGGAGGTGCTTTTTTCACCTCAGTAGGACGGGATCTTTCCGGTTATGATGCCCTAACATTTTGGGCGAGAAGTACTAAAGCTGCAAACATCGATGTATTGGGCTTTGGTAATGACCTGGGCGAAGCTAAATACCAAGTTACCTTAAATGATGTTGCTATCAATGCCAACTGGCAAAAATACTACATTCCAATCCCGGATGCATCTAAGCTTATAGAAGAGAGAGGCATGTTTTTCTATTCTGAAGGACCGGAAAATGGCTTGGGATATACGTTCTGGATTGATGAGGTTAAGTTTGAAAAACTAGGGACAATAGCCCACCCTCGTCCGGCGATTCTTGAAAGCCAAGACCAGACTACATCCGCCGAGACGGGTGATAGGTTACAAATAGGCGGGCTTTCTACTACCTTCAACCTACCTTCAGGGATTGACCTAAAAGCCACCGTGGCTCCTGGTTATTTTGACTTTAAGTCTTCCAATGAATCGACTGCAACTGTCAATGCATTAGGATCAGTCACAATTCTTGATGAAGGGACTACTGTAGTAACCGCCACTCTGGGCGAATTGGACGCTGCTGGCTCTTTAAGCATAGAAGCATCAGGTGCTGCTTTATTGCCCCCTACAGCGGCTCCTACGCCAACGGTTAGTGCCGACAGTGTGATTTCTATGTTTAGTAATGCGTACACCGATGTGGTGGTGGATACCTGGAATCCTTTCTGGGAAAACTCTACTACTCAGATAGCTGATGTTAAAATCGGCGATGATGACGTAAAAAGATACAAGCAGCTAAATTTTGTTGGTATTCTAACGGAGTCAGAGAAAATCAATGCGACGGAAATGACACACTTCCATATTGATATCTGGACGCCAGATCCAACAGATCTACCCGCAGCCTTTAAGATATTGTTGGTTGACTTTGGCGCAGATGGCAACTTTGGAGGAGGAGATGATTCCTCACACGAATTGGCCTTCACTAGCCCCACTATTTCTACCGAAAAGTGGGTCAGTCTCGATATTCCATTAGCAGCTGTCTCTTATACACATCTCCGAGCCCACGAGACCGAGGCTGATC
>OJCB01000383.1_pt1 | contig 17319 bp, 26 predicted proteins | sample 1591501 | NCBI WGS metagenome assembly OJCB01 (sample SAMN05416813, study PRJEB24817) | seawater metagenome | isolation source: Sea water | place: Canada:Atlantic | collected 2013-07 | reverse complement strand
GTTCCAGTGTTGTCCAGCCTCGCTCCCGGCAGTCGGTGGCTGATGCAGGACGTTAGGAGCCCAAAGGAATGACAAAGCAAGGAAAATCGATTCTCCAACGAGTGACAGCATGGCTCTGCTGGTTCGGCGGTGGGCTTTTGCTTTTGACTGCGATCGCTTTCACGGCGACAGCCATCTATGAATGGATCGTTCCCCCGACCGACATGCACCTGCCTGGGTTATTGACTGCGGCTATGATACTCTACGTTGCACCTATTGGAGGCATACTACTGGTATTAGGGGGAATGATGTGGATCGGGATTTCTTTCGCGAACCGCAGAAAATCAACTGACAACAGCTCCTAACAAGCGCATGGAGAGCAACGGCTGCCCCGCCCTGAGTTTGAATGATTCATCGTGATTCACCCCCTTGTCCTGCATCGCGAGTACGCTCCCGGTCAGCCGTGCCTCATGCTTGACGTTCGCCGAAAAAAAAGATGCCTTTGCTCTTTGTGAATCTTCTCCTTTGGCATGTGGTTTCACGGGTCCTGGTTATCTTTATTTTTGTGTCCCACGTTGATCCGATGGTTCCGTCCACCGACGAGATTGAGGTCGGATTTTTTCTCGTATTCAATGGTGTCGCATTTTTAGTTCTTCTGACTGTTGTTTGCGCTCCTTCTGCTTTCGGAAAGCATATTCCGATTCTTCACCGTTCATCTGCGATGATAGGTCTGTTGTTTGGTCTATTGTCATGCGCCCACGATATCCTGGTGGGGTCTGAGTTGATGCATGGGAACGACTATGTTTTTTCGCATCTGCTCTACCCGATGAGCGAGAGCTATCCGATTTTTTACCAAGCGATCCCTTTGATTTTCTTCTTGGCGTCGATGCTATTGGTCGTTGGGGGAGCGATCACTCTTACCCTGGGAAAAACGCGGCGAACAAGCCGCGGCGGCCAACATCATGAACGCGATGAGTCGAAAGCTCTTTTCTGGTTCGTTGATTTACCGTAGACTCCATCCGGCGCCGTCGTCATGATGAGGCCGCGCTCAAACGTTCGGCTAAGAAAATGAACTCACTCCTACTTGAACGATTTCGCGATGCCATTTTCGTCCCTCCATTGATGGTGGCCGCGTCTCTGCTTCTTATATCCGGGATCGCTGATCTAAGGGGAAGCGTTATCGTGATGAAGCCCGAGGCCGCCGAGGAGGAGATCGCGGGAGCGGATGCTGTCTTTGAGGCAGAGGTGAAGGGCGTGACTAAGAAGCTGTTCGTCGATGGTAAGGAGGTATCCGAGAAGGAATACGAGAAACTCGTTCATCCCAATCCTGGAACGCAACGGGTGGTTGCTGCGAGAGTTGAGTTCTCGGCTACCTTTGAAGTGACTAAAGTTTACAAGGGCGTTGATTTGAAGAAGGGGGCCGAATTCTCTCTAGAGTGGGGAGATCTATTCAACTCGATGTGCCCGCACTCTGAAACGAGAGCGCTTCGAAAAAGCACAGTATGGAGCTATAGGAAGGGTCGTGATAAGCCATACAAGCCCTTTGTCTCCGAAGCCGAGAAAGTGATGCGCAAGACGATAGGCGGAGAGGCCGCTGAGCCGCAACCGACCCAAGCCGAACAAGGCGGCGCTGACCAATCCGCTACCGCCGTGGATTCGAAAGCTGAGGGTGGAGAGAAAGCAAAACTGGATTCGGGGGTCCGCTCCCCGTAGCGGATGGCAGGCCTCAAACGTTCAGTGCAAATTGAAGCTTGAACGCTTTACCCTTCCCCGTCCGTTAGAGTAAGGTCTACAAAGATAAACAATGAATTCTTTCGCTTCCTATCTGTGCGTCGGCCTAGTTGGATTCTCCACCGTTACAATCACTAACTTGGTTGCGGTGTTTTTCTCCGATCCGCAGGCCGCAGGCTATTTCTCGGATGAATGGTGGTCTCGTTGGTTTCCGTGTTACGCAGTTTTCGGCGTCTTTCTCTTCATTGCTTTGCTGCATGCCCGAACGCACCGAACAAGACGCGGCTGAGCAACCCGCCACCCCGCTATGTGTTGGTATGACACTCTTAACTCGAACACATAACCCTGTTGCAACGCGCCGCTCCCGGTAGCGGGTGCCAGCGCTTCGACGTTCGACATAAGAAATAAAATGAAATCAATCCGCCGAAATGTTGCTCTTGCTGTGATGAGTGTACTTTGCGTTGGCATGTATTCTACGGCAGAAGATTCCAAAGAAACCAAACCGATCGCTAAACCATACGTTCATGGAATCTATTTAGTTATTGCATGCCGTCGGGTAGAAGGAGCTGGAAAATTCCCAATATCATATTCTGAACATGAGGTCACAGCGATAAACGGGAAGAAACTTGAGAACCCATTCAAAACCCACGTCGAGTATCTGGACTCTTTTGATATTCCTGGAAATCAAGAAGTGGTAATCTCTGGGTATTACACAATGAAACAAATAGGAAACCCAACATGGCCGGAGGAATCACCAGAAGCAAAATACATGGATTTCTCTCAACGACTCTTTAGTTTTGTTGATTTCTTTATTGCTACAGGAGTACGGTCACCAGAAGAGGAAAAGACGCGCTTTGAGAAAGAAGTCGCAAGTAAAAGATAAAAATGGAGAGCCGAACAATGCGTCGATCCTAACGCCTGACCCGCTGCGAGTCGAGATCACCATGACCATTCAACCATTGCCCCAGGAATACGAGCTCGCCCTTGGTCAGGCGTATGATGACTCAAACGATATGTGGAGGAAAGAACTGCACGCCTTTTGAATTAGATGCCTGTTCCAAAATTGTCACCGATGAAAGCCATTCTGTTTTCGACTCTCTCTTTTTTTACGTTCTCAGTATTGATTGCTGAAGACCTTTCTCCCAATAAGTATGGATTAACGCCAGTTCATTACGCTGCCCAAAAGAGAGATGTAAGCAAACTCAAGGAGCTCTTGGATAGCGGAGCAGACCCCAATATTAGAGGAACCACTGAGTGGACTCCTTTGCTTAGTGCGGTTGTTGTCGGAAATTTGGAGGCAATCAAAGTATTATTAGCAGCAGGCGGTGACGTAAACGCTAAAAATGTGTATGGATCTATTCCATTACACCATTCAACGTATGATGTTGCATTGCTACTTTTGGAAAGCGGAGCTGATGTCAATGCCGTGAGTAAGAAAGGTTGGACCCCACTTCATTCAGCTGCTTTCTTTGGCCGAACCAAAACCGTTCAACTTCTTTTGGATCGAGGGGCGAAACACGATGTGCAAAATTCTGATGGCCACACGCCTTTACAACTCGCACAACAGAAGAAAAAAAAGGAGGTTATTTCCTTACTTAGCAAGCTTGATTAGCGTGAATCGGTGACACTCGGCACCCAGCAAGACATATCAAAACGCAGCTGGCAAGTGATGCCTCTTGGGAGTTCTTGACGTTTTTCGTGTTTGGGATTTCGTCTTTTGTGGTATCATCATTTAGCACCCGGCACCACTGCCAGTGCTCAATCGTTCGCTTTGAAAATTATCCATGAACATACACATAGAACGTAGTGAGCGCTGGGGAGCAATCTTTTGGGCTGCCGATGACCAAACCGGGACCAATGCTATGTTGCATGCTGGCGATCCCTACAATCTAGATTCGATTGACGCAGAGGCTGAGGAGCGTCTCCGCAGGATTCTTGATATAACGAGTCAGGAGAATTGGTCTGCATATGGCATCGACGCCCAAACTTTCGCATCGATGCTTTCCAAGTGTTTTACCGATTTGCTTCCGTCCTTTGACCCAATTTTTCGTGATGGCCCATCGTTCAAGGTTCCACAGCCGTTACGCGAAGCTCTCGAACTTGAGGATTCAGTAATGACGGTCGCAAGCTGGATCGAGACCTACCCGCATTCCGAATAACAACCAGCGAACAAGTCGGCGATGGACAAGCCCGATCCCGTTGTGAGTTGATTGACTTCCGTAATTCGAATCCTTAACTTCCTATCGAGGCAGCGCTCCCGGATCGGGCTGCCATGCCTCAAACGTTCTGCTGAGAAATGATGGCCCTCGTAATACTGTTCGGATTCTCGATCCTGATGAACGGTAGTTCGTTCGCCGCTATCCACGGAAGATTCGCGCAACAGCTTGAACTGCCGGGATCGATAGTCATTCCGTATATTCCCTGGGTTGCGCTCGGAATTTATGCCTTCGCAATCTTTACGATTAAGCGCATACCGACCACATGGAAGCGGTGGGCAGCATTCGTCGCTACCACGATCGTAATGAATTTCGTTATTGTGTATCCTATACTCGTTCTCGAGCGGGGCTCTGCGCGGATTCCGATTGATGACTTTCTGACCCGCGAGAGCAAAACGACGCTGGAGGCAAATTATCCGATCAAGTGGATTTCATACTCAAGTTCCGGCGAAGGAGCTTGTCTTCGCGTTCGGCGAGCTGACTTCTCAGATGAGTTGGCGCGTTTCGTGTCCAACCTTGAAACAAGACAAGCCGAACAAGGCGTGGGTGGACTACCCGCTACTCCGCCGCGAGTCGGAGATTGAACTCTAACGAGAACCCTTTATCCTGAATCGGAGTGGCGCTCCCAGTAGCGGGTGCTACCACTTCAGACGTTTGCGAAGAAATAATGCCATGAATCGAAGTCACAAGGTTGCCCTCATATTCGCTATTTCGCTGGCGACGAATTCCGCAATTGCCGCCGAAAAAGCCGCGCCGGCGCAATCGAGAAACTTTTCTCAATGGGCTGGCTCTTGGGTCATTTCCGAGGAAGCTAATCGACTTCTAGGGTTTGCTGATGACGCAAGCAGCAGCGATGTGGTAAGCGATCATCCAATGTCATTCCGACTTTCGCTGGACAAGGTCGTCGGCGTAAACATCGACGCCAAGGATTTTGCAGAGTTTCGTGATTCACTGTTTCGGCCAATGGGTCACAAGATCGTCGCCACAGGAAAATGGGAAACTATGTTTCGTGTCGACCCCGGGATTGAGACTGATTGTTACGTGACGCAACATGACGGCCACACATTCCTTTGGGTGGGTGCGCCATACGTCGGCATGTTTGGTGGCAGAGTCGTTTTCATTCAGGGCTCCAACCCGAAGCACGACTTTCTGGCATTTAATTTTAATACCGTATCATCAGAGCGCACTCCGGATAGCGCCGTTTATCGGAGGATGGGGAAGTAGCGCGACGAGCAGAACAAGCGCATGGAGCGCAACGGCTGACCGGAGCGGAGTTCGCATGATTCAATTGAGATAAAACCCCAGTCCTGCATCGAGCGGGCTTTCCAGGTCAGCCGTGCCTCATGCTTCAACGTTAGGTCTAAAATGCGAATATCATTGCCTAGTTCACTTTTCGCCGTAGCGGTTGCGATCTGTGTCATTTCGCTCGCGGGTTATGTCTTTGCCACACGAGGAAATAGTGGTTTCCATGAGAACTGGCGGATGGACCGAGTAGCAAAAATCCTTGAAGAAAACGAGGATATCAAAAGTGCCTACGGACCTTTATGTACGGTGAAACGGCTCGATAGTGGACTCCAGATGAGTGCAGTTTTAGGCGGCATTTATGGCCACATTTCACAGTTTGAGGTTTCAACGCCCAATGGGCCAAGATTGCTGTCTGTGAATTGGTATAGTTGTGGTCAGGGCCTATTTGCGGACGTCTCAGGATTCAAAGAGTTGCCCGATCAATGAACTGTTTTCCGTCATGCTGGGCTGAAATCCAAACGGACCTAACAAGGCGGAGATCTCAAGCCCGATCACGTCACGGGTTGATTGACTTCCCTGATTAGAATCTCTAACCTCCAATCGAAATCTCGCTCTCTGACCGGGCTGAGATTCCTCAAACGTTAGATGAAGGAAATTCGAAAGAAGCGAATTGCCATATCCGTTCTTGCCTTCGTCGTGATGCTTGCGGCAGGCACTGGCTACCTCCTCTATTTTCCATTCGCGCTCTCAAATAAGGTAGAAGAGCTACAGCGCGAAGGCAGGGATTTTTCATCGACACCGATTTTTCGAATCCTTTGGACTCCGGCGAATCACCTTCATAATTCGTGGGATGCCTATCGAGATTACAATCACGCTCAATTGAAGCACCTACCCAACTACGAAGGCATTGTTTGGCTGATCAAGTAGGTTTGAAGACCGTTCACCCGAAGGAACCAAAATGACATCTAACAAGTCAGCGCACCGAACCCGCTTCCCCGCTCCTAGTTTTCTTGCGTTCTGGCTTCGATTTCGCTTCAATCTCACTCGAAACAGTCATTGGCTTCGTTCCAGCGGGCTCGGTGGCTTTTGACGTTCGGCATGAAACCCCTCGCCGTTCACAAATACGAAAGAATTAGCCCGACAAAATAACTAATGACAAATCAACAAGCACGCTTAATTGGAACCGCCATCGCTCTTCTAGGAGGCGCGGTCGCAGCTACTACAGCGAATCTGGACATTAACGTCGGCATCGTAATTATCGTCATTGCCAGTGTGCTCTTCCTCGTAGAATATTTCAGAAGTCTGAAGAACTGACAGCCAATACCTATTTTGGAGCTTTCCCGTACCACTCAACAAAGAACGTCAACCCGCTCGGGCGTAGAGAGGAACTGACAAAGAGATCAGATCTCACAACCAACTATAAATTCTTAATGGAATACGTTGCAATTATACTCATCTGCGGATTGTTCGCGGACAGCCTGCTCACGAGACAGAAACTAAAGGATCTCACTGAGCGCATCAAGGATATCGAGAAAGCCATGAGGGACAAATAGATTGCCGAACAAGTCAGTGGTGGCAACGGCGGACAACGTCGCTAGTTCGCTTCGCTCTGGACGCCCAATCTCCACCGCGCCACACTTCAAACATTCGGCTCAGAAATGCACATTCATCCTCAAGAACTATTTTCTGAGATTGGATATGCATTGTGGCAGATTCAAGCAGCTGAGTTCGCACTTGTCCACCACATCGCATTAGTTCTAAAGGAGCCTGAAGACCTTGAGGCTTTTGAACACCTGGCTACCAAGGAGGGCAAAAGGACGTTGGGCCAACTGATCAAAGAACTCAGAAAGCATTCCGATTTACCTACTGATCTCGACGATCGGATCTCTGCTTTTGTAGACGAACGAAATTGGATAGCACATCGCATCTTCAAAGAATCTCACTCCGATCTTCACAGCGAAACTAAAGCTTCGATCCTTCTGCAACGAATCGAAGATCTCGGAGATGAAGCACTTGAGGTTGCCAAGATATTTTCGGATGCAACGAGGGATTGGGTTGTTGCGAGCGGAGTTTCGACTGAGCGTCTGGCTAGACTTGAGCGAGAGACGCTGGGGCAATGGCAGCGCCAGCCGTCAACCAAAGCCGAACAAGCCGAGGATTCCAAGCCCGATCACGCTCCGAGTTGATTGACTTCCCTGATTAGAATTCCTATTCTCCTATCGAGATCGCGCTCCCAGATCGGGCTGGCATCTCTAAAACATTGTGGCATGAAATCACGAATCCGAAATCTTGCGCTCGTGTTTATTTTCGTTTTCACTTTGCCATCTCCTAGTTCTGCGGAATCACTCGTTCCGGCAGAGATCGGCGGAACGACTAACTATTTATATAAGCTCAAAGAAGCGTTACTCGCCTTCAGAACCGAATACGGGGTTTTTCCAAATGGGACTAACGTTGAGATCTGTCAGACCCTCTCAGGTCGAGTTATCCGCGGTCAAAATCCTCGAAAGATTGTCTTTTATTCCTTTCGAAAACCAACCGGACACTGGTGGTGGAGGAAGCCAGGAGATTTGAATCTTGCAGGCGAACCAATTGATCGCTGGGGGCAGCCTCTCCGATTCTCATATCCGCAGCCCGGCAACATCGAAATTTCTTCACCAGGGCCACCGAGGAGACCAAAGTGGAAGAGTGGCATGAGCGTTACGATCCCCTGACACCGCAAGGCCGCAACAAGCCGGCGATCGCAAGCCCGATCACGCTCCGAGTTGATTGACTTTTCTGATTCGAATTCCTAACCTCCTTTCGAGACATCGCTCCCAGATCAGGCTGCGATGCCTCAAACGTTCGCCGAAAGAATGACTCAAATGATGCCAGCGATCGCAGCTGATTTCGCACTAGGAACTCCGAATTAAAGTAAGATTACATCAAATGAATAAACGACTGATTACCTTCTTCCCTCTTGTCCTTCTGATCACTGCCTTCCTGTCTGCTGGAGTCTTTCCCGACCGAGATGGCTTTGATCGATATGGCGGGTATCTCTCGATCAAGGGCGAAGCAACCGGAAGGTTTCATCTACAAGTCATTGAGGATCGCCACTTCCTGGTGACACCGGATGGCCATGGATTCCTGTCGGTCGGAGTGACCCACACCGGCGGCCTTTCCCGGCCGGATCAGTCGAAGCGCGACCATCTCCGCCAGAACCTCGATAACGATTGGGGAAAGGCGAATACGGAGCTGGTTTCCCATTTCCGCAAATGGGGCTACAACAGCCTTGGCTATGACTCGCATCCCAGCACCCGGAAGCTGCTACCTCACTTTGCCTCCTGTTACCCGACAAGCAAAGTCAGCTCGTGGCAGGGCAAGCAGATCAGGTTCCCTGATGTGTTCAGCGATGGTTGGAAGCAATCGGCCCGCAACGAACTTGAGCAGATGGCAAAGCGATTCCCTGATCATCCGAACCGTATCGGCATCTACTGGACAGACATGCCCGCATGGGATCTCAAACAAGCCAAGCGTGTGGCCGGCAAGACTTGGGTGGATGCCATCCGCGAACTGCCAGATGATGCGCCCGGCAAAAGGCGCTACGAGCGTTTTCTCCGTGAGAACGGCGCAAACGTTTCGGACCAGGACTTTTTGGTGCTCATCGCCCGCGAGGTCTATTCCCACATCGGTCCCCTCACTCGGAAACTGGCTCCGAATACGCTGGTATTCGGAGAGCGCTACTCTGGCACTGCGATGCCTTGGCGGGTCATCCAGGAAGCGCTACCGTGGATTGATGTTCTATCAGTTCAGCCTGGTGGGTCCTTGTTCTCTGAAACGGACTTTGAGCGGGCTTATCGGGAGACGAAGAAACCGGTGATGATCTGCGACCACCAAGTAAGTTTCACCACGCCTGAACACTCCAATGTAATGTGGAAGACGTTGCCTGACATCGCCAGTGTGGGGGAGGCGCATGCTAGGTTCTTGCAGGACGGGTTCTCTACTCGTTACCTGATTGGATACAACCGCTGCCAGTATATCGATCGCTATAAAGGCGAACTGAAGATTCTCAAGCAGGGCCTGCTTCAGGTTGATGGAACTCCGTATGAAGAACTGGCGGCCACGGTGCAGCGAAACAACTGGCGGCTTCATCAGCGTTTTCTTGGAGCACAGGAGGAGCGAAAATAGGATTCGAACAAGCCGAACAAGCGCATGGAGAGCAACGGCTGACCCGCCCCGACTTCGAATGATTCACCGGAAACACAGCCCCAGTCCTGCATCGAGCGCGCGCTCCCGGTCAGCCGTGCCTCATGCTTGTCGTTGGGCTAAAAAATCCCGGACTCAACATTTGACTCGCTAAGATCTAAAGAAGCTTACCAACCAAAAACGAACAGTAATCTCAATGAGCAATAACTTAGAACAGGCAAAATCATTTTTCGAAGCATGTGAAACCGGTCAAGGGTGGGAAGGTTGCCAGGCTTACTGTCATCAGGACGCGACGTTTTCGGCACAAGCAGACGCCCTTGGCGACCTCAGCACTCTTGAGGGTTACACCGAATGGATGAAGAATCTCCTTACTCCGGTTCCGGATGGACACTACGAGCTGAAGTTTATTGCGGAGGATTCGGAGCGAAACTGTGTATCCGCATTTGCAGTCTTTCATGGAACTCAGACGGGTCCTGGCGGCCCAGGCGAACCGACTGGAAACACCGTTGCGGCTGACTACGTCTACGCCATGCAGTTTGACGAAAACCGGATCAAACACATGACCAAAATTTGGAATGACGGAGTGAGTCTCCGTCAGTTGGGATGGGCTTAGAAGGTGAAGGTCGAACGGCGATTTCAACGAAACCAAAACAAGCCCAACAAGACGGAGCAGGACAACCGCTAACGCGGCGTCTGTCCTCAAACGTTGGATCAAAGACACGATACAATGAAATGCAAAGGCACCACTGTTGCGATCTTGGCAATAGTTTTTACTATCTCATCAACGCGTGGGGAGGAGAAGACCAAAGTTCATCCCAGCGCAGCGCACTTGGTGAAAGTGGCTTCGCTACGTTTACCCGACGAAGAAGTGAATCAGCCCTTTCTGATTAGAGCCGCGTTTGATTTGGGGGAGGTTAGCTATGGTGCTGCGATGGGATGGAGAAATCCGCATCAAGTTGTGGCGATTCTGTTCGACCTCCGTGATCAATCTCCATTGGCCATCTCGGTGGGCAAACAGACAGTCATCTACGATCCGATCAAGATGACGTTGCATAGCGCTGCAGGAACCAGTTTATCTTGGCTAATCAAGAATACCGAGGAAGAGTTTCAAGCTCGCTTCGAATTCGAGTTTGGGCGCAACAACCATCTCGTGGACTTGGACTTCGAATCCATCTTTCGCGGGATTTCCCCTGATGCGGAGGTTGCGAAGCTGGACGGGCGTGATCAGGCCTACTCATTGACCGCCGCAACCGATTTTGGTGTCGACCTTCGGGCTGTTATCGAGCTTGGCTCAAGCATGCCGCTGAGGCAGTTGGAATTAGCGAACGAGGAGGCCCAAGTAACGATTTCATTCGTGCTAGACGAGTTGCAGGGACGCTTTCCCGACGCCTTCTTCACCTTTCCTGCAGACGGTCTGGCCGGAACAGACCTCCCGATGGAGACGGTTGAGCAGGCGGGAGAAAAGGGTGAGCTGAGCGCAGAGAATTTCCGTAAGCTGGGCGATGCGATCGGCTTTGCCTCTTTAGCCAGAGCCGCCATCGACGAGCCTCGGCTTCGAGAACATGCGCTTTTGTCCGACGTTCAGATTAACTGGGATGAGATCGCTAAACAGGACGCTAAGATCACTGGAAAACTTCGCGAAATTTTTCGAACACAACTCGAAACTCTCAAAATCCAACAAGGCGGCGCTGACCAACCCGCTACCGCACTGGACTTGAAGGCTGAGGGTAAAGAGGAACCCAATCTAGAATCGGAGGGTCGCTCCCAGTAACGGGTGGCAGGCCTTTACGTTGTGCAAAAAAAATATGGTCGGAACGATCCTTACTGCGAAAGATGCTTTGATAGGCACTTGGAACTTCCTATCGATAGTGATTTTGATCCCACTGTTGACTGGCGTTCTCTCTCGGATTTTCATCACGAAATTTCTTCTCGCAATGTCAGTGGCGATTCTAGTGGGGTTGTTTCTAGTGGCACTTAGAATGAAAATCCTCGGTTTTATCGATATTTTAGATCGAGATGATTTGGTATCCGTGATCGGATTCTTCGTTTTAACAACAATCTTCTTCTCAACTCTTGGTGTCGCGATAACACGAATGCTCTATATCCGGCACTCCGAACGCCTCCAGCACTGACAGCACAACAAGTAGTGGCACCCCAACCCGATCCCGCTACGAGTTGATTGACTTCCTTGATTTGAATCCTTAACCTCACATCGAGATCGCGCTCCCTGATCGGGCTGGCATCTCTTTAACGTTAGCCCGAGAAAATGATCGCGAAATTCCTTTCAACGATTACGATTGTTGGCCTCCTTGCTGGGAGCGCTATCGCGGAGCCTTCCCTCACAAAAGAACAGGCCTCCAAACTCGCCAGGCTGATTCTTGACGCGCCCCAATACGAAGAATACAAGGGAATCTTCGATCCCGAGAAACTCATCTACGACCCGAAGATAAAGCTGTGGGTGTTCAATAGAAATTTTCCCTTTAGTAGTGGGGTGCTCCATGTGTTTGATTTACGAGAGGAAGACGGGTTCTACCGCCTGGGAACAATTTCCACTCACACATTCTCCAAGAGTGGGCCCAAGTTCCGCATCTCACCAGGTTTGAGGAGGCCGATCAGGGATCTACTCAAGGAATTCGAAATGAAGGAAAAGCAAAACAAAGGCTAACAAGGCGACGCTGACCAATCCACCGCCGCTGTGGATTCGAAACCTAAATGAACGCAACAAACTTAAATCCAGAGTCAGACACTCGCCAGAGAAAAATATGCCTACATTAATCATCAACCGTGACTCGGGCTACGCAAATTCGCTGGCGTCCTACAAGCTCCTCCTAGATGGAATCCAGATCGGAAAGATCGCATCAGGGGAATCCAAATCATTCGAAGTCACACCCGGCGAGCACACGATTCAGGCAAAGATTAATTGGTGCACGACAACAACTGAATCATTCATCGCCGACGTCAATGAGACCGCCTTCGAGGTTTTCAGCCAGCTAAGAGGCTTTAGGATTCTGGGTGCGATATTTGCTATTTTTATTCCACATAGCTATATCGGAATCAGAAGATCTGAGCCAGTCTTGCGAGACCAGACTCATCCAGAAAACGATGGCGAACAAGACGTCGTTCCTAACGGCTGACCCGCCACGACCCGAAAGCGTCATGACCTTCAACCATCAACTCAGCAATCGGAGAGCGCCCTCGGTCAGGCGTAGGATGACTTGAAAGTTAGGTCGGAAGGCAGAAAAGGTCGGAAAAATGAAAACACGGTTCTACACTTTATTTGCGATCGGGGCCGCGCTCACGATGCTGTCCGCGGCGGACAAGGATGAAGGGAAAGGCCTGATTGCCTCCATCCTCCCCATTAGCGGTCTCGAGGATGTTGGCGCACTAAAGTATTATGATGCCAGCGACGCATGGTCAAATAGGCACCCGATTGCCATAACAAATGCGAGTGACGTTGACATCGAAATCACGGAACATACTTCTGGGCCGCAGGTCACCTTCGAGTTTAGGGACAGTTCAGGATCGACCTACGTTGCGGAAGAGCCTTTTCATCACGGCACAGGAGTGTTCCGGAAGTATCGTATTGCGCCAGACGAGAGTGTTCTAATTCATGCACAGCTCAACATCAATAAGATTCCGGGCGATCTCTTGCGTAAACTGGAAGGCGGTGTGAATGTTTTTGAGGTGCGAGTCACTTTTAATTGGGCTGGCAGGAGCGTGAAAAGCGATTGGCGAAAGGCAAACGTATACAAGGACCGATGAGCTAACAAGCGGGTGGACACCATCCGCCTACACGTTCCGAGTCGACATGACCCTTTCAACTCGAAGCCTTAACCCTGTTGCGGAGTGGCGCTGCCTGTAGGAGGCGGGTCACCCTTCACGTTAGCTCAAGAAATGATTACATCGCCACCTTTTGTGAATCTAGTCGTGATCCGATCGGAGGACATCGATCGAGCTGTGACTTTCTATGAGGCTATTGGCCTTACATTCCAGAAGCACAGTCACGGATCTGGACCGGAACACTACGCATCTGAGAAGGCTGGATTCGTGTTCGAAATTTACCCGCTGTCACCGAAGCAGCAGTCGACTGTGTGGACTCGCCTTGGATTCTCGGTCGGTGATGTTGATGCGCTCGTAGCCCGACTAGCTAAAGATGGAGCGAAGATTGTTTCCAGTCCGACAGATTCGGAGTGGGGGCGCCGAGCAGTAGTGAAGGATCTGGATGGACACGCGGTCGAGCTTGTAGAACCAAACAAGAGAGAACAAGCCGCGGCACCCAATCCCTGACCGCGCTTTGTTTTCGGATCGAATTTATGAATTCAACACTTAACCTGTCATCGACGTACGCCTCCCGGTCAGGGATTGGTGCGCTTTGACGTTCGACAGAAAATGAAAAACTACTTCATCGGAATCTCCCTGTGCTTTTTGGTTTCCTGTGCTTCGGCAAAGGCGCAGACACCAACTGATCCTGAACTTGATCGTGTTATCGGAAAGGTGTTTTTGATCCTGGCTGAACAATACACGGTATCTGGACAAAGCCACGGCCAGCTCAGCCTCTGGGCCAATGCGAAATTAGGGTCAGTGGCCTACCCAGAAAGCATGGCCAACAGTGCAAAAACAAGATGGGAAACGGAGATGGTTCCCACAGAATCGGGAATTGTCTTAAAATTTAATCCACCCTTCGACCCCAGTATAACGCAGAAGGCAAATTGGGGAACTTATCATGATGATGAAGCGAAAAAGTTTGTAGTCCTCGTTCCCCTTCCAGGCAAAAAAGTCATTTCGATCACGGGAACCTACGGCCCCACTTTTCCGAGAAAATATGTAGATCGACTGATTGAGCTTTCTAAATCCGGTGAGTAGATCAACAAAAGTCGAACAAGACGTCGCTGACGAACCCGCTGCCTCTCTGAATTCGAAAGCCAAATGGCCTCACTAACATTAATCTCGCAATCGAAGTCGCGCCGCCAGCGGCGGGTCGCAGGACTTTGACGCTCGACCTGGAAAATGAGCCCAAATGAGGAGACCGCTGTAAAGTCAGCTCACGACGTCCTTCCTGAAGGCTGCAAGTCTGATCCTGCTTCGGAAGAACAGCTTAAAAATTTCGAATCAGAATTTGGATCGATCCCTTTGGACTACCGGTGGTATCTTTTGAACTGCGGAGGAGGTGTCATTGGATCTGAATGGATTGATGGGATTGGTGAACTACCTGAAACTCACCGCAAATTTCAAAAAGGGAAAGATGAAGGGCACCATTCGCTCACGAATTTCTTTCCAGTCGGTTGGGATGGAGGCGGGAACCCTTACGGATTCGATCTCGATTCAGAGGCTATCGTTACTGAAGACCATGGTTTTGGCGGGATTCATCGCGAGGCGGACAACTTTTACGAACTTCTCACGATCAAGGGCCTAATCAAACGGGTCGAACAAGACGGCGATGGCTAGCCCAATTCCGTTCCGAGTCGGTTGACTTTGATGAATCGAATATGTAAACTTTTTTAATGAGGCAGTTCCCGGATCGGGCTGCCATGCTTTGAGCGTTAGCCTTACATTAGACATATGAATAAGAAGATAGATGGTAGCTCCAAAAAATTCCTGCCCATTTGGGTATGGGTAATCGCACTTATCCAAATCTTCTTAATTCTTTTCTTCGCGATTGGGACAGCTCTGAACCCAGAGGGTTTCATATCAGAGTCCGCTCAGTTGGATTATGTGACGATGCTTTATATTATTAGAAATGTGACGATAGTAATCGGGATAATTGTAGCGCTTTTACTTAAGAGTCGCCTAATGCTTTTTGGAATGTTACTTGTCAGGATGTTGACAGATGTAGCCGATGTCTTTGCGGTATACGTCTTTAATGTAGAAGTAATAAAATCAAGCGTGCCTATGGTGGTAGCTATACTTATAGTTCCTGCTCTAGTTGCCCTCTGTTTCTTGTGGAAGAGAATTAGCCAGGAAGAGAAGCTCTAGTATCACATGCTCGCTAACAAGGCGTCGAACCTAAGGCCTGACCCGTTGCGAGGTCAATCCGCCATGATCATTTAGCCATCAACCCAGCAGTCGGTGCGCGCCCTCGGTCGTGTGCAGGATGGCTTCGACGTTCTGCTGGAAAATTGGAACTCATGAAAATCGCACTTTCAGTCTTTCTGGCATTCTCGCTTTCATCCTGCGCCACACGGGACATTTCCGTGACGGACAGGACCTGTAGCCTTTCTGGCTCCGATGTAGACGGCCACCAACATTTTTCAAGTTCGGAATATCGGCCTTACGCGTGCATTCGAGCGATCGATGGTTCGCCCGTTAAGAAATTTGATGCAATGGTTGTCGATGCGGGCGGGCGAGAGATCATCGCCCAGACGGTTCAGTGTACGAGTACCGGAACTGGCGCTTCAAATTCTGACGGCTCTTTCCGAACGTTCCGAATCCTCGCAGATTTGCAACAGGGCAAGTCCTACCAGATTGTCGCGAAAGTGACAGTCGCTGGAACCGTGCTCAAAGTGAAAGATGTCACGGCAGGAAGAAATTCAGATGTGGATGCCACGATATCGGTCATTGAGGGGTATATCAGCCATGGATGGCCGCCTCGCCAAACAGGCTATTCAAAATCGGTGCCGAACAAGGCGACGGTGCCAACTAGATCCCGCGATGAAGCAGAAGACCCTCTTTGATTTCACCCTCAAGCCCGTTTGCGACTGTCGCCCTCGGATTAGGTGGCATGTCCCTAAGGTCCGTTGCTAATCTTATCCGGCGATACTCACAAATTTGATCTTCGCCTTGCGCCTTGTATGCTAAGCTAAGAGAATTCTATGAAAGCGTTCGTTCGAACACTCGCGGCACTTGCATTCAGTCTGTCGATTGTCGCAGGTCACGTAAATGCCGACCCCGGGACGCCAGTGGAACAGTATGCGGCTCTTCTCAAGGAATATGGACCCGCCAGCGGCGCCCTTCGTATGGCCGAGACCGATCTTGAGCGGAAGGTGGCGGTGGAGAATCTCGGTGCCTATCCATCGAGGTTCCTCGATTTCGCCGAAAAATATCCTAAGGACCCGGTCGCCCTGACAGCGTTGAGACAGGCGATTCAGGCCCTGGGTTCCACAGATTCTGCAGCCCAGATCGTCTGGGAGACGAACCGTTCCGACTTCCCGGCCGCGCCCAGGGATGGTTCGGCTGTCAGGACTGTCAGCTTGCTGATGCGCGACCACGTTCTCAGCGATAAGATCGGTCCGGTGTCCGATCGGCTGAGGTATTCCTACCGATTGGAAAGCGAGGAGTTCCTGGGAGCCGTGCTGGAGACAAATCCGCATCGCGAAATGCAGGGGCTCGCCTGCTTCGCATTGGCGCAATTCATGCACGATAAACTGCGGGCGTTGCGTCTTGCCGAGGACCGCCCGGAGTTGGCAGAGTGCTACGGGATCGTATTCGGCAAAGACTATCTTCCGGCGCTGCGGCGGCTGGGCAGGGCCGACCTCAGCAAGAGAATTGAAACACTGTTCGAGCGAGCCGTAAGCGATTACAAGGACGTCAAATTTCGCTCCGGAACGATTGGAGAACTGGCGAAGTTGGAGTTGAATGAACTGCGTCATCTGAGCGTTGGGAAAATCGCTCCAAAGACCGAAGGCAAAGATCAGGATGGAGAGTCCATGAAACTGACGGATTATCGCGGACGGGTGGTGCTGCTTTATTTTTGGAGTGAGTTTTGCCTCCCGTGCCGGACGACTTGGCCTCACGACCGGTCACTCGTGACGAACTTGCGTGACAAGCCATTCGCGCTGATCGGCGTCAATCAACTGTTCGGCGATTCCAACGAACGCAAACCGGGCGAACTCAAAAAATTCATGAAGCAGAACGAGATCACCTGGCGCACGTTTGACGAAGGAAAAGGAGACATCTCCCGCCAATGGAACTTCCCCGGAACGCCAACTATGTATATCATCTGTCTCTTATACACATCTGACGCTGCCGA
>OJCB01000380.1_pt1 | contig 17410 bp, 12 predicted proteins | sample 1591501 | NCBI WGS metagenome assembly OJCB01 (sample SAMN05416813, study PRJEB24817) | seawater metagenome | isolation source: Sea water | place: Canada:Atlantic | collected 2013-07 | reverse complement strand
CGAGATCAGCCTCGGTCTCGTGGGCTCGGAGATGTGTATAAGAGACAGGGGGAAGTCGTCCTTCCATCTACACCTCAATTTCTGCCGGCGGCTGTGAAATCCGGTGAAGGGAAGCGGCTGACGCGCCTGGATCTCGCGAAATGGATGACGGACCGTCAGAACCCTCTCACTGCCCGGACCTTTGTGAATCGAATCTGGGCCCGGTTCTTCGGAGAGGGCTTTTCCGGAGTTCTCAATGATCTCGGGTCACAAGGGGAATGGCCGACTCATCCTGAATTGCTCGATTGGCTTTCGGCGGAATTCATGGAAAGCGGATGGGATGTAAAGCATTTGATCAAAACAATCGTTATGTCGGAAACGTACCGTCAGTCATCAAGGAGCACGAAAGAAGTGGCCGAGATTGATCCCTACAATCGAATGCTTTCCCATCAGTCAGCTGTGCGTCTGAATGCTGAGTTGATCCGCGACAATGCCCTGGCCGTTAGCGGTTTGTTGAATCCGGAAATTGGTGGCCGCAGCACGAAGCCTTACCAACCCGCAGGATACTATCAGCATCTCAACTTTCCGAGGCGAACCTACGCGGCGGACACGAACGAAAATCAGTATCGCCGCGGAATCTACACCCACTGGCAGCGAACCTTCCTTCACCCGGCGATGAAAGCGTTCGATGCTCCTGCCCGTGACGAATGCAGTATGGAGCGGGAATCTTCGACGACACCCTTGCAGGCGCTGACTCTCTTAAATGATCCCACCTATGTCGAGGCCGCCCGTGTTCTGGCGGAGTCCTCCCCGACCATTGACGCAGCGTTTCAAAAAGTGCTTTCGAGGAAGCCGTCGCCCAAAGAACTTGCCGTGCTCACTCAGCTTTTCGAAGCTGAAAAGACCCGGCTTCAGCAGGGAACTGATGCGGCAGGCAAGCTTCTTGATGTCGGTTTGAGAAAGCCGGGCGTTGAAGGCGATAGAAAAATTGAAGTCGCTGCGCGAACTGCCGTGACCCGAGTCATTTTGAATCTCCACGAAACCATTACCCGTTACTGATTATGAATTCGAATTTTTCAGATCAACTCAATCGCCGAAGCTTTCTCGGTCAATCCATGACCGGATTTGGTGGTATCGCTTTGGCAGGATTGTTAGGGGAGTATGCCCCGATGCCTTCTCATGCTACGGCGGCCACAGCATTTCCCGGAATCATGGGAGAAAACCGGCACGCGCCCGCAAAGGTGAAACGGATCATTCACTTGTGCATGGCGGGTGGTCCGTCGCATCTGGAAACATTCGACTACAAACCCAAGTTGCGTGAGTTGGACGGAAAACCCATGCCGCTTTCCTACACAGAAGGGCAGCAAATCGCCCAGCTTCAGAAAAGAAGAAACGAGCTGAAATGCATGGGCGCTCAGCACGATTTCAAGAAGTACGGTAAATCGGGACAAGAGATGTGCGAAATTTTTCCTCACCTCGGGGAAGTGGCAGACGAGATTGCTATCATCAAATCGATGCAGACCGAACAGATCAATCACGATCCGGCACATACCTTTATGAATTCGGGATCCATCATTCCCGGTCGACCCAGTATGGGCTCCTGGGTGAACTACGGGATTGGAAGTGAAGCGAGCGATCTTCCCGGATTTGTTGTGCTCACCAGTGAAGGCGGCGGTCAGGGGCAGCCTATTTCTTCGCGACAGTGGAGTAATGGATTTCTTCCCAGTAAATACCAGGGCGTTCAGTTCAATTCCAAAGGCGATGCCGTTCATTATGTGCAAAGTCCCGCAGGGGTTCCACGCGATGCCCAGGGAAAAGTGGTCGATGCGGTGAAACAACTGAACGGAATCCTCGGAGAGAACCGCTATGATCCCGAGATCGAAGGGCGGATCGCTCAGTATGAAATGGCCTTCAAGATGCAGGCCTCCGTTCCCGGCTTGATGGATGTGTCAGGGGAAACGAAAGAAACTTTAGAAATGTACGGCTGCCAGCCGGGTGACGGAAGTTTTGCTTCCAACTGTCTTCTTGCCAGAAGGCTGGCGGAGCGGGATGTACGCTTTATCCAGCTCTACCATCGTGGATGGGATCATCACGGTGGCTTGAAAGACAATGTCGCGAAGACTGCGAAGATGGTTGATCAGGGCGCGGCCGCCTTGATCAAAGATCTCAAGGATCGCGGAATGCTCGATGATACCCTGATTATTTTTGGGGGTGAGTTCGGACGTACCCCGATGGCCCAGGGGTCCGGGCGAGATCACCACATCAAAGCATTTTCCATTTTCCTCTGCGGAGGGGGAATTAAAGGCGGTGTCTCTCATGGTGCGACCGATGAGCTGGGATACTCCGCAGTCGAAGACGTTGTCGCCGTCCACGATTTGCACGCCACCATGCTGCACCTTCTCGGGATCGACCACAAACGTCTCACTTTCCGTTTTCAAGGCCGCGATTTTCGACTCACTGATGTTCACGGCCACGTCATTAAACCGATTTTGGCGTAGACGGACTGAACAGAGTTGAATCGATGGGGAGACTCTGTTGAATCGTTCACTCAGGGGAGGTTGCCAATTGCCTGCCTTCGGGTTAGGGGTTTCCGACTCAATCTTTTCAATTCCTTGACTGCTTCCGCCCCAGCTTACAAAACCGTTCCAGCCGCTGCCGCGAAAGAGATTTCGCGCCGTCGGACTTTTGCGATTATTTCCCATCCGGATGCAGGGAAGACGACTTTGACAGAGAAATTGCTTCTCTACGGTGGGGCAATTCATTTAGCAGGAAGCGTTACCTCGAAGAAAAAACAGCAATCGACGTCCAGTGATTGGATGGCGATGGAGAAAGAGCGGGGGATTTCGGTTTCCTCGACTGTCCTGCAGTTTGAATACGAAGGGTGTTGTGTGAATCTGCTTGATACTCCGGGGCACCACGATTTTTCTGAAGATACCTACCGCGTTCTTTCGGCGGTGGATGCAGCGGTGATGGTAATCGATGCCGGTAAAGGGATCGAGCCACAGACCTTGAAACTGTTCGAGGTGTGTCGTCGTCGTGGAGTACCGATTTTTGTATTTATCAACAAAATGGACCGTCCTTCGCGACCTCCACTGGAGCTGATCGACGAGTTAGAGAAAGTTCTCGGGCTGGCACCTGCTCCGATCAACTGGCCGCTCGGAGACGGGCCCAGATTTCGTGGGGTCTATGATCGTGAAAAAGGCGAAGTGAACCTTTTCGAACGGACTCCTCACGGAGCATTCATGGCGCCGATCGAAGTTGCGGGGATCGAAGACGAGAAAGTTCGGGAAGCGCTGGACGAAGAACTCTACGATACGGTGACTCAGGAAATCGAGCTTCTGGACGGAGTGACCGAGCCGCTCGATATCGAACGCGTTCTTGTCGGCGAGCAAATGCCCATTTACTTCGGGAGTGCGATGAATAACTTCGGAGTTCAGAATATGCTGGAGAGTTTTCTCGATCTCGCGCCGCCTCCTACGGGTCGGTGTTCCGATGAGAAAATGGTCGAGCCGGACACGGAAGGTTTTTCGGGCTTTGTGTTCAAGATTCAGGCGAACATGAATCCACGTCACCGCGACCGTGCTGTTTTTGTCAGGATCGTTTCGGGAGTTTTTGAGCGGGACATGCAGGTGATCGATCAGCGAACGGGGAAGAAAGTTCGGCTCGCGAATGCCCAGAAACTGTTTGGTCAGGATCGCGAAACTCTCGATACGGCTTATGCCGGCGACATTCTCGCTCTGGTAGGGAATTACGATTTCCTGATCGGAGATACGCTGACGAGCGATCAAAAAATCGTCTACAATGAAATGCCGCGATTCACTCCCGAGTGTTTCACTTATGTGCTCAACAGCGACACCGCCAACATTAAACGCTACCGCTCGGGTATGGAGCAATTGATGAAGGAAGGGGTGGCCCAGGCATACGATGTTCATGGTAGTGCTCAGCGTGTGCCTTTGTTAGGGGCGGTTGGTCCTCTGCAGTTTGAGGTGCTGAAAGCCAGACTCGAGTCGGAGTATCAGGTGGAAACCCGTCTGGAGCAGTCGCCATGGACAGTGGTGCAATGGGTGCAGGAAAAAGAGCCGGATACTACCCGCAGCGAACTCGATCCTCCTCCGGTGCAAATGCCTTCGGGAGGAGGAATAGCGCGTGATCAGGATGGTCAGTGGGTGGTTCTTTTGGGCGCGAAATACCTCGTCGATATACTGCACAGTCGGAATGATCATTTGAATTTCCGTGACCACGCTTACGACTGATTATTAATGACCGGGATTGCAATTTTTTTACTGGTCGCTGGTTTGCTGATAGCGATTCCTTTTGTTCGTCGACGTCTTAAGCGTGCGCGGCAGAAAGAATGGATGGCACGTCCTTTTCCCGAAGAGTGGGATTCCTATCTAAGAGAAACATTCCCCCGCTACGTGAGCTTGCCGGAGCATGCCGCTGAAAAATTGCAGCAAACGATGCAGGTGTTCCTTGAGGAGAAGGGTTTTGAAGCCTGCGGAGATCTCGATGAGGTGACCGAGGAAATGAAAATACTGATCGCGGCCCAGGCCTGTCTGCTTTTGGTGGGATTGGAGAAGCATGACTTTTACAGTAAGCTCCGCTCCATCCTCGTTTATCCGGTCGCCTTTCATGATCGAGGGAGACGACGGTTTGATCTTCATCAGGAACAGGAGCGTTCGATGCTGGGGGAGTCGTGGAGTAGTGGTTCGGTGATCCTGTCCTGGAAGAGTGTAAGGATGGGAGCGAAGAATGATGATGATGGAATGAACGTTGTGATCCACGAGTTTGCGCATCAGTTGGATCAAGCTGATGGGGCTGCTGACGGGGTGCCCATCCTTTCCGACAGGAAGGCCTACAACGAATGGTCGAGGATTTTTCAACGGGAATACGAAGAACTGGTCGAGGACTCTGAAGACCGGCGTGCTGATCCGCTGCTGGATACTTATGGCGCGGAGAATCCCGCCGAGTTTTTCTCTGTATCGACCGAAACGTTCTTTGAAGAGAGTGAAGAGATGGAGGAGGAGCATCCAGAGCTCTATGCCGCACTGAAGAAGTATTACGGCCTGGATCCGGCGCGGTGGGTGTAACGGTCAGCCTTTTGAAACGTCTATCATCGCATGAGTGAAGTCAGTGAGAAAAGGGTAGCTCTGGTAACCGGTGCATCGAGTGGGATTGGTGAGACGACAGTGGAGCGGTTGCTCGAAGATGGATGGATTGTCTATGGGGCCGCGCGAAGGGTGGAGAAGATGGAGGCTCTCAAGTCAAAGGGAGCGAAAATTCTGAAACTGGATGTATCGGTGGATGAATCGATCATTGATGCGGTCGCGGAAATCATGGCAAATGAAGGCCGGATTGATGCCCTGATTAACAACGCTGGCTTCGGCTTGTATGGAGCGGTCGAAGACACGGACATCGCTGATGCGCGGTATCAGTTTGAGGTGAACCTGTTCGGACTTGCGCGCCTTACGCAACTTGTGCTTCCGCAAATGAGGAAACAGAAGGCCGGGGCAATTGTGAATATTTCTTCGATGGGTGGAAAGGTCTACACGCCACTAGGGGCCTGGTATCATGCTACGAAGCATGCTCTGGAAGGTTGGTCTGATGCCTTGCGGGTTGAACTGAAACCTTTCGGGATCAATGTAGTCATCATTGAACCGGGTGCCATTGAGACGGAGTTTGCCGAAGTGATGGCCGACCCGATGATCGAAAGATCAGGTGATACTGCTTACGGCGAAATGGCAAAAAAAATGAAAAAGGTGACCCTGGACACCTACGCCAGTGGAAAGGCCTCGCCGCCGGACCTCATTGCAAAACTCATTGTCGAAGCCGTGAACCGGAAGAAGCCGAAGACACGTTACGTCGCCGGTTACATGGCGAGGCCGGTGATGTTCATGAGAAAAATTCTCAGCGACCGGATGTTCGACTGGATTTTGAAAAAGGGAATGCGTTGAACTCTATCACTTGGTGATGCCAAGAGTTTCCAGCCTCTCTTTGATGACGGCTCGCTCGGAGTCATGGAAGCGATGAAAGGGGGACGCCATGAAGTCATCACAAACTCCGAGGATAGACAGGGCGCATTTCAGCCCTTTGATGATTGCGGACCCGTGCTGGCCTACTGTGTAGATCGCTTCGCTTAACTCGAGAACTTGCTGGCTCAACTTTCGAACTTCCCCAAGGTTCTCATCGATCGCGGCCTGATAAAGATCGACATAAAGTCGTGGATGCAAATTTGCGCCGCCGTTGACACCTCCATGACCACCCAGGAGAACGCACTCCGCCAGTAGTTCTTCCGGCCCGATGAGGAGGGACCAGTCGGGGCGATGAGCCGCAGCGAGTCGTTGCATTTTCCTGAAGTAAGTGAGATCACCGGAACTGTCCTTCAGACCGATCACCTTCTCCCGGTCCAACGCCCATTCGACTACCTCCCTTGAGAAAGATGTCTTTGTCAGGGATGGCATGTTGTAGAGCATCAATGGAAGAGGGATCTCGGGGAGAAGTTGTTCGATATATTCTCGAAGCTCAGGTTGCCCTGCGGGAAAATAGAAAGGAGCGGAAGTGACGACGGCTTCGGCTCCGAGTTCGGCGGAGGCCTGAGCCAATTGGGCGGACTCGACAAGGGACGTATCAGTGATGCCGACGAGAACAGGAACTCTACCTCTGGTAATCCGGCAGGTATGTTCAACCACTTCTCGCCGAAGTCGGTGGCTCAAACTTGGGGCTTCCCCGGTGGATCCAAGTGCGAAGATTCCAGCGACGCCTCCCTCAATCATGCGTTCGATGACTTGCTCCAGTCCTTCCACGTCGAGAGAATCACGACCGGTTAGCGGAGTGATCATGGGAGGTACGATGCCCCGGTATTTTGGTGTCATGAGGAGCTTCGCGTCAGAAGGAAGGTGGTGTTCCTAAGCATTGGATTCTTTGGAAGTGAAGGAGCTGATGATCAGTCCTACGAGGAAGATCGTTAAGGTTCCGACGACTATGGTCAGGTTTCCGTGAAGGGCCGGCTTCAGCCATTCGGGGAGCCAGCCCTGTCCGGCGGCGCTGAGCCAGAATATGACAAGGACTCCAATGGTGACAGAGATAGCGGCGGCAACGTTTTTCGCTTTGCGGACAATGAGGCCGAGCAGGAAGAGGCCGAGAATGCCTCCGGAAAAGATTGAGGAGATCTTCCACCAGGCATCGAGAGCACTCTCGACACGAATCATGGCGAGAGCGGCACCGGTTCCGAGGATACCGAAACCAATTGTGGCAAAGCGGAGAACGTTCATTCCTCGCGCTTCGGTGGCTTCCTTTTTACTGAAGCGTTTTATAAGGTCACACCAGGTCAGGGTGGCTGATCCGTTCAGTGATGAATCCACAGAGCTCATTGCGGCAGCCAGAACTGCAGCGACGAGGAGTCCCGTGATACCGGCAGGCAATTCCGTTGCGATGAAGTGGGGAAAAACTTTGTCTCCCTTTGAAACCGCTTCGGGAAGCAGATCGGGCTGGGCCGCATAAAAAGCGTAGAGTCCAGTTCCTACGAGGAAGAGTAGCGCCGAGATTGGAACGTAGAGTAAAGCTCCGAGCCAGACGCTTTTTTTTGCAGCCTGGTCGCTGTTGGCGGTGGCATAGCGTTGCACGTAGCTTTGATCGATCCCGAAGTTTTGAAGGTTGATGAACAGGCCGAAAACCAGAATGACCCAGAAAGTTGGCTCTGAGAGCGATGCGCCGAAACTGCCGAGAGAAAATTTATCGGCCTCCGAAGCGATCTGGAAAACCTGCCCGGGGCCTTCCGGCATTCCGGAAAAGATAATTCCGAGACAGAGAAATATCCCCAGGGTTAAGACAATGCTCTGAACTACGTCCGTCCAGATCACCGCTTCAATTCCACCAATCAGGGTGTAGGCCGTAACCAGGACCCCGGTAATCAGGATGATCGTGACAACGCTCCATCCCGTGAGTGGAGCGAGAGCGAGGGCGACCAGGTAGAGGATGGTTCCCACCCGGCCCATTTGAGTGAGCAAATAACAGAGCACGGCATAGACCCGGGCCCAGGGGCCGAACCTTTTTTCCAGATGCGTGTAGGCTGAGACTTCCCCGGATTTTCGATAAAAGGGAACAAAGTAGCGGGTCGCGATCCAGGCGGCGACAGGAAGAGACAAGCCGAAGACGAAGGGGTTCCAGTTTGCGTCGAAACTTTTCCCGGGATTGGCTAAAAAACTAATGCTACTGACAAAGGTTCCAAATATAGAAAGACCGACGGCCCAACCGGGAAGCGCACCTCCGGCCGCCATAAACCCCTCGGTTGTCTTTGACCTTTTCGCCAGCCAGATGCCCAGACCGATAACGAGAATGAGATAGCCGACGAGGACAAGGGAATCGAGAGTATTCATAGTGATGCTTTACCAGAGTCTTGGTTGAGACTGACGGATTTTCCGCAGGGCGGCACGCATTTTTTCGCGGACCTCTTTCTGTTCTCCCTGGGGGACGGGATCTCCCTGCGGCCAGCCTTTTTTCAAATCGTAGAGCGTGTTGTCGCTTTGATACTTCCAGCGCTCGTCCCGAACGATGTGCAGAAGTTCACTTTCGTATTGTTGCGGGGTTTTGTATTTTTTCGACGAATATTGGAACACCCCCCAGGTGTAGGCAACTTCGCGATCAGAATTCCCTTCACTACGGAGAGCTCTTCCAAGATCGTGCCCATCGAGTCCTTCGGGAAGTTCCACGCCGGCCAGTTGACAGAGAGTAGGATAAATGTCAGTCAAGTCGACAGGTCTTCGATAGCGGCTCCCTGCTTTGATTGTTCCCGGCCAGACTGCGAAGAGAGGAACGTTGGCTCCGAGTTCGCTTGGCACGTATTTTCCGCCTTTCAGCATTTGTCCGCGCCAAAGCGAACGAAGATCCCTGGCGTCACTGACGTTGTCAGTTCCATTGTCCGAAGTAAAAATCAGCAGAGTGTTTTCTGCCTGTCCGGTTTCGTTGAGCGCCCACCGGATCGCCCCGAGGGTGTTGTCTACGTAAGTAACCATATCGGGGAAGTTTTTGGCGTCTCCCTTCCGGCCGCGGAATTCTGCACCGGTCCTTTCGGTCGAATCGGTTGGCATGAATGGCCGGTGCGCAAGGATCATGGGGTAGTAGAGAAAGAAGGGGGATTCTGCGGCCTCACCAGCACGAATGAAATCTACAGCGAAATCCCTGAACCTGGCGGGGGAGTATTTCTCCCCGAGTCGTTCCCGCTTTCCATTTGTCCACAAGTGGGTATTCCAGAAAAAATTTCCGATTCCCATCTTGTCTTCGTCGAGTTGCTCCGGGTAGTTGAAAGTCGCGTACTGCGAGAAGCCCGCAAGGGTGGGGCCGAAGGGTTTATCGTCCCAGGCTCCAAGATGCCATTTACCGGTGACCGCGGTTTCGTAACCCGATTTTTGCAGTGTATTGGCGATAGTCGCTTCGGAGTCGAAACGGTATTCGCCCCAGGCGGTGTAGTTGCGGAAATTGTATTTTCCGGAAAGAAGCATGTTCCGGGTTGGACTGCACATCGGCGTTGCGTAACAGATATCGAACTGAATTCCGTCAGTGGCGAGCTGATCAATGTTGGGCGTTTGATAGGACTCGCCTCCAAGGCAGTTGATCAGTTCCCGCCCGAAGTCGTCAACGAGGATGAGAACAATGTTGGGGCGATCCCCGGCATCCACCAATGCGGTCGCGAAAAGAACCGATAGAACTACAAGCCGCGCCGCCCTCATTCTGAATAATCCGGGTTGGCAATGGGTAGTCTCGCCTGAACCGAATTCAGATACCGATTGAGTTTTTTGCGTAGCCCTTGCGTAATTTCAGGATCCGATTGGGCGCGGTCTTCGGACTCTGAAATGTCCTCTTCGAGATGATACAATTCATCACGTCCACTTTCGTAAAAATGAATCAGCTTCCATGGCCCTTCGCGAAGGGCGGAGTGGGGGCGGGTCTTACTGGTAAGCCCATCGTTGATTCCAATTTCTTCGGGAGCTTCTTGAAAGCCGGATTCCGGGTGGTAGTAGGGGAAGTGCCAAACTAAAGGGCGGAGATCTATTTCCGTTTCGGGGGCTTTGAGTATCGGGAGAATCGATTTCCCATCAGTTCCCTCAGGAGCAGGGAGGTCAGCAATCTCTGCAAAAGTCGGAAGCAGGTCGGTTCCGACGACAGGAGTGTGGGATTCTTTTCCTGCAGGAATTGTTTCAGGCCAGCGGGCAATGAAGGGAACGCGAATTCCGCCTTCGTAGAGGTTCCACTTGCTACCCCGGAGTGGAGTATTTCCAGCGTAGTTAGGATGCCCGCCGTTATCCGAAGTAAAGACCACAAGAGTGTCTTCTCCGATTTCTGCATCGTCGATTGCCTTCACGACATCTCCAACCAAGTGGTCGAGGGTTGCGACCATCGAACCATAGTGAGCGAGGTCTTCCCGGCGCGAGTGATCCTCCGGGATTCGCTTCAATGTTTTCTGGTAGAGCCACTTTGCACGGGTGTGGATAGGAGTGTGAACATGAAAGTGGGAGACCATTAGGAAAAAGGGAGTCTGGTGTTCTGACTCAATGAACGAAACCGCTCGTTCATTCATCGTGTCCTTCGGAACTTGTCCGTCGGGAAGGTCCAGAAAAGTGCGTTCTTTTTTCTTGTTCCAATACGAATAGGGATGAGCGCCGAAATCTTCTTCAGCGATTTCAAACCCGTGCGATTTCGGTCCATGGGTTGGACTCCATCCGAGGTAGCGCTGGTGGTGCTGATTCAGATGCCACTTTCCGAAAAACGCAGTCTGATATTCTGCATGTCGCATCACCTCCGGGATTGTCAGCAGTTTGAGATCGAGATTCAGGGTGAATGGAGGTGCCCTCAAAGGAGCATTCACCGGCTGAATTCCGGGCTCGTTTTTGGTTACAAATTCGAAACCGTTCCGGGCTGTAGTTCTTCCAGTGAGGGTTGCTGCCCGCGAAGCGGAACAAATGGGAGCAGGTGCGTAGGCATTGGTGAATCGCAGCCCCTCTTCTGCAAGTTGATCGATATTTGGGGTTTTGAAAAACTCGTTTCCGTAGCATTCCAAATCCTTCCATCCGAGATCATCCGCCAGAATCAGAACAATATTCGGCGTCTGACCAGCCGTGAGAACGGAAGTCATGAGAGTCAGAAATAGAAGAGTGATTCGTCTCATCTATCGAACTCTATAGAGGTGTATGGATCTAATGCAATCCGATTGAAATACGGGAATGCGGACAGATGCTTATTCCGCCTTTGTGTCCAGTTTGGCCCGGCTCGCTTCAGAGAGCTTGGTGATTGGGTATTTGTAGACCGTGCCGTTCTTCAGGCGCAGCAGCGCGACATCCCCTTCAACCCGGAGAAGGGTTGCCAGGATGGTCTTGCCATCGGTGTTGGTCCATTCCTGCTCAACCGGATTCGGAGCAGGCTTCATCTCATCGGCGGATTCCGTTTCAGGGGGCATTTTTCCTTTCTCGCCGCGCTCTCCATTCACAGGTGCTCCGTCGGTAATCCATTGCTGGACCAGTTTGACTTCTTCACTGCTCAGTCGCTCGCCTTTACCTTCCGGAGGCATCGCGTCTTCGTGACCTTCCGGACGATAGAGGGTGATGAATAAATAGCTGGCATCCCAGTCACCGGGAACGACAAGGCTGTTCTTGGCAAAGCGGCCGTGAAAATGAGCCGGGTCATCCAGCTTCAGGCCACCTTTAGCTTTTCCCGATTCATTGCTGTGGCACTCCCCGCATTTCTTCACGAAAATCGGCATGATGTCCTTTTCGTATTCGAGCGCCGAGGCGTTGAATGCTGCAAGAGAAATTAGGGTGATCAAGATCTTCATCGCGATAACTATAGCCCGAAAATTAGGAGATGTTGAAGCCATCTTGCCGGAATAATCTTCGCGGATTGGGTGCAACGTTTTCCTGCATTTGTGGTATACAAAGCGAAAGGGCTTTTATGGATCTGTCTGATTCGAAGACCTTCGATGCCCTTTGTTTTCCCCTGATGACAATTCCTTCCCGTCTTATACGTGCCCTGGCGCTTATTCTTCCAGTCGCTCTTCTGGTTTGCGCCGGATGGTTTCTTCTCCAGGAAGATCGCGGGGATTCGCTGTCATCAGCCAATCCTGAGTCTGTTATCGATGGCAAAAGCATTACGATTTCGAACGAAGAGGATATTCGGCATGCGGATGAAGTCGCAAGGGCATCTCAGGATTCTGACCCTGTTGAGGAATTTCGTTCGTGGGCTGAGAAAACTAAATCAACCGAGGGGCAGGAATCCCGGAATTTGGAGCTTGGGCTCCGTCTCGCCCGTCAAAGACAAGAGGTCATGTTGAAATTGATCCGTGAGGATCCAAGAGAGGCTTTGAGAAACGCATTTTCGTATGATGAACGCGAGAGTTTGCCTGAGGAAGTGAAAGCCCTCGTGGAGACTCCTTTCAGCGAAGGAGTCGAAATGGATGTTTTCCCTCGATGCGCTTCTTCCGAAGAGGGGGAAGCGAAAAGCGAAGAGATTTCCAAGCCTTCGTGGCAGCCGAATGATGTGAAGATTACGCTTTCGGACGGATCGGAGTTGGACACTTTTGTGTATGGAAACCGATTGGCTGCTCTTTCGAGGGAATCGGTTCCCGTTCAAGGGGTCTCGTTGGGAGGAAGTGCAGCAATTTACGAAGATCCATTCCAGTTTCTCGAGCCGCGGGAAACTGATGCTGCAAAGAGGATTTTCCCTCAGGGGAATCGGAAGGCGGAGATTGATTTTTATACTGGAAAGAAAATTGAGGGCGATCCGATCGTCGCCCTGGCGAATGGAAAATACTACCAGTTTGCCAGCCGTGAAAATGTGGAGGCGCTGAATCGAAGGGCTGCAGCGATCGAGAGAAATCTGGGGCCGGGCAATGGGAGCCAGTTACTTTTTGCCTTGCGCCATCAGGATGATGAGACGGGAGCGCTCGACACTGACAGTGCTGAAGAGGAATCGGAGGAAATTGCAGCCATTACCTCCAATACGACACGGAGTGCGATCATGATCCTCGTGGATTTTTCCGACAAGGTGGGTACACCGATTGCAGTGAACACACTCCAAACCAGAATGGACGGTGAGGTTCATGATCAGGTTGCTTCAATGTCTTATCACAAAACGGGGATCGATGCGACGGTGCATCCGACCGTTTTCCGGATGCCCCGGCCTGCCTCTTATTACAACGGGACAGATGATGGTTCGAAAAAGAACGGTACGCTTTTTAACGATGCCATCGCCCTTGCCAACGCAGCGGGACTCAACACGGGAAGCTACAATCATCGGTGCATCATGTTCAAGGGGATCGGAATGGGATACTGCGGACTGGCAACCGTAGGTGGATCGAAGGTTTGGCTACCCTGTCACAGTTCAAAGGTGATCGTGCACGAGTTGGGTCACAATTTCGGACTCGGACACGCTTCCCTGTGGACCAGTGATGATGCCAATCCTGTCGGGGCTGGCAGCTCATCCGAGTATGGGGATAATACGGATATTATGGGCGGCGGCGGAGTCAGTTCCGGCCATTTCCATGTTCAGGGAAAACGCAAACTCAACTGGCTCGAGTCGGATCAATATCACAATATCGGCACCAACGCCGGGACAAGGCAATTGCGGATTCATCGTTTTGATCACGAAGATACAGCATTAGCGAATGCAAAGAGGGCGATTCGGGTGACTAAGGGTTCGAGCGAATACTACTGGATCGGATACCGCCAGCGTTTTACCGCCAACAAGCACGATTTTTATGAAAAAGGAGTTCAGCTTGTCTGGCAACAGCCCAATAAATCAAAATCCTGGCTGATCGATTTGAATTCCGGTGGTGGAAAAGACAACGCGGGTTTGCCGATCGGAAAAACGTATTCAGATGCCACGGCGAAAATTCACATCACTACTTTGAAGCGGGGAGGATCCAATCCGAATCAGTGGATCGATGTTCAAGTCAACACGGGCGATTTCGCGGGGAATAATGCCCCGACCGCTGTGTTAAATCTGCCTTCCAGGGTGCCGGTGAATACAGCCATCACCTTCGGGGCGACAGCGGAAGATCCGGATGGTGACGCGATGTCTTACTTTTTTGGAGACGGTGATGGTTTAGTTTTCGGGAACGATGGCTCCTTGAGCAGCCGAACCAAGACCTGGACATCCATCGGTTCGGAGACCATAACCCTGACGGTTTCAGACAAAAAAGGGGGAGAGGTGACAAGAACCAAGACCATTCAAGTGGTGGCGGCGATTCCGGCCCCGGCAAGTCTCACCGCCAGCGATGGAGAATTTTCTGACAAAGTGGAATTGTCCTGGTCAGCGGTTTCGGGCGCGACGTCTTATGTGGTCTATCGATCTAAAACGACCAGTTCAGGCGGGGCCACCGCAGTAGCAACGGTGGGGGCAGTCACTTCTTTCAATGATGGGGGTGCCGTTCCCGGTGAAATTTTCACCTACTGGGTGCAGGCGCTGTCCAGCAATCAGGCCAGTGCATTGAGTCCTGCCGATACAGGAAATCGAGCTCTGGGTCCACCGGTCAAGCCTGGCGGCTTTACCATTTCCAAAGGTGGCCGGCCCGACAGTGTGATCATGATGTGGTCAGATGATCCGACGGCAACGGCTTTCGATATTCTTCGGAATGCGAATGGTGATCAAGGGAGCGCAGAAGTGGTGGGCTCAACCACGACGGGTTTATTTATCGACAATACGGCGCTCTCCGGAGTTCTCTATACCTATTGGATTTCTGCGCGGAATGCTCAGGGATCTACGGTGAGTGACAGTGGAACTGGATGGGTGAAAATGGGAAGCCCTCAGAATGTGGCTGCATCAGACCGATTCAGTTCTGACTCAATCACCATATCCTGGGACGAAGTAAACGGAGCTGAAGACTATGAGGTTTACCGAAACTTCTCAGCAAACTCAGGTGGGGCACTGATTGGAGAAATCACCGGAACCCAATTTATCGATCACGTTTCCGGTGGACTCGAAGAGCATTGGTATTCGGTAAAAGCGCGTCATTCAATTATGGGGACGAGCGACTACAGCCTCGCCGATTCCGGATCGAAAACATTCAGGGGGCCGGGGCGGGTCAGAGCGACGCAGGGATTCTATGAGGAAAAAATCAGGCTGACATGGAGTGTTGCCTCTTCGCCTTCAGGAGGAGATTTGCTGTATGAGATTCTCAGGGCTGAACTTGGGGAATCCTATGGCGATGCTGCGGTAGTTGGGTCTTCATCGACGGAGACATTTGACGATGGATCGGCAACTCCGGGAGTGGATTATCAGTACTGGGTTCGGGCGATTGACGGAGAAACCGGAATGGTGAGTGCGACGAGTGAGGCAACGGCAGGAAGCAGTGCGACTTCTCCTCCTTTTTTGCCGGACCTGATGATTGGGAGTAATTCTAGAAACCTGAAGGTTGACGATTTATACACGACTTCGGGGGCGCCTCAGACGGTAAAACTCAAGTCAATAAAAAGGCGTAGCCTTCGATGGCAGGTTACGATCGAAAATGATGGAGGACTGACTGACAATTTGAAACTCTCATCTAACCGGATGAGTCGGTATTTCAAGGTGAGTATTCGGGAATCCTTTGGTGCGCAGCGACAGGTTTCCTCTCTGCTCCCTACCCATCGGTACATTCTTTATAATTGGGAGCCGGGAACGAAAAATGGATATTTGATTTCAGTGAAGCCTTCTCGTCGGACGACCGGTAAACGAGTGCGCAGCTCGTTACTATTGACTGGATCTTCCGTGAATCATCCCAACAGGATTGATCGAGTCAGAGCAAATGCGGAAACTGTTCGAAGGAGATAGTTGATAGATCGATCACAGTTTCAATTGTTCCTCAATTTTTTGATATGAAGCAGCGAGACAAGAACGAAACTCAGCATCATCAATAGATACCAGGCCCAGAATTTCTGGATCGACACCAGAGACCATCCGCTTTCCTGTCCCGGGTAAATCCAGGCGCGGGCGTAGGTTCCAGCATTTTCGGCAATCCAGATTCCAAATGCGACCGTCATGAGTCCAATAAGTATGGGCAATTTTCGATATCCTTTGCCGGTTTTGAACGATACCTGGCAAGGCCAGAACAGGATGACTGACGCGATGATGAGAAACCAGCGGATGTCCGGGATGAAATGATGGGTGAAAAAATTCGCGTAGGCGAGAACTGCGAGACCGATGGTAAGAGTGACGGGAGGATAATTCTGGAATTGAAAATCAAAGATCCTCCAAGCCCGTGCGATATAGCTGCCGACGGCGCTGTAAAGGAAACCGGCGAACAGCGGAACCTGATAGACACGGAAAATCACCCCTTCGCCCGGATACTGCCAGGAACCAATAGCAGGGGACGTTTTGAACCACTCCATCAAGGTTGCAAGCAGGTGAAACGCGAGGATGACAACTACCTCTTTTCGATGCTCAAGACGGAACGCGATGAGAGCGATCTGCAGCCCGAGGGCGTAGAGGAAAAGAAAATCCTGACGGGACAGAGCGGCATTCCCGTCCCAGGTTTTTGTCATCATGATTCCGCCAATCAACAGGATGCCGAAGAGGCAGGACAGAGCCTGTTGATGAGTGAACCAGAATATCTCCCGGAATTTGAGGCTGCCGCTTGTCATGGGTGACGCATTCATTCCAGAATAGTGGAATGCCTTTGTGAAATCATAGTGAAGGGAATGTGAAATGGCTATGAAAAATCGGAGGAGCAACGCCCGGGCCGCGCGCAATCCCGCCCCTGAAGCCTAACGTCAATAAGGGATCGCTCTCGTTTGAGTCTTGTCTTCGGAGACTTACCTTTTGGCGAACTATGTTTTTACGAGGAGTTTCCATTGCTATCTGTTTCTCAGTGTCTGCGGCTGTTGCCGGAGACATTGCGACGCCTTTGTTTGAAAAGGATATCCGGCCCATTCTGAAGACGCATTGCTTTCACTGTCACGGTGAAGAAGGGGAGATGAAGTCAGATCTCGATGTCCGCTTGGTTCGTTTTCTGAAAAAGGGCGGAAAATCCGGGCCTGCAGTGATTCCCGGGGATCCGGGGAAGAGTCATCTACTGGAAATGTTGAGCAGCGGCGATATGCCGGAAGGAAAACCGAAGCTTCCTGAAGCGGACATTGCTTTGATTGAGAAATGGATTCAACAGGGGGCCAAGACCGCGCGGCCGGAGCCTGAAAAATTGGGTCCCGAGCATCTTTTCACCGAAGAGGACAGACAATGGTGGTCTTTTCAGCCAATTAAGAAGCCGACCCCTCCTGCCGGCGACTTCCTCAATGCGATTGATGCGTTTATCGCGGCAAAACAAAAAGAGAAAGGCTTGAGCTTTTCCGCGGAAGCAGATCATCGAACCTTGATACGCCGGGTTACCTTTGATCTTACCGGAATGCCGCCGAAGCCTGAAGACTGTCTCTTATACACATCTCCGAGCCCACGAGACCGAGGCTGATCTCGT
>OJCB01000378.1_pt1 | contig 17427 bp, 15 predicted proteins | sample 1591501 | NCBI WGS metagenome assembly OJCB01 (sample SAMN05416813, study PRJEB24817) | seawater metagenome | isolation source: Sea water | place: Canada:Atlantic | collected 2013-07 | reverse complement strand
TCTACACTATCCTCTTCGTCGGCAGCGTCAGATGTGTATAAGAGACAGGTGTAAACCAGCTTCCTGATCAGCAACGCAAACTGCTGGTTCACAAATACAAAATGGCGGAATCTTCCCGCGAAATTTCCAAAGAGTTTGAACAAAGCGAATCCTGGGTTCGCACGACCCTGTGTCGGGTGCGCAGCGCCCTTCGTAAATGTATTGAAGAGAAAGTTGAGCGCGATACGCAATCCAATCCTGCCTGATTGCCCGCAACTTTTCTCCACCACCTTTTTATTTTCCTGTGAAAGCCGAATTTTTAGAAGCCCTCATCAGTAACGAACTCAGTGAGAAACACTCTGAGGTCGTCAAAAAGGCGTTGCGTGAAGACAGAGATCTTCAGGATGCCTATTTTGACCAGATGGAGATGGATGAGGCATTGCGCCTGATTATGCCCGGGGAAAGCCTGGAGGAGGATGATTCCGATTTTTGTCTGGGAGTTCTCGCCCGCCTGGAGTCTGAAGGCGCTGGAAACAGCGATCGCGGATTTTCCCGCGCTGTGCTTACCGAGATTATTGAAGAAAGAGAAGGCATTCGCCCGATTCGCTGGCCGGATTTGATGAAAGCGGGTGCAGTGGCAGCGGTTGCTTCTATTGCCCTGATGTTTCTTTTGCAGACCATCATCTTCCGCGATGGCAACGTTGATGAGAAACAAGCAGGTTTCATTGCTAAAGTTGAGGAAGCTGAAAATGTCGTTTGGGGACTCGATACTGCAGATAAGCTCCGGGAAGATGGGTGGCTAAAAAGCGGTCTGATCGAAATTGAGTCGGGATCGGTGAAAATCGCTTTCAACTCCGGGGCGACGGTTTTGGTCGAAGGCCCGGCGTCACTGGGACTGGAAACTTTGAATCGGGCGTTTCTTAATGGCGGCCGCGTAACTGCAGAAGTCCCTAAAGCAGCCTCGGGCTTCGCCATCAATACTCCCAGGATGAATGTGGTCGACATCGGAACCCGGTTCGGCGTCGAGGTCGATGCGGCAGGAAATTCAGAAGTCCACGTGATGCAGGGCGAGGTCGAAGTCAGTCGCTCCAGCGGAAATTCCGTCTCAGTTCTTTTGCGTGAAGGGCTGTCTCTGCGGGCCGATGGCCGAACTCGCAGCGAATTGGCGTCGATTCCTTATGCGGGAGATCGCTACACATTGCAGTTGGGAAAAGCGGCCTCCCAAGTACCGCAGTTGCATTTTCAATTCGACGAATCGAGTGGAGCCGCAATTTTGGATTCCGCCGGGAGTGAAGCTCTTGATTCTGAACTCATTCCGGGCGCCGACATGAACGGCTCACCACGGCGTGCCCCGGGAAGAGTTGGGGGTGGGATTGTTTTCGAAGAGGGCCAGCAGCTGACGACCCCCTTGAGCTCGGATTTCCGGGTGGAAGCTCCGCATACAATTTCTATGTGGATCAAGATCCCGCCAAGAATCGGCGGACAGGAAAACGCCACCATCCTGAGATATGGAAGTGAGGGCGCCTCCTGGGATGTATCCAGTAATATGAATCCGGACAACGGAATCAAAGGGGCACTGAAAGTTAATTTCGGAAACGGATATGTCTGCGGGAGCTCTGATATCGTGGACGGACAGTGGCACCACATATCCTATCGCTTTCTAGGAGGTGATGGTGTGGATCCCACTTCCCACATCCATTTGTTTGTCGATGGAAGTGCCGAACCTATCAGCGGATGGGGATCATCCTCCGTCATTGGCGGAAGGGCCGAAGCCTTCACTCTGGGTCGGAAAGATTCAGAGGGATTCTCCGGCTGGGTGGATGAATTAAGAATTTATAACGACGCGGTTTCAACACGAACCATCCAAGAGGAAAGTAAAATTAATAATTACTAGAAAATTCACTAATCGATAGAATAGTTTGTAACGTTCTTTCGAATCAACGATATACACTGTAGAATCGACTGATAAACGACCACTCCCTTTAAATTACCCAATCAAACCTTATGTCTAAACTACTAATGAAACGCAAACTCCTAACCAACTGCTCGATGGCTGTTGTCGGGTTGGCTCTTTTCGTGGTCAGTTCCGCTCAAGCGGAAATGCGCGAATGGACCTCTTCTGATGGCAGAAAACTTGAAGCCGAATTCGCCGGAACCTCTGGTGCCGGTGCAACTGCCCAGGTAAAACTGAAAATGGCCAACGGATCGTTTATCAACTATCCGGTTTCCAACCTCAGTGAAGCTGACCGCATCTTCGTAAAAGGCAACTTGCCGACTGACCCTGCTGCTTTGGCCGCAGAAGTCGACAAACTTGTCCTCGGAAAAATGAAAGATGCATACTACGGCCTTCGGGACGAGAAAGCAGCTCTCCCTGGTAACGAAGATCTGAGTAAAGCTGACAAAATCAAACGTCTCAAAGAGATCGAATTGGAAATGCTGATGTGTGTTCCGAACGAGATGAGCACTGATTCGCAGTTTCTCCGCCGCATCTATCTGGATGTCGCAGGTCGTATTCCGACTTTTGCTGAAACCGAGCAATTCCTCAACGGCCGTGACGCCAACAAGCGTGCCAAGTTGATTGATGAACTTCTCAACAACGATGCGTTCGCGATGCGGATGTATAACTACTTTTCCGATCTCCTTCGTGTTCGTGAAGGTGTTTTCATGATGGGTAATGGCGATATCAAAGCCGATCCATACATCGAATACATCAAGAACAGCATCAAAGAAGACAAGCCCTACGACACGATGGTCAAAGAAATGCTGACCGCACAGGGCAAAATCTGGGATGCACCTGCTGGTGGTTACCTTCTTTCCGATTCAGGAATGAGACTTTGTAACCTTTCCAATACCTTCACTATTTTCATGGGCACGGAAATCACCTGCGCCCAGTGTCATGACCACCCGTTTGAAGAAGTCTACCAAAAAGACTTCTTTAAGATGGCTGCATTCATGGGAGGAACCGAAACCCGTGCACGTGGCAACATGATGATGGGCGGAACAGACTACCGCGCTGAAGTCACCCGGATGAGTAAGATCCTCAAAGACGCAGGCAAACTGCGTGAGCGTGAAAACGAAGACCGTAATCTCCGCCAGTGGCTGGGAACCAACAGCGTTCAAGTCACCGACACCGGCGACAACAAAGTGCGTTTGCCTCATGACTACAAGTATGACGACGGCGAGCCAGAGCAAAAAGTCGAACCGGGAACATACTTCGGTGAGATTGTTGATCTGGAAGAATACGAAACTCCGCGTCACGCCTTCGCTGACTGGGTAGCCTCTCCTGAAAACCCACGTTTCACGATCAACATCGTCAATCGTCTCTGGAAAATCGGATTCGGTCTTGCTCAGATTGAGCCAGTCTACAACATCCCCGGTCACCTCGACGGTCAGGCTCAAAACTACGAGTTGCTGACTTTCCTTGAGACCATGATGAAAGATCTGAACTACAGCATCAAAGATTTCATGCGTGTCGTTTACAATTCCAACACCTACCAACGTGAATCAGAAACACTGACGCCTTCACTGACTCAGGTGGACAAAGGAACGTATCATTTCCCCGGCCCAGTGCTTCGCCGCATGACAGCCGAGCAACTTTGGGATTCCCTGGTGACACTTACGACACCGGATCCGGAAGCAATCGTTCGCCGTGGTGCTGATGAGTATCGCGAAGTGATGCACTACGACACCGCTCAGCTTAAGAGTGCTGACGATATCGAGAAATACAAGCAACGCTGGAGAAGTGTTGGTAACCTCGTCAAGTATGACGGAACTCCCGTCGGTCGTGATGACTATGTCGGTGGTGAAATGATGTTCCGTGCTTCGGAGCTTCGTCAGCCACAATCGGCTTCTCACTTCCTCAGAATGTTCGGTCAGTCCGACAAGCAGCTCATTGAAAACTCCTTTACGACCGGTTCTTCGCCTCAGGTGATGGCCCTTCTGAACGGGAAAATCACCAATGCAGTGCTGACGAATCCTGAAGCTTACCTCATTAGTGAGATCGCCAACGGAGAAGGTTCCAAGCGTGACAAGGTCGACAAAATCTTCCTTAGTGTTCTGGGTCGTTACCCTTCCCCGGACGAGAAGACTGCCGCTCAATCAGGAATGCGCGCCAAACGCGACCGTGATGCAAGTGATGCAGAGAAAATGAATCAGGAAGCCGCCGCGATTGGCGACGTTATCTGGGCACTGGTCAATACACGTGAATTTATGTTCATTCAGTAATTGCCCGAAATTTAAAATCCAAAATATTTAATCAAAGAAAACTCATGAAAGATCAATTGAACAAACTCGACGAGTTGAGCCGCCGCCAATTCGTGGCCAACACCGCAAAAGCTGCCCTCGGGGTGAGCGTAGTTCCCCTCGCAGGTGGACAAATGGGACTCGCTGCCGAAGGTGGTGGAAAAGCAGAACACTGTATTTTCTTCTACATGGCCGGTGGTATGACCCACATGGACACCTTCGATCCGAAGCCTGGAACTGAAACCGGCGGTAAAACCAAAGGGATCTCAACCGGAGTTGCCGGTGTCGAACTCTCAGAGTTCATGCCCGGTCTCGCCGAGCGTTTCAAAGACATCGCAGTGGTTCGCTCGATGACTCAGAAAACAGGTGATCACCGTGGTGGATCCTACTGGATGCACACCAGCTATCAGCCTCGTGCTACTATCATCCACCCGACCATGGGACCATGGGCGCAGACGATGCTCGGTAAAATGCACCCAACGCTTCCTGATTCCGTCGTAATCGGCGGTGGCGGTAATCACCCGGGTTCCGGGTTTTTCGGCCCTGCTCTTTCTCCGCTGCCAATCGGCGATCCGGACAAAGGCGTTCAGAACGCTGAGCTTTACAAGGGAGTCGACGAAGACAAATTCGGAAAACGCCTTGAGCTGATGAATACATTCGACAGCAGCTTCCAGAAGAAGTTCAAGACTGACGAAGTCAAAGCCTACACTCAGTTCTACGAGGAAACTCTCAAACTGATGGACAGCGAAGACCTTGATACCTTCCGCCTCGACAAAGAGGAAAACTATGACGAGAAAGTCGCCCGCTACGGAAACTCCCGCGTTGGTAAAGGTGCACTCCTTGCCCGCCGCCTCGTTTCCTCAGGTGTCCGTTTCGTAGAAGTCTCCTCCGGTGGATGGGATATGCACAACGACCTTTGGACTGCTATGGAGAATACCGGTAAAGGCCTTGATAAGGCTCTTTCCGCTCTTATCGACGATCTGAAAGCTGAAGGACTCTTTGAGAAGACCCTCATCGTTCTCGGAACGGAATTCGGTCGTACTCCGAAGATCAACGTCAACGGCGGTCGTGACCACCACCCACGTGTATTCTCCACGATGTTCGCAGGTGGCGGTATCACTGGTGGCCAGGTTTACGGTAAGTCCGATAAACTCGGTATCGCAGTAGAGGAAAATCCAGTGGTTCCACAGGATTTCAACGCTACGATCGCTCACGCAATGGGTATCGATCTCAGCAAGGTGATTTACGCCCCTTCAGGCCGACCATTCCTTGTTGCCGGTCACACCCGCAATGCGGATTCCGACGAGATCGTTCCGGAAGGAAAACCGATCATGCCGTTCTTCTCCTAAGGGGGAACGCATTTCAGAGAACCTACTCTGATACGAATTACAGAAGCCCGGGGAGAGATCCCCGGGCTTTTCTGTTTTCCGCTTCTGCCGATTTCCCATCTTTCGGACGAATTCCCATCGGCTTCTCTCGAAAATGAGATTAATTTAAGTTAACGAGAAATTTAAGTTTTCTTAATTAAATATTCGGCTTATACATAAGAGGTCATTTCTGCACCCTCTGGAATTCCCTTTTAGTAAATAATTTGAACAGGCATGTCATCGATCGAACGCTACAACTCGATCAATCGTTTTCTTCGACACGCAGTCGAGAGAATTCGGGACGGTGTCTTTGTGCTGGAAGGAAATAGCTCAACCCCTATTGGACCTCGATTTGTTCACGCTAATCGCTCCTCTGAGAAAATTACCGGTTACCCGGCATCCTCGCTTCTCGGCCAGCCACTGGGAATGATTTTCGAGCCAGAGCAACTTAACCTTGTTCTCGATAAGCTCCCTCTTCTCAATCCCGGAACTCCTGCTTTCTGGGTCGAACGCCCTGTCGTCAGGAAAGATGGAACGCGCAGCCAATATCATTGGACCTTTGGCGCAGAATTTAATGAGCAGGGAGTGATCCTGGCTTACACCATCGTGTTGCGGGAACCGACTTCCCCTTCCGAGGATCAGCCCGAAGCCGAAGCAAGTCCACACACAGTCACCGACGAAGCCGATGACGTAATGGAAAACAGTCGCTCGGAATCACTGGCAAGGGCCGCAGGTGGAGTGGCTCATGATTTCAAAAACATGCTGCAAACGATCAGCTCAACGCTGTCCATGCTTCGATTAGCATCCACCACGGGACAGGAAGCCCACTCATTCATCGCGGATGCAGAACTTGCCCTCGAGCAGGCAGACACGCTGGCGAAACAGATGATGGCATTTACCAAAGGGCAGAAATCGGATCTGCACGAAATTTCTCTTCGGGACATGTTGAATCACGTCTCCAAGATTTCCACCTTGGGAACAGAGGTTCGGACAACCCTTTCGCTTCCTCAGGAGTTGAGAAAAGTGCAAGTTGACTCCAAACAAATTTCTCAAGTCATTCAGAATATTATCATCAATGGCTGCCAAGCCATGCCCGGCGGTGGCACCATTCAAATCACCGCGAGAAATGTGGACATCCCGGCGGAGAACAAGATCGGTCTTGAGGCCGGGTTCTATGCTGCGGTAGGGATCAAGGACCGGGGTTGTGGAATCCCTGAGGAAACCCTCGCTCGAATCTTTGAACCGTATTTCACTACCAAGGAAAACGGAAACGGCATTGGTTTGGCCACCTGTCGTGAGATTATTGAAAGTCATTCAGGCAGAATCGTCGTGGAATCCACTCTCGGGGTCGGAACCGAGTTTATCATCTTTCTTCCCGCGTTTGACCAGGAACCATTCCCAACAGATTCAACGGACTCCCCCTCCAGTATTGAGCCTACGGACCGAAACGAAGATCCTCCCGTCGAAGAAAATAGAATCGTTCACGGAACAGGTCGTATCCTGGTTGTCGATGACGAAGACTCGGTAAGCCGGGCGGTTGAAGGCTTGCTCAACCACCTGGGTTACAACACTATCGTGGCTTCAAATGGTGCTGATGCCATCGATCTCTACAAGTACCACGCAGACACCACCGAGCCTTTTGATGCAGTCCTTCTGGACATGACGCTCCCGGGAGGATTCTCCGGACAGGAAGTGAAAGAGGAAATCATGGGGGTGGACCACAATGCGCGCATCATTGCGACAAGCGGCTACTTTGACGAGTCCTGCGAGGGCACTTTGTTGGAAGAAGGTTGGGCAGGTGTTCTTCCAAAGCCATTTCCGATTGAGCAACTTTCGAAGACGGTTGCAGATGTCATGCAAAACTGAGAGGGACACCGAAAAAGGGTCCGGCTTCAGCAGGTTCTGCCTCTGGCCAACCATTCGTTCCAGTTGGCTTCTGCCTGAATCTGCAGGTCATTCACGGCAATCCCACGAAGTTCAGCTACGGCCTGATACACCGCACTGATATTCGCCGGATGATTCACTTCATTCCCGGACTCCAACGTCTCTACACGAAAACGTCGCAGCGATTCAGGTAGACTCATATCCGGAGCATCGGTCTCCACAAGAAGCCGATCAGGCGCCACTTCAAGAAACGGTTTGAGTTTCTTTGATTTTTCCGGCTTGAAGAAATAGCCTGATATTGAAAAACAAGCTCCAAGCTTTTCAAAACCGGACACCATCTCCAAAGGCCCCCCGTAGGAATGAAGTAATACACTGCCTCCACAATCGTATTCCTCAATTCGCTCCTTCATTATTCCCCAGGCCTGCAGGCAATGCACCAAAAGAGGTCGCTTCAATTCCAGAGCGACCTCCATTTGCTTCCGAAACACAAGATCCTGCTCACCGAAATCCACATTCCTGATCCATTTGTCCAATCCAACTTCCCCAAGCCCCGCATCCGGAAATTGCTCGAGATAATCTCGAAGTTTCGAAAACCAGTCTGCCGATCTTTGCTCGCACTTCCAGGGATGAAGACCAAAGAACGGGGTCACCTCTGGATATCGATCGGCAAGAATTGCCACTCGCTCCCAATCCTCTTCGGATGTCCCATTCACTCCCCAGTGACATACCCCCAGATTTCGAAGTTCATCCACAATCTCTTCCAAATGGTCTGCGAATGCTTCATCTTGAAGATGATTGTGACAGTCAATCATTCCTCTGCCCTGCGAGCTGAACAATCTTCGCCCGCACAAACCCCAATCCCCGCCTTCTTGTCGTCGTCAGAATACCGGAAATACCCAGTCGATCCAAAAATTCCGGTTCCACTTCAATCACCTCATCCGGCCTCACCCCGGAATAGAGTTCGGCAAAAAGCGCAACCACCCCTTTCAAGGCAGGTGCATCCGAATCCATCTGCAAATCAAAAAGCCCGGTGTCAGGTTCGATTTTTCCGACCAGCCACACACTGGACTGGCAGCCCTCGACCAAATTCTCATCAATTTGATACTCCTTCGGAAAACCGCGCAGCTTTGATGCTCCGCTATCGACAATGATCTGAAACCTTTCCAGTGGATCCTCAATCACTGAGTAAGAGTCGATCAGTTCGTTCTGCTTTTCCTGCAGTGTCATTGAGAAATACGGTAAAGATCACCCGGTTGCTGTGGGACTACACGCTCTTGTCTGAGAGGTCAACCGTGAGCCGCATCGGAATCATCTTTGAATGCTCAAAGTTCAAATGGGTGAAGAATCGCTGGCTCTTTTCACTGATTTTATCCGTCAGGATAGTGATCCTCAAAAAATCCTTTCGCTTGGCGAAATCGATAACGTATTGCATCAACTGAGTTCCATATCCCTGACCGCGGAAATCCGGATGAATAAAGACATCTTCCATCAGGATGACAAAACCACCCATTGCCGTACTGATCGTGAAAAGAACGTTCACCATTCCAAAGATTTCATAATCTGTCCGGATGACAAAAATGCGCCCACGGCTGGGCTGCTCAAGTATGGCTCGAAGTCCTCTTTCCTGCCTCACCCGGTCCGGAGTAAAGTCCGCTTCCATTTCAAACAAAGCCATCGTCAGATCTACCAACCTTGGCAGATCCTCAAGCGTCGCAGGCTCAATTCGAGCCATCTGATTCAGCGGCTTGATCGGCGCAGTGTGTGAAAAATCCATTTCTTTAAACCCCTAGCAGGTCTGAGATTAGCAAAAATCAGGCCAATGTAAAAGAAATGTTTGGAGAGGGCCCCAAACCTCACCGCTCCAGCGGAACCGAAATGATCTTGTCCACAGACTGAGTGAATTCCCTGACACTGAACACCCAAATGACCACCTCCTTCTTTGCCCAGTATCCATCTATTTCCACTGCCTTATAGAACAGTTGCTTCCGCGCCTGCATCAAACCGGAACCACGAACTCCAACGACATCGAGAGGATAGCCTACAGAGGCGGAAATATGATCAAACAAGCCAGCGCCTTTACAATGCATCCCTGCACCCTTTCCTTCCTGAAACACCAGCGTATGGCTGTCACCTAAGAGAAGCACCGGACTGTCTTCCGACGGTTCCAGCGGAGTCGTGCTCGCGCCTGCTGTTTTCTTGCCGGCATAGGTAATTGTCAATTCTTCACTACCAATTTCACCTGCCCACTTGCTGTCTTTCACCTGATCGCCCTCAATCTGAATAGTGGTTTCCGCGGAAACCCCCAGCTCTATAGATCCGGCCTGCTTCACTCCTTCGAGTTCGGACGCAAGCGAAGCAGCAATCATCTCACAGCCAAATGGTGAAAAATGGGCGTCCTGCTCGCAATAGATCTTACGTTCCGGATGCTCCGTCCGCCAAGTCTTCATGAGAGGCTCCAGATCAATCACCGTCAGCCCGGCTGTCCTCATCTCCCCAATAAACGGAGACAGTGCGAGAGAATCCTCCAAGGCAAAATCTGTAGCCAATTTTTCAGGATAGATTGAGGCTTTGGCTGGAACCGGAACGATGATTAGGTCGATACCTTTTGCCGCCAACAATTCATGAAACTCCACCATTGAAGGAACCGGGTTTGTTCCATTTGCAGCCACTTCTTCCCAGGGTTTCTCCCAAAACTTCCCCAGGCTGATCTGACGGAGCTCACGGACAAGGAACAACCAGTCCTTATCATCTCCCCGAACGCTGGGCTGTTTGGGAATAATCTTCTCACCCGCCGCTTTCGCGAACAGTGCAGTTCGATCACTCTCCTGAGCGTCACCACAAAATTGCGACGATACAAAAAGAAAACCTATCAGGACCCAGGCAGAAACCTTTGACAACATGACTGACGCTACACCAGCGTGTTTCGCTTTTCCAGAAGGAAGGGCCTCATTCCCCGCCGCTCTGAATCAGAACCATCAATGAACATACCTTGACCGAAGATGTTCAAGGTGTGCACTTGCCGATACGGGTGAGCCGGCAGCCCTCTCAATCAATTCCCCGGGTAGGTAGAGACTTCCCTGCTTATGGATTCTAGTTCTCATCCAGTTAAGCAGCGGTGCATAGTCACCACACTTGATTCCCTCATCGACCGATGAGTCAGAAGACCGGGCGGCCTTGTAGAGGTGAGAGGCATTAAGGTTTCCCAGTGAATAGGTAGGAAAGTACCCAAACATTCCCATACTCCAGTGAATATCCTGAAGGCAGCCTTGAGAGTCATCCGATACTTCCATCCCGAACATTTCCTTGAACCTCCTATTCCATTCCTGCGGAATCTGAGAAACGCTAATTTCCCCATCAAAAATAGCTTTCTCGATTTCGAACCGTAGCAAAATATGAAGATCGTAGGTCACCTCATCCGCTTCAACTCGAATGAAACTTCTCTCCGCCTGATTCACAGCCCGGGTCATCTTTTCGGGGCTCAGCGATTTGAGATGAGGAAAGTAATCCACGGCGCGTTCAAACCACTGCTCCCAAAACTCAAGACTTCGGCCTACGTGATTCTCCCAGAGGCGGGACTGTGACTCATGAACTCCAAGCGAAACTGAATTTCCAACGGGTTGTCCCCGCAATTCCTCTCTGAGTCCCTGCTCATAAAGACCGTGCCCCGCTTCGTGCAATACGCCAAAAAGTGAGCTGCGGAAATCTTCAAGATCATATCGGGTCGTTAAGCGTGTATCAAACGAACCCATCCCTGAACAAAACGGATGCACCGCAGTGTCGATTCTCCCTGCATCAAAGTCGAACCCGGTTTTCTCAGCTACTTCACGATTAAACGCGGACTGCTTTTCCCTGGGGTATTCCCCCTTAATAAGACTTTGATCAAAAGGCTCCGTAGCAAAGGCTTCTTCCACCAGTGGCACCAAGTCAGACTTCAAGCCTCCCAGGACTTTCTCAAGCACAGATGCTTTCGCCCCCCGTTCAAAACTCTCCAGGAGGGCATCATAGGCGCACTCTTCGTATCCCCAAAGTTCCGCCTTTTCTTTGTTGAGGTCGATCAGCTCCGAAAGCGATTTCTCAAAGAGCGAAAAATCAGACTTCTCGCGTGCATCCGCCCACAGCGATTTTGAAACAGCCTGAGCCGACGCAAATTTTTCAACAAGCTCCACCGGAAGTGCGTTTGCTCTCCGGTATTGATGATCCCATTCCCGTGCGTTCGCCTTTCCAGTTTCGTCAAGATCTTCACCTTCCAGTTCAGAAATCCACTCGCCTACAACAGGGTCGGTAAAACGACGGTGGATTTCTCCACTCAACCAGGACATTTGACGAGCCCGATAGGCAACCCCTTTTGGCGGCATCAAGACTTCCTGGTCCCAGGAAAGCAGGGCCTGAGTGTCTTCCAACAGCTGAATTCCCTGCCCAACCTCTACTAATCTTTCGTAACTGCTCATCTAAATCTAAATTTTACTTTGCCAGAAAACAAAAAAACCGATGCCCTGAAGAGGTGCACCGGTTTCGGTATCCATCCCACGGGGGGAGGAAAGTGAAAATGAAAGCCTCTTCGTCCTACTGAGCGAGATTCGCCATCACCTGAATCGATCCAGCGGACAGCGTTCCCAGAACACCAGAGGGCTTTCCGTCAACAATACGGACCACAGTAATTCCAACGGGCTTTCCATCGAGTGTGAAAACCGGGATCCCCTGTGCAGTACCGGCATTGGTGACGAAGAAGGTGCGATCCCCCTTGAAAACTCCAGTGATTCTTCCCATCACTACGGTAGGCATGTAGCCATACACCGCAGAAGAACGAGATAGACCGACCACTTGATCCGCAGCCTGTGCCGTCGCCGCAAACTGAGTCAGGTCAACTTTGTCGAATTTTTTGCCAAGTGCTTTCGCTTCGGCGGGATCCGGAAGGATAAATGCAACATCCGCGTCGACATCCTGACGAACTACTTTCCCATGAAGAAGGACCGAGTCCCCGTAACTGATTTCCACTTCGGAAAACTCCGTCTTTGCTGCCTGAATTTTCACCACCTTTGAATCGACCTTGGCTTGTTGACCGGCCAGTCCAACCGCTGCGTCGATCGCAGCATTGGAAACGACCACCAGGCCATTATCACCAATCGTCACACCAAGTGTGCGGCGCTGCTGATCACGATCCGGCAGAGGATCTCCAGTTGTCGTTGCTGTAAGCTTCCCTTTAACCGTCACTACGACCAAAGCGGGCTTATTGTCTTCGAGCACTTTCCTCGCATTTTCTTCAACCGTGCCTTGGGCCATTCCGGCCATCGGTACGAATGTCAGAGAAAAGAGGGCGAGTAAAAAAGAGGAGTGTTTCAAAGGTTTCATGTTTGTATGCCGGAGGAGATGGGTAGTTTAACGGTTTTTCCGAAGAGTAGGCAAGTGAGCTTTTCGTTGAAAAGAAAAATGTGACGTCCGGAACCCAATAAGGAACACCGAACGTCACATCAAAGTTTAGAGGACTGAAGTTGAATCCTTTATCGTGAGTAGAGCTCAACCACCAGCTGAACATTCACCATCGTGTCGATTTCTTCAGCTTCCGGAAGACGATCAACCGTTCCAGTGAGCTTTTCGTTATCCATCGTCAACCAATCCATCACCGGACGGGCCTGAGTGGAATCCAGAGCGCGCATCGCAAGTTGCTGGGAGCGACTGCCTTCACCAATCGTAATAACATCGCCGGGGCGAACACAATATGAAGGAACGTTTACACGAACTCCGTTAACCTGGACGTGACCATGGCCAACAAACTGCCTTGCTGCACGACGAGTAGCTCCAATGCCGAGGCGGTAGCAAATATTGTCGAGACGTGTTTCAAGCAACTGAACCATGATATCACCGGTAATACCGCGGCGACGCTGAGCTTCCGCAAAGTATTTACGGAACTGCTTCTCCATGATGCCATACTGAAGGCGAAGCTTCTGCTTTTCCGCGAGGGCGACAGAATAATCACTCTGCTTCCGGCGGGCACCACGTGCTCCGTGTTGTCCGGGAGGGTAAGGGCGTCTTTCCAAAGCTTTGGAAGGGCCGAAAAGGGCCACTCCGTAGCGACGGGCGATTCTGTCTGTTGGACCGGTATATCTAGCCATGTCTTAAAATATGCTGAAAATTGTATCGCAGAGGATTATACGCGACGTGCTTTTTTGGGACGACACCCGTTATGAGGAACCGGAGTAACATCCGTAATTTTTGTCACATCAATTCCGAGCCCCTGGACGGCACGAACCGCAGACTCGCGCCCTGAGCCAGGCCCTCTTACCCGGACTTCAGCGGTCTTAAGACCGTGAGCCATTGCCTGACGGCAGGCATCCTGAGAAACCAACTGAGCCGCGTAAGCCGTGCTCTTCCGTGATCCGCGGAATCCCATCTTACCGGAAGTCGACCAACCGATAACGTTTCCGGCCTGATCACTGACAGTAACGATGGTGTTGTTGAAAGTGGCGGCAACGTGAACGATGCCGACCGTAATATTCTTACTTCCCTTGGCTTTGAGAACCTTATTCTTCTCAGCACCTTCCTCGCCTTCGAGTTCGAGGAAAATGTCCTCAGCAGTACGAGGCTTCTTATCTTTATCGTCCGCTTTGGGAGCAGGAGCAGCAGCCCCTTCCTCTTTCGCGGGTGCAGCAGCAGCGGCAGCTTCTTCTTTTGCGGGAGCCGCATCATCAGTAGCGGCGGCAGGCGCAGCATCAGCAGCAGCAGCAGCCTCCTCAGCCTTAGGTGCAGTTTCTTCCACTTCTTCTGCGGGAGTCTTTGCTGCGTCTTCTGCAGGTTCGGTATCTTCAGCCATTATGTCGTTTGTTTAAAAGATTCAGACGGGAACTCCCGTTTACTTGCGAACAATGCCCACAGTCTGACGCTTGCCCTTGCGGGTTCTTGCGTTCGTAGATGTCCTCTGACCTCGCACAGGCAAGCCGCGGCGATGACGATAACCGCGATAGCAGTTGATCGAAGTGAGACGCTTCATGTGGCCCTGGAGTTCACGACGAAGGTCACCCTCAATCATGACACCACCACTAGTGATTGCGTTAGCAATTTTACCAAGTTGCTCATCACTGAGCTCACCGGTGCGGATATTGGGATCCACTCCAGCTTCTTCAAGAATTTTACCGGCGGTCGTGGGACCAACTCCGAAAATATAAGGAAGAGATGCTTCGATTCTCTTCTCGTTGGGAATTTCAACTCCAAGTAGGCGTGCCATAGTAGTTTACGTGCAAAAGTTATTGAAAATTAGCCCTGACGCTGCTTGTGGCGCGGGTTCTTACAGATCACACGCAAGACTCCCTGTCGCTTGATTACGCGACAGTCGCTGCAAAGGCGTTTCACAGATGGTCTTACTTTCATGCAATATAATGAATTGTTGTTTGTTGGTCGTTCAAAGTTGCTCGAATCACCGTGATTCCGCTATTTCTTCCGACTCACTCCTGCCGTTTTGGCGAGAGGACGGAACCGGTACCACATATTTCGCTTCCCGCAACCGGTGATTCGTGGATTGTTTCAATTTTTCGCTAATTTTTTACAAATTTTAAGGTAGCACTCCATAATCGTCATAAACCCTTACGTTGCGGGGAATGTGCGTTCTCTTGGCGTCAGGATTTCGGCTTCTCCCGCGGTCACCATCACGGTATGCTCAAAGTGAGCTGAAAGAGCTTTGTCAGCCGTGATAACCGTCCAGTCATCGTCCAGAATTTTCACCTCATCAGTGCCGGCATTGACCATCGGTTCGATAGCCAGAACCATACCCGCTTGCAGACGAGGATTCTTAAACCGCCTTTGTCGCATTTCTTTCGGATCCCAGTAGTTCGGAACCTGTGGATCTTCGTGAAGATCCCGACCTACGCCGTGTCCGACAAATTGCTTCACCACGGTGTAGTCATAGTTAACCACGTAATTTTCGACGGAAGCACATAAAGTGGAAAGTAACTCCCCTTCACGGGCATGACCGATCGCCTCATACAGGGATTGCTCCGTTGCCCGCATCAAAGTCTCTGCTTCCGGCTTTAACTCCCCCACGGGGACGGTCTTGGCATTGTCACCGATCCAACCCGCTTTTGTCTGGATACCAACGTCAATCTTCACAATGTCGCCGGAAACCAGTTCTCGCGGCCCGCCGATACCGTGAACAATTTCCTCATTCACCGATACACAGGCATTAGAAGGGAATCCTTTGTAGCCCAGAAATGCACTGATACAATTCCGCGCGGCAATCAAGTCGCCAACGATCTCATCAAGCCTCCCTGTCGTGATCCCCGGGGTGACTTCTTCCGAAACCAGACGCAATATTTCGGCGGCAATTCCGCCGGCCTCTCGAAGCCCTTCAGCTTCTTCACCGTGGCGCAGAGCTATTCTCGATTTGCGCTTCGCCATGTTTCCTTACCTTAGCGGATCCGTCCTCGAAATGAAGGAGCGGATCCGGCTTAAATCCCTCACTTATTTTGAGCGATGTAGAAATAGACGATTCCGCCGATGATGAGGACAGCACCGATGAAGAGAAGCCAGATGATCTGTCCGCTACCGGCAGCAACACCTTTTCCACCACCGCGATCAAAACGACCACGAATACGACCCTTCCGAAGGAAACCGTCGTAGTGACGCTGGATCAAGTGAGTTTCAACCTGTCGCATGATATCAAGCAACACACCGACCATAATCAGAAGACCTGTGCCACCAAAGAACTGGGCCGCGAGCGGAGGAACCCCCATCAGAGAGGTCAGAATCGGAGGCAGAACCGCGATAATCGTCAGGAAGATTGCACCTGCAAAAGTAAGACGGCTCATCGTGCGATCCAGAAATTCAGCAGTTGGTTTCCCCGGACGAACACCAGGGATGTATCCACCGTTTTTCTTGAGATCGTCAGCAATCTGATTGGGCTGGAACATGGTCGCTACCCAAAAGTAACTGAAGAAGAAAATCATCAGACCTGTCAAAGAGTAGAACACGATTCCGCTTCCGCCACCACCAAGGGTCTGGGAGAGAGACTGGGCCCAATCGGAATTAGGAAATGCCATCCCCAGAATCTGAGACGGGAACATCAGGATCGCCTGAGCGAAAATGATAGGCATCACACCGGCGTAGTTCACTTTCAGTGGCATGTGCTGGCTTTGGCCACCATACATTTTACCACCGCGAACCTGCTTGGCGTAGTTGATTGCGATACGACGCTGAGCCTGGGTAATTGAAATCACCGCTGCAACTACGAAGAAAAGGAAGGCCAGGAGTGCCACCAACTGGAATGGCTTGAGCGGATTCCCGGCAGCTCCTTCCACATACGTTTGATACACCTGGAAGAGCGCACCCGGCAGGGCGTAAATGATATTTACGGTAATAATGATGGAGACACCATTACCAATACCGCGTTCGGTAATTTGATCTCCCAGCCACATCAGGAACATCGTTCCCGCTGTGATGATGATCACCGTAATAATAATAAAAGACATTCCCCCATCGGGGACCAGTTCTCGCGTCGAATTCTCCGCGATCCCTCGTAAAAACGGGTTGGCACTCGGCGTCACCAGCGATTTCGCCAGCATATATCCCTGAAAGAGACATAGAACAATGGTGACGTAGCGGGTGTAGAGACTGATTTTCTGACGACCTCCGTCTTCACGGGCAAGCTTACCAAGCTGTGGCACCACTGCCGTCAGCAACTGCATCATAATTGACGCACTGATGTAGGGCATAATCCCCAGGGCAAACAGGGCGGAGTTCTGCAAACCACCACCACTGAAAACATTCATCAAGGCCAGCATTGCTGTCAGCCCTTTACTGTCACCGGATTGCTCCTGAACTTGCGCATACCACTCTTGAAGGACGTTGGCATCCACACCCGGCAAAGTAATCACCGCACCAAGGCGGATGATTACGACCACTAAAAGAGTGTAAAGGATACCTGTCTCTTATACACATCTCCGAGCCCACGAGACCGAGGCTGATCTCG
>OJCB01000377.1_pt1 | contig 17437 bp, 13 predicted proteins | sample 1591501 | NCBI WGS metagenome assembly OJCB01 (sample SAMN05416813, study PRJEB24817) | seawater metagenome | isolation source: Sea water | place: Canada:Atlantic | collected 2013-07 | reverse complement strand
TACACTATCCTCTTCGTCGGCAGCGTCAGATGTGTATAAGAGACAGGTAATAATTGTGAGCATCGGTGTTGATCAAAAACTCGATAGCATCCCCATACCAGATCGCCTGGTCTCCTTTTTTCTCCGTCGCAATATTCAGCTTCTCACCCGGCTCTTCATTGCACCGAATCGCAAAGTGAAGGCTCCCGCGTTGCCAGACGGTTTTGATCTCGGTGTTGTAAACGGGAAGGCGTCCGGTCTGGAGTTCCCGCATTCGCCCGGTCGAAGCGACTGCAATTTCGCGCCACGCTTTGTCTTCGAGTTTTCCATCAATCACGATGGGCTCCAGAGATTCGCTACCGACGAGGCGCAAATTGGGAACGGGACCGCGCTTTTGAGAAAGTAGATCCCGCTTACTCCGCAAGCCATCAAGGAATCGATCGACCAAAGCAATCCGATCCGCGTAGACCGAGTCTGCAGGTGCTTCTTTTTGCGCGGCGGTGAAAAGTTCCAGAGCGTGAGTCCCCTTCTCCCCGTCGGTTTCCATTTCCCGCCAGTTTTCCTGACAGTGGTCGAAAAATTCTTTCATCTGCCCGCCAACCGGCCCGTAGAATTTATCGCAGTATTCGTCAAACAGGGCCTGAGCGTCGGTATCTGTTCCACCCCAGTACATTCGCGCAGTGAAGTAGATGAGGAAGTGATTGAACCCGATCGCCTTGTCCGTGAAATCCATCGAGATCCAGATATCTTCGCCGCGGGCTTTTCCTTTAATTTCGTTGATGCTCTCCCCCATCACTTTCGGGATGTAGGCGGGCAGGTAGAAGCCTCTCGCAGTGAAGGGGTAATTCTCGAAAATCTCAATGGGGCGATCCGTCAGTTTTGCCCACCCTTTTCGAAGAACTCGAAGGGCCTCCCTATCCTCACTCGTGGGACGACGACCACCCACAATGATAACCTGCACGTTCGGTTCCAGCTTCTTGATCTTCAATGGAGGGTCCGTGTAGATCCCATAGGCGCAATTCGAGATGAGCTTGTCAGGGTGGGACTTGGCGATTTCTTTCGCAACCCGGTTCACAAACTCCCAAACGTAATCGGACAAGCCTCCCCGGTATCCCCGCTCAGGAGTGTCTTTGCCTTTACACAGATCGCACTGGCACATGGCCGTGTAGCCATCCGGCGGCATGATGGACACCACATCCATGTCGTAGTGATCGAACTGCGCCCGCGCGAAATTCACCGCTTCTTGAAACAGCTCTTCATTGGAATAACACAACTGATTGAGTCGCTTACCCAATTGGTTTTGTCGTTTGCCTCCGTAGAGCGCAAACCAGTCCGGATGATTCTTCAAAGTCGGTTCGTTATGGGTCATCCGACTGAGACCGTGCGCTGCCTGTCGCCCCCACGGCTGCCGAACCCCAAGCCGAAAGCCCCACATCATCGCATCATGACCATAAACCGATGTCCGGAAGTTCAGGATCCTCATGGGAAAATCGGGATGCACCGTTTCGTCTTTTTCGGGAGCGGATATGGTCGCCATCTCCGGCACAATCTCGCCAACTTCCCCGGGCATGTACCACCGCACTCCGAGGCTGCGAAGAAATCCGCTCACCGCATTGAAAGAACCCCGCTCATCGTAGGTCCAGACATTGACGTTTCCCTCCTTGTCGAAGATCTGTTCCTCAGGAGTTCCGAAGAGCGTATTTGATCCGGAGTAATGTTTGTGGAGTTGCGAGTGAGTGTAGCCCCATTCTTTCCCGGTGATCTTATTCCACTCCGCCTGCATCTTCCCGCTGGCAATGTCATTGTTGTTGCGCGGCCAGGGTTCCACAGGAACGAAGTTGGTGTCGTCACCGATCAGGGCCATCCAATTGTCTTTCGAAGCAATCCGGTAAGCGCCGTTTTTCAAATCATCGGTCTCGATCCCAAGCTTATCGGTATGACTACTTTTCCCTACATAGATCTGATTGGGAACATCGGCGGAAGGGGTTGTTCCGATTTCCAGACGTGCTCCCGAAATTTTCTCGATGTAATCCTGCAGTTCTTTCGCCGCCATGCGGGTGCTGCGCTGCGGTTCTTCGGAAATAATGATCGATGCCTGCGGTTTCCCATTCTCAACCAGGAAGGGAGCTCCCCGGGATACCAGCGGAAACAGTAAGAGTGCGAAAACCACGAGCCTGAAAAACTTCTTCATCGACCAGTAGTATGACATTTCCGAAGAAATCTATCAGGGACGCATTCGGGAGATTTCACGAGTATTTCACCCACGTTTCAAACTGCTTTCACAAACAGAGGGAATCCTGAGCACACTATGAAACTTGATACCTGGATTCAACACTTCGAACGGAATGGAAAGAACAGGCCGGAGCCTGAATGGAACGCGCCTGATCATCCATTCAAGCCGCACGAGAAAGCAAAACTGCTCAAATCGCTCAAGCAGTTTCAACTCGGTGACGGCGGCGGGCCTGCTTACCTGATCGGAAACGATCTCGAACAATATTTTATTGAGAACCCAAAAATGAAAACCCTGGTCGATCTTTGGTTTAAAGAGGAAGAGCGACATTCGGACCTGTTGGGGAAGGCAGTGAAACGTCTCGGTGGTGAACCAATCACCAGCCACTGGAGCTTCTCGGTTTTCCTGAGTGTTCGAAAATTCCTCGGGACACGATTTGAACTCTACGCACTTCTCCTCACCGAAATCACCAGCAACAATTACTACAAGTTGATGCGGAAATACGCGGGTGATCCGGCACTCGTTCAAATGTGTGAACTGATCGTCCGGGACGAGACCGGTCATATCGCTTTTCACCGCGACCGAATTGGCAAGGAGATGGATGGCCCTTACCGGCTCGGAAAATTCTGGGCGGCAAAGATGTATTGTTTGGCCCTCGCTGCTGGAACGATGCTCTGGATCAATCACCGGAAAGCGCTCGTCAATTTCGGTGCGACGACACCGGAGTTTTACGGGAGCTTTCTTGCAGAGACCCGGCGCTTCATCGAAACAACGCGGCAGCGTAGGCTTGAACCGAAAATTGTGCCGGCATTGAAGAAAGTAATCACTCACTTTCCTACGGCTGTGTGAAGAGGGATTAAAGCCCGCTATGGCGGGTGGGATTTCAAAGGCAAGCGAAGCGCTCGCCCTACAAAGGAGAAGCTGGTTGGCGGGCGCTCCACCTGAACATTGAACCATGCCGCGACAGCGGTCGATTCAGATCAGTCCGGCCAGTTCGACTTGAGCATTTTCTGCAAATTCGCCATCACCTCACCCTTCCCGGTTTTTCCGGCGAGATTGTTCATTTCCTGAGGATCTGAATTCTGATCATACAGTTCAACTCCTGCCGCCCCGTCTTCGCCCCATTCGACATATCGCCAGCGCTCCGTCCTCACTGCGCGCCCGCTCACTTGGCGGAACTGCACCTGGCTGAAAGCCGGCCTTTCCCATTCTGCTTCAGGGCTTTTCAATAGCGGAACCAAACTGACACCGTCCAATTCATCTGGTATCGACAATCCCGCCAGTTCCGTCACCGTCGGAAAGATATCGACGAACTCGACCACTCGCTCGCAATCCGAAACTGGACTCGAAATCCGCGGGTCCACCACAATCAAGGGTGCTCGCATTGATTCCTCGAAGAGGCTGTTTTTCCTCCACAGTCCGTGCTCGCCTAGATGATACCCGTGATCTCCCCAAAGAACGATAATCGTATTGTCGGCTTGACCGGATTTATCAAGGAAATCCAGCAAGCGACCGACCTGTGCATCGACGAAGGAGATACAGGCGTCGTAGGCGAGAATGCACTCACGGGCTTCGCGTTCTGTCGTTCCAAAATTCGGCCACTCCGGTGTCGATGCCAGGGCAGCCGAAGGAACCATTGAGCGATAATTCTCAGGGATACCTGGAAGGGGCGTTTTCTCATAGGAATACAAATCGAAATACTTTTTCGGAGCGATGTAGGGAATGTGAGGCCGGTAGAAGCCCATCCCTATGAAGAGAGGTTTTTCACGCTTTTGCTTCAGAAGCCGGATCGTTTCATCAGTCACTTTGCCATCGGTCTGCTCATGATCCGATCCTTCTGCTTTCAAATAGCACATCTGATCCGGCAGCGGCAACTGAGGCGTGTAGACCCTTAGTTGATCTTCCTCATCCTTGTCGCGTCCCCGGGGATTAATCACTTCATCCCACGACTCCGGATCATCAGGACCGCTCGTTCCGATGTGAGTCGGATTATCCTGATGATAGATTTTCCCGACTCTCGCGACGTGGTAACCATTTTTCCGAAAATGTTGCGGCAGTGTTAGTGCATTGGGGAGGTGTTCCCGGAAATTGATCTTGTTGGAAACAATCCCCGTGGTGTCCGGCCTCAACCCGCTCAGAACCGAAGCCCGGCTCGGACCGCAACTTGGATACTGGCAATAAGCGCGATCAAACCGCACCCCGCGTTTCGCCAGCTTGTCGATGTTCGGGGAAACGATATGGTCAAACCCGTAGCAGCCGAGCCGGCAATTCAGATCATCGACCGCGATGAAAAGGACATTCGGCTGCGCAGCGTTGGCGACGCTGAAGACGAGACAGGATAGAAAGGCAAAAAATTTCATGGGCTGTGTGGAGTTTATCGGGTTCAATAGGTGATGCGCCATTTCCTAATTGCCCTGTTTGTGTGCCTGCTCCCGGCTTCTTTTGTTCATGCAGAAGGGAAACCAAACATCATTCTCATCATGGCCGATGACATCGGATACGAATGCTACGGCTGTTACGGGAGTGAGCAGTACTCGACACCGAACATTGACCGACTGGCGGAGAAGGGAATGCGCTTTGATCATTGCTATTCCCAACCACTTTGCACCCCGAGTCGGGTCAAGATCATGACCGGTGTCTCCAATGTGCGAAACTATGCCGGCTTTTCCGTTCTCCGATCGGATCAGAAAACCTTCGGTCACCATCTACAGAAGGCCGGATACAAAACCATGGTCGCCGGAAAATGGCAGTTGCTTGGGGCGGAGCACTACAGCAAACAGTTTCGGCTGAAGGGAAGCTGGCCGCTTAAAACCGGATTCGATTCTGCATGCGTCTGGCAAGTCGACAAGTTGGGAGATCGATTCTGGAATCCTCTCCTCTGGATTCGCGAGGGCATGGACGAGTCCACTGAAGCGAACAAGCAGTTCAAAAAAGACGACTACGGGCCGGACATTATTGTCGACGAAATCGGAAATTTCATGGAGTCGCAGCACGATGCCGGGAATCCTTTCCTCGTCTACTATCCGATGATTCTGGTTCACAATCCTTTTCTCCCCACCCCTCACAGCGAATCCCGGAAGAGCAAAGATAAACAGAAGAACTTCGAAGACATGGTCGCCTATATGGATCATCTCATCGGGGATATCGTCAAAAAGACGGAAGATCTCGGCATCGCGGAGAACACCTTGATCATGGTCACGGGCGACAACGGCACAAACAAAGCCATCACTTCAAAGCTGGGCGACCGCACCATTAAAGGAGGGAAAGGACTAACTACGGATGCGGGCACACGCGTCGCATTTGTCAGCTATTGGCCGGAGACAATCAAAGCGGGAAGTGTCTGTGATGACCTGGTCGACTTTTCGGATTTCCTTCCCACCATGGTCGAGACAGCCGGTGGCGAGATCCCGGCTGAGACAGACGGGCGGAGCTTTCTGCCTCAGCTCAAAGGCAAAGAGGGAAACCCGCGTGACTGGATGTTTTGCTACTACAATCCGCGTCCCGAACGAACGAAACCCGTCCGCTTTGTGCGGGACAAGGAATGGAAACTTTACGGCAATGGCCACTTCTATCACGTAGCCACCGATCCTGAGGAAAAGGCAGGTGTCGAGCCGGACGGCGAAAGCACGGCACCCTATCAAAAGCTCAAGGCCGCTCTCGACTCCATGCCGGCAGAGGGGCAGATGCTCTTGGATTTTGGAAAGGCAAACTGATGAAGGTGCTGAAGCCTGTTCTTGTTCTCATCATCGGTTCAGCCCTCGGCTGGGCGCTCTGGCATTTTTCAGAAGGCGCCACGGGAAGCAAGGAGCCCTGGGATGCCGGTGGCTTGTATTTCATGGGAGGGCTCTATGTCGCCGGAATCCTCGCAACCGTGGTGTCTCCCCGGAATTTCTTCTGGGCACCCGTCGGCGTAATCATTGGACAGATTCTTTTTCAGTTTATCAATATTGGTCTGTCCCCGTTTTTTCTACTGGGGTGCTTATTCCATATTCTTTACGGGGCGATCGCGCTGGCAGGAGCTGCTACTTATTTCGGATTGTACGAACTGATCCGGGGGCGGATGGATATCACGGCTGTTGACTGAGTCGAAACCAACACGGTTCCCGACGCTCCCTTTTGCAGCTCTACCTTTTCTTCTTTTTCCCCGTTAGATCCGTCCGTTTCTCCCACTCACGAAAAATCTTCGCCGTCGCCTCCACCTGCTTCGGCATTTCATCGGCGAGATTATTCAATTCTGTTCCGTCTTTGACGATATGGTAGAGTTCCCATTCTCCTTTTCCGTCAGCGACCAGTTTCCAATCCCCGTCGCGAACGGCGCGACCTTTGTTGTGCGCCCAGAACAGGGGGGCTCGCGTCGAGGAAAATGCAGGTGCTATGCGAATGTGATCGAGGAGCGATTCCCCCTCCACAGGCATCGGGTTTTGATCCAGGCCCTCCACTCCTCCCACTTCGAGCAGTGTTGGCATGATGTCGATGGCGTGGGAAAGTTGGCGGACCAACTGCCCTTCCCGAATTTTCTCAATGCCCTCAGGCCAGGAGACGATCAAAGGCGATCGTGTTCCGCCTTCGTGATCATACTGTTTGAAAAGGCGAAAAGGCGTATTGGAAGCATTGGCCCATCCGTAACCGTAACTTTGAAAAGTCGTCTGCGGTCCAGGCATGAGTCCCGGAATATTGCCGGGGCGAATTGGCAGGTTCCTGCCGTCGGTCGTGAAATCCCTCGTCCACGATCCGGTTCGTTCTTCCCCATACTCCACATGGCACCCGCCATTGTCGTGATGATAAAGGATCACGGTATTCGCCAGTTCACCGCTCGATTTCAAATACTCGATCACCCGCCCAATGTTGCGATCCATCGAAGTGATCTGGGCAGCGTACACTTCCATACGCCGCTGCTGCCAGTCCTTGTGCTTCTCCTCTTCCCATGCCGGAACATCAGGATGCCGCGGTGACAATTTCCAATCCGGATTCACCACGCCGAGTTCTTTCATTTTCGCATGACGCTGTTCCCGCAACTTGTCCCACCCTTTCGCGTAACGACCTTGATAATGATCAATATCTTCCGGCTTTGCGTGGAGCGGCCAATGGGCAGCGGTATATGCAAGATAGAGGTAGAAGGGCTTTTCAGCTTCACGCTCTTTCACAAAACCCAAGGCATGATCCGTAATCGCATCGGTGTAGTAGTAGTCCGGATTGTCCCGCCACTCGTGGGTCATGTCCTTGCCATTCATTTGAAGATCCACGGGAGCAAAAAAATCGGATGCTCCGCTAATCGTTCCATAAAAATGATCGAAGCCCCGATTGTGAGGAGCATTCGGTCCGTCGAGTTCCCTGGAATCCGAAAGATGCCACTTGCCGGACATGAGAGTGGTGTAGCCATTCCCCCTCAAGGCCTGAGGCAAGGTGGTGGCTTCTGGGTGAAGCCCCCCCGAAGCCGATCCTTTTGCAGGCAGCGCTGTCTTTGGATAAAGCCCGGTCATCAGGCTCGCCCTCGTCGGCCAGCACATATTGTTGACGTAGAAATTGGTGAACCGAACTCCGCTTTGAGCCAATGAATCGAGATTGGGCGTTTCGATTTCACCGCCGTAGCAACCGAGATCCGAGTAACCCATGTCATCGGAAATGATGTGGACGATGTTGGGTTTGGCAGTGGCGAAGCTCGCGAGGGCGACAAAAGCCAGACAGGCGGGAAGGGTTCTCATGGAACGATTTAACAGAGTCGCGGGATCGATTCAACCCTGTTTGTCCAGACGAGAGCGCTTCTTTTGGATGAATGACCACAAAACACAATTCAGGAGCTGACTACCCGAGAATCCTCAGATAGCCACCAATTGGAGGTCTTAGGAGAAGAGCAGCTTGAAAATCTATCCGCCTCTTGTCCCGGGCTTGCTCTTCCCGAAGATCGATTTTAACTCGATAATCTTCGTCATGACCAACTGCCCATCCTTCTGGCTGGAGTCTCCCTTCAACTGAATCGGAGTACCGACATGATAGGGGAAATTGAAGCGGTGGAAATCGTTGAAAGCAATTTCAACGCGAACCGGCGGTTTGTCCTTCACGTCGACATAAAAGACTTTCGCTTCATCGAGATTGTCGGACATCCGCAGTCTTCCCTGCACGGTGATTTGCCCCTTGCCAATCTTTGTCCAGGTATCAAAAGGACGTTCGCGGTATTCCTCGAACTCACCACCATCCAGCCCCGGAAGCGGAGCGGTTGCGCCACCATAGCTTTCAGCATCCACACCGAACTGTTGCATCAAGCTCAGGTGCAGGCGACTCAGGTCCTGGTTCTGGGAATAACGCAGGTAACGCCCTGTCTTCAGCTTCCCTCTGCCACCACCGGCAAGCACGATGGGAATCCGCTGGGCTGTGTGATTGTCCGAATGCCCCATTCCCGATCCGAACAGCACGACAGAGTTATCGAGCAAAGTACCATCGTGATCCTTATACGATTTTAGCTTTGTCAGAAGATAATCAAATTTCTCCATATGCCAGAGACTGATCTTTAACAGCCCGTCGATATTCTCGCGGGTGAAGTTTCTGAAAAAGTGAGAGAGGTAGTGATGCTGCTCTTTTACCCCGAGGAAATCAAAAATCATACGGCTGTTGCTGTTGCCTAGCATGTAGGAAATGCAACGGGTCTGATCAGTCCACATTGCGAGCGCAACGAGATCGAGCATCGTCTCAACCTGTTCATCGAGATTCCCGGCAACGGGTGGACGTTCCAGCTTGGAAAAATCAACTTTGGGGGCAGTCGCGGATTGCCCGATGTTTTCGAGGCGCTTTTCCGTTTCCCGCAGCACCGTAAAATACTCATCGAGTGTTTCACTGTCCTCGCGTCCGGTTCGTCGAAGCAGCGCACGGGCGTCATCATCAACACGATCCAGCAGGCTGGACATTTCCTTTCGCCGACGAGGATCGCTCATCGGATTTCGGAAGAGCCGGTCGAAGACCAACTGCGGATCACTTTCCCGGGGAATCGGATCCCCTTTCTGATCGTAGGAAATGTAGCTGCATCCGATCTGATTGGTGAAAAGCCCTTCAGTAGTCAGCTCGAGAGAACGCTGCGGAGTATCACCACCGATCTTGTCGGCAATCACCTGATCCATCGATGCCGCTTTCGTGTTGTCACTGCGACCGGAAAGAAAGCGACGCGCCGAATTCGCGTGGGAGGAGAATCCAAAATCACCCATGTTGTCGAGAATGAGCAGGTCCTCTTTGTGTTTCTCAAAGGGTGCCATCAGCGGCGACATCCGGAAATCGAGCTCGCTCCCTCCATTGATATTCCACGAAGGTGGATGAACACCGTTCGGTTTGAAAAGAGTCATGAACCGGACCGGCGATTCAACTTCGCCCGCGAGATTCTTCGCGCTCGCTTCCATGACATTGAGAAAAGGAAGAGGCACGAGAGCCCCGGCAGCTCCGCGGAGGAAACTGCGTCGATCGGTGTTCCAGGTTCGTTTCATATAGAGGTCGAGATTTGTAAGAGAATCAGAAGATTGCCATCTTCTGCTACGCGCTTCTTTACTGAAAGACAACTTCCCTGAAAGGAACGCTCTTGGCAATGCCGTGAATGAGGTCCCTCCAGGTGCCGTTTTTCTCAAGAATCTGCGAAGTCAAAGCATCCACGGTCGGGCGGTCGTTGCGTTCCAGCTTCCGGCAAAGTCCATAGGCTAACATCTTTTCAACGACGTTGCGGACGATTGACTCGCGCTGACTGGTAAGGAGGATCTTCTTCAGTTCCGCGTAGTTCTGAAACTTTGTCCCGTCAGGCATGACTCCTGAAGAATCGATCCCTTTCGTCGGCTCCGCGGGAGAGTTCTTTTTCTTTGTCTGGCTTTTTCCGATGAGCCCGCCCTGATCATTGTATTCTTCCAGGGCAAAACCCAGGGGATCAATCTTGTCATGACAAAGCGCACACGACTTGTCAGCCCGGTGCTGTTCAAAGCGTTCACGAAAGCTGAGATTCTGCCCTTTCGGACTGCTTTTGATCGGCGGAATATCCGGTGGCGGTTCTCCGAGATGCTCACCGAGAATCTGACGAAGCATCCAGGTCCCGCGAAGGATTGCGCCTTTGTTCATCGTCAGGACTCCGGGCATCGTGATAATCCCTCCACGCTCAGGATTGTTTTCCAGAGTCATTTTCCGATTGGCAAAAATCTGTCTTTCAATCCCTCTCGGCTTGATGAATTTCCCGAGTTGTTTGTTGTCTTTCGGATAGTATTTCGAAGTCACATTGTTGGCGAAGGTGGTTTTTGAATCGATCAGTTCTATCACCGGTCGGTCTTCGGTAAAGAGATAGTGGAGGAAATCGATCGGCTGACTTCGCAGAGCGTAGGTATTTGTGGGATCTTTTCGCGGATCCTCTATCTGTTCGAGAAGAAGCCACTGCACTCCAAAGCTCTCCGCCAGAGTTCGGGATTTTGGAGAAGACAACATCCGGTCGATCTCTGCTTCAAATGCTTCGGTCTCTTTTAGTCCACCATTAGCCACAGCTTTCCTTAAACCTTCATCCGGCATGTCTTCCCAGAGGAAATAGGAAAGCCTTTCTGCCAGCTCGTAGTCATCGACAGCTTGAGCACCACCTTCCCCATCTGATTCCATTAAATGCCCGCGATAGAGAAATGCCGGGGACATAAGAATACGTTTCATTTCCAGCTTCAAGGAATCGACGAGTGCCCGCCCTTCCTTTTCCTCCAGATTTTCATTGATCTGGCGCATCAATTCCGACTGTGCCGGACGCCGGAAAGCGCGCTCCATGAAATTCGCTGCAAATACCTGCGCCTGCTCAGCGCTCAACTGTTCCTTAATCGAAGATCCGACAAGCCCCTCCAACTCCGTCTTTCGATCCGGACTGAAGAGTTGTTCAAGTGCGAAATCAGCCAGGTAGGAATACTGATCCCAGATATTGGTCGAAATACTGGCGGCATGAGTATCATTCGCGAATCCGCTTTCCCCCGGTGGATCGGTAGGAAGCAATTTCATGACGAGTGATTTCTCCACCACGGTCTGTTCGGCCTCGACAATGTTTACCTCCAGCGGAAAACCGAAGAGTGAATGCATCGTGTTTCGATACTCCGGCGCCGACAGTCGTCGAGGCTTGTAGGATGCCGGCTTCGATTCGACGCCGGTCACAAATTCCTCTTCATACCATTTCAGAATCTCAGCGCGCTCCCCGTCAGTCGGCTGCGGTTCGTCCTCAGGTGGCATTTCACGATCTTCAAGAACGAAGGACACCGTTTCCCAGAGCTCGGCATCAGCACGAGCGTCGGCAATGGTTTTGATCTTCGAAAAATCGACCTCACCCTTCACCTTTTCCCCACCATGGCATTTGAGACAATGGGTTTTGAGAAATGGCTGGATATCGGCTTCGAAGGCACCTCCTTCTGATGCACCCACCATAAGCGGCAGCGTAAGAAGAATTGAAATTGAGATTCGGAGAAAATTCACAGCGTGCTTGGTTACTCCCTCATGTCAGTGATCTCAAGGGCGACATGACGCCGTAACCAAGCCTGCTGTTTCGGTAAGTGGTCAAATTTTGTCTCAATCAGAAAACCTTCTCTCACTCAGGCTTGAGGAGTTCACCTGTTTCGAGATCAAAGGTAATCCAATCCTTTTCGTACTTCTCGTTGATAAACGTAAACTTGAACGGAAACCGTCCCGATTGGGTGTAGTCATTTCCCAGGGCAGAAAAGTCGCCCACCTGACGGGGACTTTGTGAAATCCGCTTCATCCCCAGTTCGGCCAGCTCTGCCGCCGGGTACTCTTTAATTTTCTTCCCGGCAAGATAGAAGACGACCCGGGAGACCTTTCCAAGCTTTTTGAAGTCGTCATTGCTGGTAATCCTTACCGGCTCCACCTGAACAACGGCCCACTTTCCGCCCATTGAAATCCAGCCGAGGAACAACTCACCCCGCATGTAGACGGGAAACGTTTCCTGCAACTCATCTCCGCCTTTTTTGACGGCGTATAGCTCCGTTTTCCCGGCAGTCCCAAAATCGTCATCCGGAGTGGAGCGGAGGTAATAGCGTCCGCCTTCGAAAGATTGAACACTCGTGTGATTCTCACCTTTCCCCGAAATCTTGAACGCATAAGAGGCCGGAACAATTCCGGCAAGAGTGAAGGCGATGCACAGGAGGTATTTCATATCGATTGCGTGAGAGTCATCTATCCTTCTACGCTCCTTCCGCACCCGGAATTAGAACTTTAATCTTCTACGCTGAAAATCACTGAACGGGAAGCCCCCCGTCACCTACGCTTTGAGGGCTTCGTATTTGTCCGTATGCTTCTGGCGAAGATCCGGGGGCATTGCCGCCTCGATCTCTTCACGCAATTCGAAAGTACTGTTTACCACCCCTATCAGATCACCCGTCCAATTTGTCCCCGCGAGGACACCATCTCCACTCATTCCCGGAAGCCACCGAAATATGAAGTCGAAAAGATCCATCGAAGTTTCTTCATAATCCTCAAAGCCACTCGTCCGCACCCGGGTCGCATATGCCCGGTCCGACCAGAACATCAAAATCGTAGACTCATCGCCTTCCTTCGAAACCGAATTCGCCACTCCTTCGGAATTCGACAAATACCAAACGGTTTCATTCTCGATGATCCGCTCAATAAATCTCCGATGATTGGCATCACATGTTGCGCGATCGAGGACCATTTTTCTGAGTAAAGTTAAAAGCTAACGGTCTGGAATTGTTCGGTCACACAAGAGCGCGCGAATCACCGTTCAATGCATTTCACAGATGAGCGGCTGCTTGCGCACACCTACTCATCCCCCAGCAGTTTTCCAATGGCGATTTCGTCGACACCATTTTGAATGATTTTTGACAGATCTTTGGCCAGGGCATCGGCGTCGCCTTTTTCCAAGTTGGATTGAAATCTCTTTGCCAGCTCCGGATCCATTTCCGCTTGGGTTGTTTCCACGCTGGTTTCAGATTGGATAATCTCCTGCAACTGCGCCTGTGACTGCCCGGATGAATCCCCTCCAAGCGATCCATCCCCTAAAATATTGATTGAAATCGACTGGGTATCACCGGCTTTGAGTTTTTCGAGATCGATACCCATTTTCTTTGCCTCTTCCGGCGTCAGTATTTTGACTTCAGAGGAGACAACCGGGGATGAAGAAAGGAGAGGGTTTGAAGAACCTGTGATTCCCTGCAACAAGAGACTGAGATCCATATTCTCCGTCGCTTTGGCGACAGCTTCCTTCAGCGTTTTCTCCTGCTGAGGAGTCAGGTGGGCGGTCAGCTCCTTGAAGTCAACCGGGTTGACGGAAGCCTGTGGAGCTTCTTCTACAACGGGTGGAGCAGGAGAATTTTCCGGCGCCTCCTGCGTTTCAATAAGGACCGGAGAAGCCGCCTTTTCGCAAGATGTGAAAAAGACGCAGGAAAGAATCAGGGTTGCCAGTGGTTTCATGGAAAAAGAGGAAGGTAAAAGATTCAGCAAGATAGCGTGATTTACATAGGAAGGTCCGATGCTATCGCAATTCGATCGGGTATTACACACGCTACCTCAAAGCACCAGGGAATACCAACTTTCGCATGACTGATCACAACTCGGTATCAACAGCTTAAGAATCGTTGGGAAGTGCCGTAACTTGTCGTTTCTGTGATCCATTTTGATTAACGAACCCTATTTCACACGAAGCAACTCCAGCGAATGCACATTGATCGCTTCTTTGCCGACGATCTCCAGAGCATTCAATCGCAGCGTCGCCCGCCCCTTCTCCAATCGAATCGTTCCTAAACTCAGCGGCTTGAAGTCCTTCACAAAGTAGTGCGACTCCTCGACCCGTTCCTTTAATTTATCGTAGAGCGGCGGGTCAAAAGACTCGGTCACTTTGGCCTTGGTCCCTGCATCGCTTTCGTCCACGCCGATTCGAATGGTCGTTCCCACATCGCCTTCGGCGCAGGTGTAGTAAACAATCGCCCGGTAGTCGCCCGCATCGCCGACATCGATACTCCAGGTGATGGAATCATCCTTGCTGGTCCAGTTTTCAAAAAAGGAATTATTTGGCGCCTTAGAACTTCGCTTGATGGTTCCGTGCTCGATACCGTCGCGAGCGGGAAGGGTAGTACTATTTGCGTAACCGACAGTAAAGGGACGGTCAGCGCTGGCGGTGAAATGCGGCTGCATTTCCGCGTTGAACTGTTTTGCTTCGGCCTGAAGGCGGGCCACGAGTTCGGGGTGTTGTCCGGAAACGTCTTTCGTCTGTCCCCTATCGTTTGCGATATTGAAAAGCTTTCCGGAAGCATCCATTCGAAACTGATCAGTTCGAACGCTGACTTGTTTCTTCCGAATACTGAAGAGGCTTCGGGACAGCTCGGAGTCCCCTTTCCCCAAGAGCAAAGCGGACAAATCCCGTCCGTCCAGATCCAGCGAATCATCATAACTCACTTCACTGAGAGCGGTGAGTGTTGGTAACAGATCCAAACCGGCACTGACCGGGAGCATCTTCTCTCCCGCCGGAATCCTTCCGGGCCAGCGGATGAAGAACGGAGACCGGACGCCGCCTTCATCGATGTTACCCTTCTTGCCCTTCATCCCGCCGTTCCATCGGAAGGAGTTGGGACCGTTGTCGGAAAAATAGACGACGATCGTGTCTTCGCTCAGTTTGAGTTCATCCAGCCTTTTTAAAACACGGCCGACATTCCAATCGATATTTTCACACATGGCGAGTGCGGCGCGGGTCATCGCCAGGTCCTCCTTCTCCAGATCGCGATGTCTCATTGCCGGATCCAGCTTCGTGAACTTGTTGTAAAATTCGTCGTCGATCATCATCGGCGAGTGCGGCGTGTTGTAGGGGAGGTAACAGAAGAAAGGCTTGTCTTGGTTTTCTTCGATAAACCCAATGGCGTGATTGGTGAAGTCGTCAACGACGTAGCCTTCGCCTCGAACTTTTGCCCCGTTGTGATCGAGCGGCGGACTAAAATAATGCCCCCAGTGCCCCGAAGTGAATCCGTAGTATTCGTCGAATCCGCGATCATTGGGATGATAGGGCGATTGCGTTCCGTTGTGCCATTTACCAAAGGCGCCGGTGGCGTATCCGGCGGATTGGAAAATATCGGCAATGGTAGTTTCGTCAGGATTAATCCGCCCTTCGCCGCGGCTGACACCGCTGACGCCGGTCTTTGGGTAATATCGACCGGTCAGGAATTCGGCGCGAGTCGGAGCGCAGACAGCGCAGACGTAGAAGTTTTCCAGAGTGACGCCGTCGCGGGCGAGGGAATCGATGTTCGGCGTGGAGAGGTTGGTGTTGCCGTTGACACTGAGATCGCCCCATCCCTGATCGTCGGTCAGGAAGATGAGGACGTTGGGCGGCTTGGCTTCACCAGTAAAGGCGAAGACAAGGATGAGACAGGCGAGGAAGAATCGCATAGCGGATTGTGTCACTTTGCACGACGGATCGCAAGCGGGGGTGGGGTATTCAGATCGTAGCGTGGAATGCCATTCCGCTTCTCTGCCTATCCGCCGGTGCGTGGGCGGGATTCTTCGAAACGGAATGGCATTCCATACTACTTTTGAGTGGAAAGGAAGCCTTAGCCCTTCTCCCACGGTGCTCTCGCATTCGCTTCGACTTCAGCGTCGAGCTCGGTCATTCTCGCGCGAAGGTCATTGACGATTTCCGTCTTCTCACCGGCGAGGTTATTTTGCTCAGCAAGATCTCCATCAAGATCGAAAAGAAGGACCTCCGGAGTTGGCGGGCTTCCTTTCCCCTTGTCCTTACCCTTGCCTTTCCCTTTGCCCTTGTTTCTTCCTCTACTCGGATTCTTCACCAGGAGCTTCCATTTTCCTTTGCGAATGCCTTCGATCGCCCCCCTGGAGGTGTAATAAAGAAACTCGTCACGTGGACTGGCAACTTCTCCTTCTGAAAGCATCAAGGCCGAAGCGTCGAGCCCATCGATCTTTCTATCGGAGGGAAGCGGTGTTTCCGTCAGGGCTGCGATCGTTGGCAAGAGGTCAATCGTCCCGACGAGTTTATCGCATTCCGTTCCGGCTGGAATTCGACCCGGTCCCCACATGACACAGGGGACACGTTGCCCGCCCTCGAAAGTCGTTCCTTTTCCCTCGCGAAGCGGGCCGGCTGATCCTCCGTGATTCTTGAATTGCAGCCAGGGGCCGTTGTCCGAGGTGTAGATCACGTAAGTGTTGTCGGAAAGCTTCAGCTCCCGGATTGTCTCCATGACTCGTCCGACTTCAGCGTCGATGTGCTCGATGACATTGGTGTAGGCATTTTGCGGGTTAGGGTCGTAAACGTCTTCTGGAACGTATAGCGGGATGTGCGGCATCGAATGAGGAAGGTAAACGAAGAAGGGCTTGTCCTTGTTTTCGGTAATGAACTCGACCGCCTTGTCGGTGTAGCGACGGGTAACCGTGCGCTGGTCGACGGGGAGCTCGACGATTTTTTCATTTTCCATGAGGGGAGTTTTCCAAAGAGTGAGCGTGCTCTCCTGATCCTTCCACAAATCGTCGGAAGAGACTTTCGGTTTCCCTTTGTTGTCCGGATGATTCATGTCGTTGGAATACGGAATACCGAAATAAGTATCGAAGCCGTTTTGCTGCGGGAGCGTTTCAGGATGATGGCCGAGATGCCATTTTCCGAAACAGGCGGTGGCGTACCCCTGTCCTTTGAGGTGATCGGCGATGGTGTGCTCCCCGGGATTCAACCCTTTGGTGGAAGCCGGAAAAAGAACGTGCTGATGCATTCCTACACGCTTCGGATAACAACCCGTTAGCAGGGCCGCCCGCGAAGGAGTGCAAACCGGCGAGGCGACCATGAAGTTGGTGAACTTCCGCCCTTCAGTAGCCATTCGGTCAATGTTTGGCGTTTTGATTTTCTCTGAACCGAAGCAACCGAGATCTCCATAGCCCTGGTCATCCGCGAAGATGATGACGAAGTTTGGTTTCGCTTCGGCTGCAAAAGTAGAGGAGATCTGAAAAAGCAGGATAGCGGCGACTAAAAAACGGAGAGGTCTAATCATTGGGGCAAACAAAGCAGATCACCCAAATCGGGCAAGAACCGATTTCGTTTCCAGACGAAGGGGGATCTATGACAGGATGGGAGTGAATCGTTTAAAAGTCTGCTGACGCGTTATGAACAAATTTTCTCTCCTCTGCTCTCTATCCGCTGTTTTCTTTTTCCCTCTTTCCGGACATGCACAGGACAAGGACTGTCTCTTATACACATCTGACGCTGCCGACGAAGAGGATAGTGGAGATCTC
>OJCB01000372.1_pt1 | contig 17568 bp, 15 predicted proteins | sample 1591501 | NCBI WGS metagenome assembly OJCB01 (sample SAMN05416813, study PRJEB24817) | seawater metagenome | isolation source: Sea water | place: Canada:Atlantic | collected 2013-07 | reverse complement strand
GGGCTCGGAGATGTGTATAAGAGACAGGAATGGAGAGTTGGATCGAGCGCGTTGCCGGAGGATTCGATCACTATTTTTCGGCCTTAACTCTCGCCTTCCTGATCGTAGTTTTCACTCTAATCATGTTGGGAGCCGTTTTTGTTTCCTTGATCGCAGGTGATATCGTCGCCAAAGAATCTGAAGACGGAAATCTCCGATTGCTTCTTGCCCGTCCAATCTCGCGGTTTCGCCTCCTCTTCGTAAAATTCCTTTCCTGCCAGATTTACACCACCATTCTGTTCCTGTTCGTCGGTATAACTGCGCTTCTTGTTGGAATTATCGATCGAGGGTGGGGGGGCGGATTTCTTGTCTGGACACCGACTATTCCAAAAATTTCACTCTTCGAATGGAATGAGGGGATCATCCGCTATGCCCTGGCAATCCTTGGCTTTTCCTTCATCTATCTTCCGGTAACTGGACTGGCCTTCATGTTCAGTTGCTTCAAAATCAAACCGGCCGCAGCTACCATCATCACCGTGGCGATTATCGTTGCCGACAGAATTCTATCATCGATTCCCCTTCCCGCCTTCGAACCCTACCGGGAATATTTCATTACCTCCCGCATGGACGCCTGGCTGCTGCTGCTCTACCAGGACATTCCCTGGCCAAGATTCTTCGAAGCCTGGGTTTGGCTCATCGGCATCGGCCTCAGTGCTTTCGTCGTCGGATGGATCGCTTTCGAGCGGCGCGATGTAAAAAGCTAAGCAGAGTCTACACCTTCTCCCGCCATAGCTGAAAAGACCGCCCCGATAATTTCGTCACCTCATCCGCGCCCGCCTGAATCACTTCCGCATCAGGATCAGCGGTATCGATAATACGCTCCCAGCTACAGGTGGTCTTTTTAGGAAAGTGAAAAGTATTCTGCCTCGCTCTGGCATTGAAAAAGAACAGGAGAAACCCGCTGTTCGGTCCACTGCTTGCCGCAAGATCCCGATGAATCATCATCGCGAAGGCACCGGCTTTGTCGATGGACCAGTCAATGATCTCCTTTGCGCCACCGTCCGGCCGCATCCAGGACGCATCGGGGAGATTGCTGCTGCCGATTTTTTTTCCGGAGAAAAATCGCTGTCGATGCAGTGCAGGATGCTCTTTTCGGAAAGCCAGCAGCTTTGCGACAAATCTACGCAGCTGTTCTTCATCCTCACCCTTCGACCAGTTCAGCCAACTGATCTCGTTGTCCTGACAATAACTGTTATTGTTTCCTCCCTGAGTTCTCAGAGCTTCGTCACCTGCAGTGATGAACGGAGTCCCCTGAGACAAAATCGAAGTGACGAGAAAATTTCGAATCTGACGCAAACGAACTTCCTGAATCTTCGAATCCGTGGTTTCGCCTTCAGCACCAAGATTGTAGGAAATGTTGTGTGAATCTCCGTCGCGATTCTCCTCGCCGTTCTGCTCGTTGTGCTTGTCATTGTAACTGACCAGATCGCGGAGAGTGAACCCATCATGCGAAGTGATCATGTTAAGACCGGCCGACGGCTTGCGGTTGTTGTGAGCAAACAATTCCTGGCTCCCTGTCAGGCGCGCGGCAAATTCCCCTGCCACTCCCGGATCCCCTCTCCAGAAAGCGCGGACACAATCGCGAAACTTCCCGTTCAATTCTTTCCAGTTCGCGGGGAAATTTCCTAACTGGTATCCATCGAGTCCGAGATCCCAAGGTTCCGCAATCAATTTGGTCCGCCTCAGAACAGGATCCTGTTGAGCAGCCTTAAAGAAGGCACATCGCCGGCTGAATTCTTTGGGCTCACGGCCCATTTCAACAGCCAGATCAAAACGAAATCCATCAACGTGCATTTCCTCCACCCAATAGCGGAGGGAGTCCATCACCATCCGCATCGCAAACGGGTGGGGTATATTTACCGAATTCCCACAACCGGTCACATCATGATATATGCCCGGTTTTCCATCAACGCTGTGATAGTAGGCATGGTTATCGAATCCGCGCAGAAAACAGGTCGGTCCTGTTACGCCCGCCTCGCAAGTGTGATTGTAAACCACATCGAGAATAACTTCGATCCCCGCCCGGTGAAGGCGTTTCACCATCTCGCGAAACTCAGTGACCGGGTCATCTCCCACCGCGAACCTCGCTTCAGGAGCAAAGAAACCGAGCGTATTGTATCCCCAGTAGTTCACGAGGCCTCGATCCAGTAGAAAGCCATCGTCAAGATGCTGATGGACCGGTAGCAGCTGAACCGCAGTGATCCCTAACCCCTGCAGATAGTCGATCGTCACATCATGACAAAGTCCGGCGTAGGTTCCACGCTGATCTTCGGGAATGTCAGGGTGCATCCGGGTGAACCCTTTTAAATGCATCTCCATGACCACTGTCTCGGCCATTGGCAGCCGGAGTGGCGTATCGCCTTCCCAATCAAAAGTATCAGGGAGTGGAACCACAGCCTTCGGAGCTGCTGCGGCACTGTCGGTCTGATCAACTGAGCCATCCTGCAAAAGAGAAAGAAGCGAGTCATCATACAGCGACGGCCCATCGATTCTCTTAGCATAGGGATCGAGCAGAAGCTTTCTCGGATTAAAAAGGTGCCCCTCATTCGGCGCCCACAAACCATGAACGCGAAACCCATAACGTGTTCCTTCGGGTATCCCCGCAATCTCATTATGCCAGATATCTCCGGTTCGCTCTGTCAGCCGAATTCGACAGGTCTCTTCTCCGGGAGCTTCAGGATCGCAGAAAAGGCACAAGTCGACAGACTCCCCGTTGCTGGAGAAAACCGCAAAGTTTACGACGCCGAAATCAACAGGCGTCGCGCCGAGGCAGTCGGATGATCCGGGACGGATCGACAGAGAGTTGGTGGTGTTTTCAGTCAAAACTATTGAAGCCCTCGATAGGTCAATCGCGAAAGATAATGAGTATAGGCAAAGATTCTACCACTCCCATTTTTTCTATGAAATCGGAACATATTTTGACCATTTCCTGCCAGATTAGACAAAAAAACTGCGAAAATGACAGAACTGTCATCAAACTGTAACTCTTTTTGTTATCTGCATCTGGCTGGTTGGTATCATGAAAGTGATTTCTTCAACCAAACAACCGAACCACATATCCGCCGTCAGGGTCCTCCTTCCTCTCGGAATCACAGCTCTGACTTTACTTTCCTGCCTGAACATTACGGCACAGGAAGAGACTCGCCGATCGCCCAACAACTTTACCAAAAAGGACAGGCGAGGAGCAGAGCTGATGCCTCCCAACAAAAAGAAAATGGGTTCGGTAAAAATGGGCCAACGCACCATTGAGTTTCCAGACGAGTTCCGCACCATCGACGGGACGGGAAACAACCTTACTCATCCTGAATGGGGAGCCTCGGAGGTTCCTTTTCTACGTCGAACTACCGTCGACTATGCCGACGGAGAACACGAACCTTCAGGATCTGTTCGACCAAACGCCCGGACCATCAGCAATGAAATTTGCGATCAGGGGGAGGAAAATATTCTCAATCGTCACCACGCTTCGGATTTCGTCTGGCAATGGGGACAGTTTCTCGATCATGACATCACTCTGACCCCGGTGATGGATCCGGAAGAGCCTTTTAATATTCCCGTCCCTGCGGGGGATCCCTATTTTGACCCACAGAATACTGGAACTCAGGAGATCCCTCTGGATCGCTCTTTCTATGAAGTCGTCGACGATGTTCGCCAGCAGGTGAACGAAATCACGGCCTATGTCGACGCCTCCAACGTCTACGGTTCGAACATCGAACGCGCCGATGAACTGAGAACGATGGACGGCACCGGCCGCCTCCAAGTCAGCGACGGGAATTTACTTCCCTTCAACGTGAACGCTTTCCCCAATGCCCCCACAGAACACGCTCCCAACTTTTTCCTGGCAGGCGATTTCCGCGCGAACGAACAAGTGGGCCTGATTGCGATGCACACTGTTTTCATGCGAGAGCACAACTACTGGGCTGACGCTGTCGCGAAATCCAATCCCGACTTTGATGGTGATCAAATCTACGAGGTCGCCCGCGCCATCGTCGGAGCTGAGATCCAGGCCATTACCTACAATGAATTTCTACCACGCCTCCTCGGAGAGAAAGCGATCCCCCGTTACCGCGGATACCGCCCTGATCTGAATGCCGGGATCTCCAATGTATTTGCCACGGCCTCCTACAGGTTCGGTCACAGTATGCTGTCAAGTCAGCTGCTGCGACTGGACCGCCGTCTCAATGAAACCGAAGACGGTCACATCGATCTGGCAGCGGCATTTTTCAATCCTGATGCAATCGTCAACGAAGGCGGAATTGATCCAGTAATTCGCGGTCTCGCTCATCAACCCGCTCAGGAGATCGATACGAAACTGGTCGACGACGTGCGTAACTTCCTCTTCGGCCCTCCCGGAGCAGGTGGATTCGATCTCGCGGCGCTCAACATTCAGCGGGGTCGTGATCATGGTCTCCCGGGATACAACGAAGTGCGTCGAAACTTCGGCCTGGATCCGGCAAGGGATTTTGACGACATCACAAAAGACCGCGACCTCCAGGACAAATTGGAAGAGACTTTCGGAGATGTTGAACTGATCGATGTCTGGGTTGGCGGTCTCGCTGAGCCTCCGGCGCGAGGAGCCATGGTTGGAGAAACCGTCCAGGCAGTCCTCGGCGAGCAGTTCCGACGCCTTCGGGATGGTGACCGCTTCTGGTATCAGAATCATCTCGGCCGCGAACTCCAGCGCCTCATCGAAGGGCAATCACTTTCAAAAATTATCAAACGAAATACAGAGATCAGTCGTGAACTCCCTGAGGATCTCTGGAGAGTTGGTAAAGGTGGTCCGGTGATGACCAGTGGCGGTGCGGGTGGACCTGGTGGCCGACCTCCTTTCGGTGGTCCTCCGCGCCGCCGCTAAATCATCCGGAGTCAGACTTTTCCACTCCTATCGTATCGCTATGATTTCCCTTGAAGATAATCCGCAAACCATTGATCCTAATGCCCCGTCGTCAGGGAATATGAGAGTGCTCGTCGTAGAAGATCAGGAAAGAATTTCATCCTTCATCAACAAAGGATTGAAAGAGCAAGGCTTCGTCGTCGACGTCTGTGAAAACGGCGACGACGGTTACGCTCTCGCTACGACCGAACCTTACGACGCCATTGTTCTCGACATCATGCTTCCGGGCCGGGACGGGCTAAGCATTCTCAAGAATCTGCGAAAGCAGGGAAATGCGGTGCCCGTGATTTTGCTGACCGCCCGAAGCGAGCTCGACGAACGCCTTGAGGGTTTGAATCTCGGAGCAGACGATTATTTGACTAAGCCGTTTTACATCGAGGAGCTCGTAGCCAGGCTTCTCACCATTGTCCGTCGATCCGCGGGCGAACCAACTCATTTGCTGAAGGCCGGTGACTTGGCTATGGATTTGGTTCATCACTCCGTCACGCGGGATGGCGAAGATATTCAACTCTCAATGCGCGAGTTTTCACTCCTTGAGTTCCTCCTCAGGAGTCCCGGCCGGGTACTCAGCCGCACTCAGATTTGTGAGCACGTCTGGAATTATTCTTTCGATCCGGATACCAATCTGGTCGACGTCTACATTCAGAGAATCCGTAAGAAAGTAGACAAAGATTTCCCCACCAAACTGATTGAAACAGTAAGAGGTGTCGGATACCGGATTGCCAACCCGGACTGACAGCTTATGCGTTCTCTTAGAGTCAGACTGGTGCTGCTTTCCACCCTCCTTTCCGGAGTGGTGATCGTGGCATTGGCTAGTGTCGCCTGGGTATTCATGATTCAGGCATTCGAAGAAAGAGCGGATCTGGAAATGCGGGATCGCTTCGGGCGAATGTTTCGTGACCTGCATCCACGCCTCGACTTGGAGAGATACAGCGAAAATCTGAGAACGGAGGTGGAGGATGAGGTTCAGGATGGTCGGCTTCTTTTGCGAATCCGGGATGACATCAATGATCAGACAGTTTTCGAATTTCCGAGCAGTGACTGGTTCGCTTCTATGCCGGAAGATCTACTTCCTGAACTCCCGGACCCATTGGCACGTCGCCCGGAGTTTCGCCACGGAGAAGGTCCCAAAGGTCCACCGGGTGAAAGAACCAAAGGGGATAATCTGCTTCTCGAAGAGCTCTTGCTCTATGGCGAACCTTCAGACGGTCGGCCTCCCCGGAACTCGCCAAAAGGCCCCAAAGGAAAAGGTGCAGCACCGGGAAACTCAGCGCCTCAGCGTGAGTATATGGAATTCGGGAGCATGGTCTATCAGGGTAAAGAGTGGAGAATCCTGGTTCTTCACGGCCGTGGATATGGTCTCGTCGCGGCAATGGACAGCGAAAATACGCGAGTGGAAATCGCGCAATTGAGAACCCGCTTTGTAGTGACAATTCCCATAGCCCTCGGATTGATCGCCCTGGGCGGGTGGTTTGTTGCCGATCGTGCCCTTCGACCGATCCGAGCCATTTCAAAAACCGCGAGCAATCTTACCGCCCGGGGATTAAGTGAACGGATCACCGCGATTCCCCACAGCGATGCTGAAATTACGGAGTTGATTGATGTTCTCAATGAAATGATGAACGGACTCGAGGAAAGCTTTGAGCATGCGAATCGTTTCAGTGCAGATGTTTCCCATGAATTAAAAACGCCGATCGCGATCATGCAGGGGGAAGTCGAAAACGCACTCAAAGAGGCAGAAGTAGGATCCCGTGAACACGCGAACCTCGTTGTTATTCGCCAGGAAATTCAAAGGCTGAAGGAGATCACAAAAAGTCTCATGCTCTTGGCAAAAGCCGATGTAGGGAAACTGATCCTTCGTAAAGACCCGGTCGATCTCTCCGAAGAAATTTCGGGACTCGCAGAAGATGCTGAGATCCTGGCAATCCCACAAAAGGTTCGCATCGAAACCGAAATCGACTCCGATTTGATCGCCATTGGCGACGAGGTTCTGCTGCGGCAAGCACTGCTGAACCTGATTAGCAATGCAATCAAATACAATATCGAAGACGGTTCGGTCACCATTTCACTGCGGGAAATCGAAGAGAATCAGGCACTGCTTGTCGTTGAAAATACCGGCCCAACGATTCCCGAAGAAGATCGCGAAAGAATTTTCGAGAGATTTCATCGCGTCGACAAATCAAGATCCCGTAACATCGACGGATTTGGCCTTGGCTTGAGTCTGGCCCGTGAAATCATTCGTGGGCACGGAGGCGAACTTTGCCTGATGGATTCCGATGAAAACCTGACCCGGTTTCAGGTTACACTTCCGCTGAGGAAACGCTTCAGCAATGAAGTTTAATGCTGCTGCGTTTTGAGCTTCCCCTTACTCTCCAGGATCTGGAGCATGGGACTCACTTTCCGAAATCGAACAAGATTATTAGAGTAAGAGTGCCTCCCCCCGGAAGGGGGAGGCAATTTCCCACTCGTGCCGTCTCCAGCGTTTAGGCCACGTTCCCGTTTCTCAACAGGTTGGGAGCCGCCGGTCGACTTTTGCCTTCCAGCGAAGGCCCGACAGCCGACGACAAGCTAAGCCCCCATTAACAATTCAACGGTCCGGGCCTGTATATTTGCCGGTAATGCTCGAACACAGCAGGAAAATTCCAAAGGTGTTGTATGTCTAACTACCTGAATTCTACGTTTAGTTCGCGTTTAAGGGAATCCAAAAGTTTAGAATGTGCAGTTTCAATTTCCGCCGCCTCCAAAGTTCTTTCCGGAGAACGGTAAGTTAAGGACCAGGCCAGCGACTTTTTGTCGGCATCCAGTTTCTCGCCACTCGGGTCGCTGAACAGGTCGAAGAGTTCGACATCTACAAGGAGTGGTTCGTTCAAACTTGCGAAGAAATCATCGATTTTTCCGCTTGGAAGATCTGCTGGTACCAGCATCGCGATGTCGCGTGAGCTACCCGGGAAACGCGGAAGCTCGGCGTAACGCTTCTCATCACTGAGTGCGGATGCCAATTTTTTCAGATTCACTTCTGCCACCAAGATCGGGGTTTCGAAATTCAATTCCCGTGCCCGCGCCGGAGGAATGATTCCCGCCAGGCCAAGCTTGGCTGCTTTTTTGCCACGTCCGATTTCGATACTGCAGGCACTGAGAAGCCGATCATCATCAAGCGATACCAGATTCACAGCCGCCGATCCGAAAACCTCTTCCAGCACAGCCCGGAGATCGTGAATATCCAGCGCCGAAGGTTTTCCATCGGCCCAACTGCGTTGGACGCGGCTACCGGTCATCAGCAATGCGAAATGCTCATGCTCGACTTCGCCGCCTTTCGGCGTTGCGGTGAAAACACGCCCCATTTCAAACAAACGAAGGTCACTGTTTCCGAAGCGGGAATTTCGTTCCGCAGATGCCAGCAATCCGGGAACAAGTCCGGGGCGGAGGTAATCCTGCTCGTCGTTGAGAGGGTTTTTCAATCGGATCGGACTCATTCCTCGATGAGTCGTGGCGCGGTCGTCATTAAGTTGTTCTCCGGAAATCAGCTTGAGGTTCCGGGTTTCAAAGAAGCCCAGAGAACCCAGTGAGTCCTTCAATTTCTTCTGAAAATCGTAAGTGTGATCTGCTTTCGATGCTGGAGAAATCCAGGTTCGGTTTCGCGAGGGAACGTTGTCGAGGCCATGGACCCGGGCGACTTCCTCGACCAGATCAATGGGACGCTCCAGATCGAGTCGGAAGGTCGGAATTTCCCAACCCGCTTTCGATTTTTTCAAACCAAGCGACTCAAGAATGCCGTCGATCTTTTCGTCAGGAAGGTCTTCACCAATGACAGAGCGACAAAAGTCATTTTCGAGTTCGACTGCTTGAGGCGGAGCAGGAGGTCCTCCGCAGACAATCAAATCGTCGTCAGCTTTTCCGCCAGCGAGGTCGAGAATCAGCTTGGTAGCCAGATCGGAAGCCCCCGCCACTTGATGAGCATCAGCGCCTCGCTCAAAACGATAGCTGGAATCGGAGTGTAAGGAGAGACGGCGCGCTGTCCTGCGAATACCACGCGGGACAAAATAAGCAGCCTCCAAAAGGATATCGGTCGTCGTTTCCGTAACACCGGAATCTTCACCTCCCATGACACCACCAAGAGCGACGGCGCCCTTGTCATCCGCGATGACCATGTCTTCTGCCATCAGCTTATATTCCTCGCCATCGAGCGCGAGGAATTTTTCACCTTCTGTAGCCTGACGGACATGAATTCCGCCCTTCAATTTTGCGAGGTCGAAAGCATGGAGCGGCTGCCCCATTTCCATGAGAACGTAATTCGTAATATCGACCACGTTGTTGATGGGACGCAACCCGATCGATTCAAGCTTCTCCTTCAACCAGGCGGGAGACTCCGCAACCTTCACCCCGCGAATCCAGCGACCTGTGTAGAATGGGCAACTTTCGGTAGAGGTTTGAATCTCTTCTTTCCCGGCCTTACGTGTCGGAGTTTTGGATTCTCCATGATGCGTCAAACCAGCGAGTGGACGCCCAACCAGAGCTGCCAGTTCGCGAGCTGTTCCGAGATGACTAAGACAGTCGGGACGGTTCGGAGTGATCTCCAACTCGAAAACCGCCGGGTACACTTCGCTGAGAGGCGTTCCCGGTTTCAAATCGGCTGACAAAATCATGAGACCATCCGCATCATCGGTCAGACCGATCTCGCTGGCCGCGCACATCATCCCGAGAGATTCGACCCCGCGCAGCTTGCCTTCTTTGATTTCAAAAGTCTTACCTTCGCCTGCATCGAGTACGCAACCGGGAAGGGCCAGGGGAACCTTGTCGCCTACCTTGTAATTTTTCGCCCCGCAAACGATCTGACGATTCTTGCCGGAGCCATCGTCGACATGGCAGACAGAGAGTTTGTCAGCGTCAGGATGCTTGTCGGAAGAAATTACTTCAGCAACGACCAGATTGTCCGGAAGACGCTGCACCCCTTCGACCTCGATACCCGCAAAGGTCAAAAGGTCATCGAGCTGCTGCATCGAGTAGTCCGAGAAATCAACGTGATCGCTGAGCCATTTTAAAGAAACATTCATAGAAATATTGGAATTTTTGGCTCCGGCGCTAAACAAACTGCTTCAGGAAACGGACATCATTTTCGATCAACAATCGTAGATCAGGAATACCGTACATAATCATCGCCAGGCGATCGAGGCCCATGCCGAAGGCAAATCCGCTGATCTTTTCGGGCGAATAAGCATCGTCTTTTCGGGCTTCGTTTACAGAATCAAACACCGCTGGATCGACCATCCCGCAGCCGGCGATTTCGATCCACTTGGCCGCTTTGCCAGTGGCTTGGAGTTTTAGATCCACCTCGAAGCTGGGCTCGGTGAAAGGGAAGAAATGAGGACGGAAACGCACTTCCGTTTTCGATCCGAAAATTTCGCGGAAGAAAAATTCGAGCGTCCCTTTGAGATCGGCAAGCGTCACTCCTTTGTCGACATAAAGTCCTTCCAACTGATGGAATGCACTCAGGTGAGTCGCGTCGATTTCATCACGACGAAACGCGCTGCCGGGAGCAATGATTCGCACAGGTGGCTCCACTTTTTCCATCGTCCGGATTTGAACGGAGGAAGTGTGAGTCCTGAGCAATTTTCCGTTTTCGAAATAGAAAGTGTCTCGCTCGTTTCGAGCCGGGTGGTCTTCCGGCGTATTGAGCGCATCGAAACAATGCCATTCCGTTTCGATTTCCGGTCCTTCGGCAATAGCGAAACCCATCCTTCGCAAAACGGAAACAGCTTCATCTAAAACGTGAGTCAGCGGATGCAATCCTCCTTGAGGCAATGGCCGACCCGGTAATGTCGCATCAATCGAAGCAAAGGCGGCGGCATCCTGAGCGGCGACAAGGCCAGCTTTCTTTTCCTCAAGAGCGGAAGTGATGGCAGTGCGGACTTCGTTCAGTTTTTGACCGACAGCTTTTTTGTCCTCTTTGGGAACGTCTTTCATTCCCGCACCGGCGACAGTGAGGCGTCCCTTTTTGCCGAGAAAGCCGACGCGGGCTTCTTCGAGCGCACTGTCATCAGCAATCGCTTCAATCGCAGCAAGGGCGTCGGTTAAAATGGTATCCAGTTCTTTGAGCATGATGTTCGTGCTTGGTGGGAAGGTTTCAATAAACCAACAGAGTTCAATCGTAGACCTAACAGGGTTGAATCGAAAATCAATTTTGGAGTGAGGAAGCGTGCGCGCTCATGACAAGGCTTGAGCGCCCAACACCAAACGTTTCGCTCCAAAAAAAAAGCCGGACTCCCGCATTTCGCGAAAAGTCCGGCCTTCGTTAAAGTTTGCTTAAAAATGCGACGGTTTAAGCCGCGTTTTTCTGCTTCTCTTCCAGAGCCGCTTTCGCTTTTTCAGCAATGGCAGCAAAGGCTTCGGCATCGTGCACGGCGATATCGGCAAGGACCTTACGGTCGAGATCGATTTCGGCGGCATTCAAGCCTTCGATGAAGCGTGAGTAGGTAACACCATTAAGACGGGCTGCCGCACCGATCCGCTGGATCCAGAGACGACGGAAATTCCGCTTACGAGTTTTACGGTCACGATACGCCCAGCTTTGCGATTTGAAGATCGCGTCTTTGGCGTAACGATACAGTTTTGAGCGTGCTCCCCGAAAGCCTTTGGCTTTCTTCAGGATACGCTTTCTTCTCTTCCGGCTGGCCGGCGAGTTGGTTGCACGTGGCATTTTCTATTATCCTCTGAACGGGCTGTTATTTTTAATTCAGTTGGAGGACTCACCCCTTCGTTAGGCAACGGTAGGCTGTTTTGTTTTCCAAAACCTGCCGCGCTGCCAGTCTTCTCAACTGTGAACCGAATTTGTCGGTTCGTGGTGTGCTATTGAATGCTACTTATTCGCTTCTGCTAATTTCGGTCCGAATTCCAACAATTATTTGTTGGAGAACGGAAGGTCCATTTTGATGTTTTTCTCATCACACTTGGCAACCAATGCTGGCTGGCCAAGACGGCGGAGACGTTTCGAATTCTTGCGTCGGTTCAAGTGGCGTTTGCCCTGTTTCCGACGCAGCACTCTACCGCTGCCAGTCACTTTAAATCTTTTAGCGACTGCTTTTCTGGTTTTTGCTTTTCCTGCTGCACGAGCCATGGGGTCGCGACTTTACGCAGCGTAGAGGGCATTGCAACGGATTTTAAAAAGAATTTAATTCGGAAAATATCGATAAAACAGGGCGAAAACACGGTATTCAGGAGGAAAACAAAAGTAGAACGACGCTTCCAGCTCGTTTCGCGAAGTCCATTATCAGACAGCAGGACCGACGAAATTCGACTCAATAGGATCGTATTCCCTTTCCGCTTCTCAATTGATATTCCCTCCCTTTTCGATGTAAGCTCTTTCCATGAAGCTTATTTCACCTCTTCTTCTGGCTGTTCTTGCGATTCCGTTTTCCTTACTCAGTGCCGCTGACAAACCAAATATCATGGTGTTTCTGGTCGATGACATGGGGGTGATGGATACCTCGGTGCCATTTCTTACCGATGACTCGGGTATTCCAAGAAAGTATCCTCTCAACGAATTCTATCGCACACCATCTATGGAGCGGCTCGCGGAGCGCGGAATACGCTTCAATCACTTTTACGCGATGAGCGTCTGCTCTCCGACGCGGATCTCGATCATGTCGGGACAAAATGCAGCCCGTCACCACGCGACCAACTGGATCAATCCCTGGAAGGACAACGCCGGCCCCAATGGTCCTCCTCAATGGAGATGGAAGGGTCTGAAGAAGGGCGATGTCACTCTCGCCGGACTGCTCGGTAAAGAAGGGTACAAAACGATCCACGTCGGCAAAGGACATTTTGGCCCCGAAGAAACGGACGGAGCGGATCCTGCCAAGCTTGGATTCGACATCAACATCGGCGGTGCTTCTTTTGGTGCCCCGGGCAGCTACTACGCGGAGAAAAATTACGGAAAAGGCGGGAAGCGCGATCGCAGTGCCGTTCCTCACCTCGATCAGTATCATGGCACCGACACCTTCCTCACGGAAGCTCTCACCATCGAAACGAAAAAGGTGATCGCCGAAAGCGTGAAAGCCGATGAACCGTTTTTCCTCTACTTTTCCCACTACGCCGTCCACGCCCCTTTTGAATCGGATCCACGTTTTGCAGATCACTACAAAGATTCCGGAAAACCGGCGAATGCTCAGGCTTTCGCCACTCTCGTTGAAGGAATGGACAAATCCCTGGGTGACATGCTTGATCAGTTCGAAGAACTTGGAATTGGCGAAAATACTCTCGTCTTTTTCCTGGGCGACAATGGATCCGATGCTCCTCTTGGTCACCAGCACGAAGTTGCCTGCGCGGCACCTCTTCGCGGAAAAAAGGGCGCTCACTACGAAGGCGGAATGCGGGTGCCTTTCATCGCGGCCTGGGTGAAGGCGAATGAAAAGAATACTTTTCAGCAACGCCTCCCGATTGCCAAAGGAACGATCCAAACCCAGAGCGCGGCAGTGTATGATCTCTTCCCCACTATTCTTGATCTAGTCGAACCGGCCAACGAACTGACTGATCACGCCCTGGACGGAAGCCGCCTCGACACCCTCTTGACGGGTAAGCCCGACTCAGGTCGTGAGGAAACTTTTCTGATGCACTATCCGCATGGCCCCCACCGCAGCAGCTATTTCACGAGCTATCGGGAAGACGACTGGAAAGTGATTTATCACTATCTTCCCGGCAAGGATTCAGACGGTGCGAGATACCAACTTTTCAACCTCGCCAAAGATCCCTTTGAGCAGAAGGATTTGGCCGGAGACGAACCGGAAGTTTTGAAACGAATGGTCGCCACGCTTGCTGAAGGTCTGGTCAAACAGGGTGCTCAGTATCCTGTCGATGAGAAAGGGAATCCCTTGAAGCCCGAAATGTTGCAGTGAGGCCTTCTCGCGAACAGCACCAGGTCGAATTCCGATGCAGATAAAACGATGCCTCAAGGCTTCACTCTCAACATGAACGACATCGCAGGTATCCGGGAGAAACTGCTCTCCTTTCCGGAGACAACTGAAGAAACCCCATTTGGTCCCGAAGTCCTTGTCTACAAAGTAGCGGGGAAAATGTTCGCGACACTTTCCCCGGACGAGTTGCCGGTGCGGATGAATTTAAAGTGCGACCCGGACCGTGCTCTCGACCTCCGCGACGAACACGAAACGATCATTCCCGGTTACCACATGAACAAAAAGCATTGGAATACGCTGGTGCTTGACGGCTCACTCCCGCACAATTTTATTTTGGAGTTGATCGAACACTCCTTTCAACTCGTCCTCGCAGGTCACACCAGAAAAACGCAGGCACAAATTCAGGAGAAATTGAAATGACGGCAAAGGAAATCCTCAAGGAATTGAAAGCGCTCGGCAGCGAAAATACTCGAAAAACCCTGATGCGACATGGAGCTCAGGATCCCTGTTTCGGAGTCAAAGTCGGCGACCTTCAAAAAATCAGGAAGAAGATCAAAGTCGACCACCAGCTTGCTTTGGATCTCTACGAATCCGGCAACTACGACGCGATGTATCTGGCCGGCTTGATCGCCGACGATGAAAAAATGACGAAGACCGATCTTCGTCGCTGGGCGAAACAGGCATACGGCGGATCACTTCCGGCCTATACCGTGCCCTGGGTAGCCACCGGTAGCAAACACGGCCAGGCTCTCGCCCTCGAATGGATCGAGGCAAAAGATCCCCGAATAGCTTCGATTGGATGGTCGACTCAAAGCTCCCTGATGTCGGTGAAAGAGGATACTGAGCTCGATTTACCAAGCCTGAAGAACTTGCTCAAGCGGGTTCAAAGAGAAATTCACAAAAGCCCGAACGAAGTAAGAGAGACCATGAATCAATTTGTAATCGGACTCGGATGTTTTGTCGCTCCGCTGTCTGACATTGCGATGAAGGCTGCGGAAAAAATAGGCGAAGTCACTGTCGACCACGGCGGGACAGCCTGCAAAACGCCTTTCGCACCGGATTACATCCGCAAAGTGGAAAAGATGGGAAGAATCGGAAAGAAAAAGAAGACTGCAAAATGCTGAAACCATTTCTTTGCGCCTCTTGCATATCCGATACTTAAGACGGAAAATATAAAATGCGAATTTGGTTTCAGCTTTCACTATTTTCGTTGGTGGCTGCGGCTTGTTCATTAAATGCCGACGAGCTTACAGACCATTCTGATGCATTAGATATCGCCGAAAAAGCGCTCCCCTGGATTCAGGAGGAAGGGCAATGGTGGATTGAGGAAAAAGAGTGCGTGTCCTGTCATCACACCCCTTTCGGAATCTGGGCGGGAACTCTCGCAAAAAAACACAAACTGCCCTTTCCGGAAGAACTTCTCTCCGAATGGCGTGAGTGGGCCTGGAATCACCAGCTTTCTCTAAAGGAGAAGAAGAAACCCGATGAGGCGGACGAACAGATTGGCGAACGCAATATCGAAGGCTTAAGCCAGTTACTTCTCAACGGAAGCGAGCCTCTTTCCAAAGAGGCATCGAAACGCTTCCAGGAAATCATTTCGGCTCATCAGAAGGAAACTGGTTTCTGGTCGCCCAATGGACAACTCCCCAGACAAGTGCGTCCAGCGGAGGAGACGAAGGCAATTTCGACGATGTGGGCAATCCTCGCATCAAAGGACGAAGCAAGCGTGAAAAAAGGAAAAGAGTGGCTCGCCGAAAACACAAAGAAACTGAAGCCGGAAACCACTGAATTCTTCGTAATGAAAGCGCTCCTCGACCAGAGCGACGAATCTCTTTCAGCAGTCATGAAACGACAAAACAAAGACGGCGGCTGGAGCTGGGTAAGTGGCGAAGAAAGCGATCCTATCGCCACCGGGCAGGCCCTGACAGCCATTGGGCGCCTCAACAAGCAGTCGGAACTTTCTTCTGAAGTTGAGCGAGCGGTGAACTTCCTGAAAAGCACCCAGGATGAGAACGGGATCTGGAAAACCTTCAGCACCAAAGACCGCGCCGAACAAACGCGGATCTCGAATTTCTGGGGGACGACCTGGGCAGTGATTGGACTCCTGGAATCGCAGTAGTCGCCCTTAAAATTCGCAGACAGATTTCGATTCCCTTATTGCGGACAAGATTTGGATAGATCTGCAGACTCGCCTGCCTTACAAGAGCAGGTATCCATGGCAAAAACCACACCCCTCCCCTTCGCCCTGACACTTGCACTTTTCTTTTGCGTCGGGCTGTCCATTGGAGCAGAGAAAATTGACCTCATTAAGAACGGGGAAGCCCTCCGTCTGAATCATCACGAACTGCTCGGTGAAGAACAGAAGATGGAGGGAGCCTATGCTTTACGATCTGCGAAGCCGGGAACTTCTGACGAGTTTGGAAGTCACTACATCAGCATAGGGACACTTGGAGATGTGATTCTCGCGCCGGGGGATTTTGAAGTCGATCTCAAGATCGGGCTGGTCAAGATCAGTGAAGCTCCGGATCCCGTTTTCGTAAATATTAAGATCGGATCGCATTGGTATGAACTCGCATTCGAAGACAGGAAACTGACATTACAAGGTGTGCTGTGGGACACGGTGAGACGCGATCCTTTCGACATGACTCACCACACAGACTTCAAACTGGACGGCACTCCCTTCTCCCTGAAATTCACCCGGACGAATGGGAACCTGAGAATATCTCTCGATGGCAGAGTTCTCCATACTTTCGGAACCGAGGCGGTTGGCGGTGACATTGGAATCTGTGTGGAAAGGGAGAGTCTTCTTCGTGTCGCCACCAGCGTGGACAATACCGAAGCCGAACTTCAAATTCACGACTGGTCGGTGACGGGCGAGTTCGAAGAAATGACCGAAGCCAGACGCGAATGGGAAAAACTCAGTGATCGGCACTGGAGGTTGATGAAGCGGGTCGGCGAGGCCTATGCTTATGTGGAAGACGACCCCGACCTTCCTAACATTCTTCTCATTGGAGATTCCATTTCGATCTACTACACCGATACGGTTCGACGCCTTTTGAAGGGACATGCGGATGTCTTCCGCACACCGATGGGGCCGGGAAAAGCGGAGACCCTTTTCGAAAGCCTTGATGATTTCCTAAAAAGCAGCCAGTGGGATGTGATTCATTTCAATTCCGGACTCCACGATTTTGCGCGGACCGAAGGCACTCCGGAAGACCTCGAGATCTACCGGAACAATCTCAAGACAATCATTAAGAAACTTCGCGCTACTGAGGCGAAATTAATTTGGGGAAACACCACACCCGTTCCGGTAAAAGCAATCGCTTCAAGTGATGAGCGCTGCAAGAATTACAACGCTGTTGCTGCGGAACTAATGGCGGAAGAAGACATCCCGGTAAACGATTTGTATTCCGCCATTCTTCCGGATCACTCGCAATACTGGACAGCGCCGAACAACATTCACTTCAACTCACTGGGCTCCGCCCTGCTCGGACGACGTGTCGCCAATGCGATCCTCCCGGTGCTATCCGAATTTCAATCTGAATAACTGCCTCTATGCTCACCACCGGAAAATTACTTAAAGAGAAACTCACAAGCGAAGATCCCGTTATCGGGCTGATGGCGACAGATCATGCCTGGCCTTTCCTCGTGGAAATCTGCCAGCAGGGAGGTCTGGATTATTTGATCATTGATAGCTGTCTCTTATACACATCTCCGAGCCCACGAGACCGA
>OJCB01000369.1_pt1 | contig 17605 bp, 10 predicted proteins | sample 1591501 | NCBI WGS metagenome assembly OJCB01 (sample SAMN05416813, study PRJEB24817) | seawater metagenome | isolation source: Sea water | place: Canada:Atlantic | collected 2013-07 | reverse complement strand
CGAGATCAGCCTCGGTCTCGTGGGCTCGGAGATGTGTATAAGAGACAGATCCACTATCTGACCAACTGCCCCACACTGATCACTGGCGGCGGCTCCGGTGTGAAGCACGGACGCCATCTTGTTTTAGAAAATCCCAAAACACCCCTCTGCAATCTATGGCTTAGTTTATTGCAGGGCGCCGGGATGGAGATGGAAGCGCATGGAGATAGTAGCGGCGTGTTGGATGAGTTGTTTGTGGGGTGAGCTAAGAAGGTTGATGTGGAAAATCGCTGCAGCGATGAAGCTGTAATTATGAAGTTTATCCGATCATCAGATTGTTGTGTTGCTACCTTCCTGGCGGGATCGCCTCGTTTGCTGGAGTTCGGTCTTTTTGTGTCGACTGTCTGGGCTTTCTCTGGTGCCCTGGTAACAGCTGAGGAGGATGTCCTGTTCAATCGCGATGTTCGTCCGATCCTCTCGGACAAGTGCTTTCATTGCCATGGTCCAGGCAGTAGTCGCAAAGCAAAACTGCGCCTCGATACGGTTGGCGGAGCCAGCGATGCGGGACGTCCCGGCGGACCGGTGATCATTCCGGGCAAGCCGGAGGAGAGCCTGCTGATCGAACGAATCCTGAGCGATGATCCCGACGAAGTGATGCCGCCGATCGACTCTCACAAAATACTGAGCGAGGCGGAAAAAGAAATTTTGAGAGAATGGGTTCGGCAGGGGGCGGAATACCAAAAGCACTGGTCGTTCCTGCCGATCAGCGAAAATGCGGACGGTGAATCGATTGATTCTTTCGTTCAAGACCGGCTCGCCGCCGAAGGCTTGAGTTTGCAAGAGCCGGCTGACAAGCGGACTCTGCTTCGTCGCCTAACTTTAGACCTCACCGGTTTGCCTCCCACAGGAGAAGAAATTGACGACTTTTTAGCTGACGATTCCCCGCAGGCTTATGACAATGTGGTGGATCGCCTCCTCGATTCCCCCCGCTATGGAGAACAGATGGCAAAGCACTGGCTTGATCTGGTTCGCTACGGGGACAGTCACGGCATCCACGCTGACAATTATCGTGAAATGTTTCTCTATCGCGATTGGGTTATCAAAGCGTTTCAGGAAAACAAACCGTACGACGAGTTTACAATCGATCAGGTGGCGGGAGATCTGCGACCGGAACCTGCGATCGATCAATTGGTCGCCTCGGGGTTCAACCGTCTTCACATTTCCAATTCAGCGGGCTCCGCCCTGAAGGAGGAACTCTACGTGAACAATGTGACTGATCGGGTCAATGCCATCGGCGTCGTCTATCTGGGGCTGACCCTTGGTTGTGCCGCCTGTCATGATCACAAGTACGACCCGATCACTCAGAAGGACTATTATCAGCTGTTTGCCTTCTTCAATAATATGGACGGTCCGCCCGACAACAAAGGGCAAAAAAGTCCGTTGCCGAATCTGGCGGTGCCTACCTCGGAGCAGGAGGCTGAGTCCGAGGCTCTCAGAAAAGAAATCGCTGTTTCCGATGATGTTTCGCTGCGCAAAAAATTGAAAGCTTTGGAGCAAGAGTTTCCGACGACCTTGATCATGAAAGAGCGCACCAGTCCGCGCCCCGCTTATGTGCTTTTGCGTGGTGAATACAGCAATCCCGGCGAAGAAGTCGGACGAGATACTCCGCAAGCTCTTCCGCCGATGGCTCCCGGGTTGGCGCGTGATCGGATGGGCTTTGCTCGATGGCTCGTTGATCCGGATCAACCGCTGGTTGCCCGCGTCGCTGTGAATCGTTTCTGGCAGCAGGTGTTTGGTGTAGGATTGGTAAAAACATCTGGGGATTTGGGATCCCAGGGCGAATGGCCATCGCATCCTGACTTGCTGGATTATCTCGCCCGAAGTTTCATCGACAGCGGATGGGATGTGAAAGCAATGATGCGTCTCATGGTGACGAGTCAGGTGTATCGCCAGCCGTCCGATGCCGGGGCACTGGCGTACGCAGATGATTCGGAAAACCGACTCCTGGCCCGCGGGCCTCGTTTCCGGCTGGATTCCGAAGTGCTGCGAGATCAGGCGCTTTTTGTATCCGGTCAACTGAACGAGACAATGTATGGACCGAGTGTAAAACCACCGCAGCCGCCGGGGCTCTGGAGGGCGGTTAGTTTGCCGGGAACTTCGAGGCCGGACCGTTTTGTTGCCGATCAAGGCCCGGCCACTGTGCGCCGCAGTATCTATACTTACTGGAAGCGGGCCTACCCACCTCCCGCTATGACAATCTTTGATGCGCCGAATCGAGAGACCTGCGTTGCCCGGAGAGAGCGGACCAATACGCCGCTGCAGGCCCTGGTATTAATGAACGAACCGCAGTTTTTCGAGTCGGCAAAAAAACTCGCCGCACTGACCCTGACCAGAGTCGGCAGCGACTCCGATCGACTCAACCACGCCTTCGAGCAACTGACAGCTCGCCCGTGTTCAGCGGAGGAACTCACTCTTTTGCTGGAGGCACTGGCAGATTTTCGCACTGAGGGTGGCGATCGCTCCGACGCTGAGTTGCACGCCTGGACCATGGTGATGAACGCGATTTTTAATCTCGATATTGTGAAGACCAAATCATGAAGCGCAGGCGATTTCTGGAATCAGCAGGTCTGGGAGCAGTCGTGAGCGGCACTTCACTGGCGGCAGCGTCCGGTGGCGGAAATCAATCGTCTCAGGTCCAGCATTTCGGTGGCCGGGCCAAGCGTGTCATCTATTTGTTCATGGCCGGTGGTCCGAGCCAGATCGATCTGTTTGATCACAAACCAAAAACGACAGCCCTGTTCGACAAGGATCTGCCCGACTCCATTCGCATGGGGCAGCGCGTCACCAACATGACGGCGGGGCAAAGTCGTTTCCCGATCGCGCCCAGTGTGTTCCAGTTTCAAAAACACGGGCAATCCGGGATCGATGTCAGCGAGTTGTTGCCGCACACCGCGAGCATCGTGGATGAGTTGGCGGTGATCAAAACTGTCCACACGGAGGCGATCAATCACGATCCAGCGAAAACGATGCTGTGTACCAGCAGCCAATTGCCGGGACTACCGAGTATCGGTGCCTGGGTGAGTTTTGGTCTGGGGAGCATCAACGACAGCCTGCCGAATTTCATTGTTCTCAACTCGGCAAAATGGTCAGGGAAAGTTAATGTGCAGGGTTTGTATTCCCGCTTGTGGGGGACGGGGTTTTTGCCGGGTAAGCATCAGGGGGTGACTTTTCAGTCCGCTGGATCGCCGGTTTTGTATTTGGAAAACCCGGAGGGAGTTAACCGAAAGTCACGGCGGCGAATGCTCGACCTTACCGGAGCTTTAAATCGCCGCCACTTCGAACAGATTGGCGACCCCGAAATCAGCACCACAATCTCGCAGCAGGAGATGGCCTATCGGATGCAGGCCACGGTCCCCGAATTGACCGACACCTCGGCGGAATCCGAACAGGTCCGCGCTCTCTATGGGCCGGAGGTTGAGACTCCCGGCACCTTCGCCCATAACTGTCTGCTCGCCCGGCGTATGGCGGAGCGCGATGTGCGATTCGTCCAGGTTTTTCATCGGGGATGGGATCATCACAGCAAACTGCCCGCCAATCTGAAAGGACAGTGCGGCGACGTGGATCAGGCGTGCCGGGGTCTGATCCTCGACCTGAAGCAACGCGGCTTGCTCGACGATACTCTGGTGGTCTGGGGAGGGGAATTTGGTCGAACCATTTTTTCCCAGGGGCGACTAAGTCAGAGCGACTACGGACGGGACCATCACCCGCGTTGCTTCACGATGTGGATGGCGGGTGGGGGAATTAAGCCGGGAACCGTTCACGGTGAGACAGACGAATTCGGCTACAACATTGTCAGGGATCCTGTCCACGTCCGGGATCTCAACGCGACCATTCTGCATCAGTTGGGGATCGATCACAACCGTCTAACATTTCCCCACAACGGTCTCGATGCCCGACCGACGGGAGTCGAGGAGGCGCATGTGATCAGAGAGATTCTGGCGTAGCCGGGGGCTCGAATCCCCTGGACGAAATACACTGTCGTTCGCCCACGTAAAGGGATCGTAAGAATGAAGTGAATTACTTTCCGACGACCACTTTGATCTTCGATACGGTGCGGTTGAGCGGCTGGGATGGAGCGTTCTCATCAACAGGGTTTTTATCGTCGTGAGCAACGCAAAAATTCTCCTGAGGGTGGCGATTCAATCTTCCCTGAGACTTTTCCTTGCTCTTGAGGTCCTTGTTGATCGATAAGGAAATTTCCCCACTCTCCAACAAAGACGCCGACACAGAAAAGTCACCGGGAGGGGCCGGTGCGGTCACCCGGGAAATCTCGCTTGAGCTGTGTCGCAACCCCCAAACAATTTCTTCGCCCTTTGCGTAGAGCGAATATCCAACCGCGCTTCCGCCATGGGCGATGATAACCCCTTTCATAGGTTCGTCATTTCCGTTCGTGATATCGCACTGAAGCTCGAAAGGTTTTCCCGATATGCGCGGAGCCTCGTCAGGTACCAACACGGAGCCATTCTTCAGCTTGTCCCATGAAACTGGTTTCACCGGTCCGTTTTTTTTGTTTGCTTTGCTTTTTACCTTTATAACCTGTGGGTAAAGAGGAACCGGGTTTTCAACGAATCCTACGGGTCTGGAATTCTCCTTCATATCCAGGATCATCGCGTCGGCGAGCTTCTGCAGATTTGCAACGATCTCAGGATTCGCAGCGGCCAGGTCGGTGACTTCCCCGATTTCCTGATCGAGGTTGTAGAGGCGTCCGCCTTTTGCGAGATCGGCGGGTTTTTCCTTTAAGCCCATTCCGGGCCCCTGTGGTGCGATTGCCAGTTTCCACGGACCGGAACGCACTGCTTTGAGATTGCTTCCCTGAAAATAGTACCACGCTTTGCGGTCTGTTTGCCCGGCGCGTCCCATCAAAACCTTCGAGAGATCGTAGCCATCGATTTTGATGTCTTCTCTGACGGTTCCCCCTGCCAATGATACCAATGTGGGAAGTAAGTCAGGAGTTCCTGAAATGGCATCCGATTCCGATCCAGCAGCAATCTTGCCGGGCCATCTTACAATCGTCGGCTCGCGGACTCCTCCCTCCAGCGATGACCCTTTCGCTCCTCGCAGGGGAGTGGCAACACCTCCATCCGTTCCCTTGGAAGCCCAGGGGCCATTGTCAGAGGTGAATACGACTAGAGTGTTCTCAGCGACACCCTGCTTTTCCAGCGCCTCCATCACCTGACCAACACTCCAGTCGAGTTCGGTCACCCAATCTCCGAAGCGCCCATTGGAAGATTTTCCGGCAAAGTCAGGGTGCGGGAAGATCGGTGTGTGAACAGCGGAATGCGGCATGTAGAGGAAGAAAGGCTCTTCGGATCCAGCTTTTGCCTCGATGAATTTTACGGCTTCCTCGGTGTATTCACGAGTAATCATTCGCTGTTCCTCATCTGGGATCAGCTTTTCCACTTTCTCATTTCGGAGGACTGGAGTGACCCGCTTTCCTGATTTCGTGGATTCTCTCTGCATGTCGTTTGAAAAAGGAATTCCATAGTAGCTGTCGAATCCCTGTCTCGTTGGAAGGAATTCTTTCTGATCGCCAAGATGCCATTTCCCGACGCAAGCGGTCGCATACCCGAGCTCTTTCAAGTAGTTGGCGATGGTATGTTCGTCAGGGTTGAGCCCTTTCTCCCCGATCGGAAAGAAGACTCCCGGAACCGAGACTCGCGGTGCGTAGCTGCCGGTCAAAAGCTGTGCCCGGGAGGCCGAGCATACCGGCGCTGCATAAAAACTCGTCAGCTTCATTCCCTCTTCAGCCATTTGCTGCAAGTTAGGTGTTTTGTTTACGGTAGAGCCAAACGGCTCAATATCGCCGTAGCCCATGTCATCGATAAAGATGATCACAAAGTTCGGCTTTTCCTGTCCTGAAACGTGAAGACAGGAAAGCAGCGTGAGAATCGAGAAGAGTAAGAATCGTATCATAGAATCGCTATCGTAGGCCTGATCTCTCCGAAAGCGCCTGCGAATAAACGTAACTTGCTCCATTTTCAAAGTCCGAAAATGGAATGCTTACGAATGGTCAATTGAACGATTGGAGATAGAGTCAAGAACGGCAGGCTAATCACGGATATTCAACCTCCCGATTCGCTCTTCGGGAGCGGGATGGGAAGCCAGGTATTCGCCGAGCACCTCCGGATCGGTTCCCATTCGCTCGATTCTTTTGAGAAAAGAAATCGCTCCCCTGGGATCGTATCCCGCAGCGCGAACGAGACCTACTCCATCCTGATCGGCTACGAATTCGAACTCTTTCGAGTGAGCGCTCCGGAGCATGGGCAAGCCCTGCTGCCGCACCCAGCCGGAGAGAACTCCCGCGCGTCCAGCCGCGAAAGAGGCGGCCCGAAGCGCCGATTGCTGGACCATCCTATCCCAGGTATGACGGCGGATCACATGAGCGGTTTCGTGAGCGATTACGAAAGCGATTTCATCAAGGTCGTGTTCACAGAATTCGATCAGGGATTGACTCACGAAGAGGTAAGCTCCCGGTAAGCCGATTGTGCTGGGGTGCTCGGCCTGCATCAGTTCGCAGTGATAGGTAAATCCCTCCTGGTCGACGGATTCTTCCAGGCGGTGGCAGATTCCCCGGATCCACTTCAGCAGTTCTGGTTCGTCAAGAATTTCCGTCGCGAGGCGGAGTTCCGCGGCGAGCGTCTTTCCAAGGTCACGTTCCGCTTTCAGTGCCTCACCTTCGGTTCCGGTGAGTCCCTCCCAAATCCATTTGCTCTTGCGATAGGTCGGCACCGCCGCGCGTCCCAGCTTGCGTCCCAAATTTTCAAAGAAGCTACTCATGTGATTGTGTTCAACCGCCGCACCGGGGTAGGCGGTCTCCCTGATGGTGAGGGCAAGCGAGCAGAGATGCAATTACGGGTTTCTCGGGATTGAGGTTGGGGATCGGGATTAATCACATTCGATCCATTGAGCTCAGGCAAAATATGCATAGGCATTACCAAAGTCTTATTAAGCGTTACAAACATCATTACGGACCTGTGCCTGCGGCCGTGGCGACCGAATAGTGGGATCTCTTGACCCTCTTCCGATGGCTAGCCGAATCACTCACTTTTTTGCCTTCATTCCTTTTCTCTTTATGCTCTCCGGTGGCGCTGCCGGGGACGAAAGCCATGAGAAAGCCGTTCGGCCATTCCTGAACAAATACTGTGTCAGTTGCCACGGACCGGACAAGCAGAAGGCGGACCTTCGGGTTGACGCTCTTGATCCCGACATGCTCAATGGCGCGGACACAGACATGTGGCAGGAGGTACTGGATCTTGTCAATGTCAGCGAAATGCCTCCGGAAGAGGCAAAAAAGCAGCCGCCGGGGCCGGAGCGCCAGGTCATCGTCGAAGCACTAACGGCATCTCTCCGTGAAGCGATGGAAGCGAATCGATCCACCGGCGGGCGAAATGTGCTCCGCCGACTCACGGCGTATGAATACAATAACACTCTCCGTGACCTCCTGGGCATAGACCTCCAATACGCGACCGATCTACCCCCCGAAGGCTCGGCCAAGGAAGGGTTCAAAAATAACAGCAGCGTTCTCGGAACCTCTGCTCTCCATGTCGAGTATTTCGAGCGCATTGCACGAGGTGCCTTCGAGAAAATTATCATGACGCCGGACGAGCAACCTGCTCCCTACTTCGTTCGGGTCGAACCCGAGTTGGGATTTGAGAAAAAAGCTCAGCAGGACAGCAAGTCTGCAAAAGCTGATTCAAAGAAGCAGAAGAAAAAGAAAAATCCCAAGACGCCTCCGGTCGGCTATGGGTTTTCAGGCGAAAACTACCAACCCGGTAACAAAGCAAAGGCAGGACTGTTTCGGCTAGATCACGGCCAGCTGAGCGAAGACGGGACTGCCATTCTGCTCGCTGGAAACCGACCGACCGACAAAATCGGCGATCCCTTTGCTCTCGACAAAAAGAGCGGAGGTGCTGGTGGTGACGGACGGTCAGGATTCCAGCCCGAGTTTCGAGTCGAGATGTATGAGGTTCCTCATGACGCTCCCGTTCTGGTTCGCATTCATGTCGCAGCAATACCTGGAAAAGAGAATGCCTGGCCGAGACTCTCCTTTGAGTTGGGTTCATTCCGGGGTGCTGGTGTCTCCGATCAGAAGGAGGCCGCCAATATAGAAATCAGCTCGACCGAGCCAAAGACTTACGAATTCGTCGTCCAGGGATCCAATTTCCCGTTCCAGTCGAACAAGCCGGGTCGCCCTTCTTATTTCCGGATCTTCAACGACTACCGAAGAGGCACGAGCCAACTCACCTACGAGGAACTTCCCAAGCTGAAAATCGACTGGGTCGAGATTAAGGGGAATCATTACGAATCCTGGCCATCGCCACAGAAACAGGCGATTCTCTTCGATTCCGAAAACAGAGGGAATGAAGCTGTCTATGCCCGCGAAGTTATTGCTGCCTTTATGGAGCGAGCTTATCGCCGCCCGGTTTCATCCGCTGAAGTTGATCGAAAGCTTGCTCTCTTTGAAAAACTACGGCCCCGGGAAGTGTCGTTTGAAGCAAGCATTATATCGACCCTCACAGCGGTTCTTTGCTCGTCGAATTTTTTGTTGCTCTCTGAACCCGAAGAGGAAGTCGTTGGTAGTAAAGTCATCGAAAAACGCAAGTTGGACGACTACGAGTTGGCTTCGCGACTCTCCTATTTTCTATGGAGTTCCATGCCGGATAACACCTTGGTTGATCTTGCATCGAAACAGCAATTGCATAAACCAGTTGTTCTTCTTGCTCAGGTGAAGCGGATGATCGCGGATCCAAAATCCGAAGGCTTTTCCCGGAACTTTGCCGCTCAATGGCTCGACCTCGCCGGGATTCGGCGCCTGGCCGTAAACCCCGAGTTTTTTGATTTTCAGGAAAAGACCAAAGATCTCTTTGAAGAGGAATCCGTCCAGTTTGTTCATCATGTAATGAAAGAGAATCTGAGCATTGAAAACTTCATCGACTCAGACTTCGCCATACTGAATCCGGGTCTCGCCCGGCACTACCGAATACCTGACATCAGCGGCGGTGGTTTCCAAACGCTTCCGATCAATAAGGAAACTCGCCGGGGAGGTCTCTTGACTCAGGCAAGTATGCTTTTCGGAAATTCCACCGGATCGGAAACTCACCCCATCAAGCGAGGAGTCTGGGTTTTGGAACGCATGCTGGATGATCCACCACCACCACCTCCACCCAACGTCCCGGACCTTCCTGAACCGGAGGCCAAAGACGAAGCATCAATGTCCCTCAAGGAGCGACTCTTCGAACATGCACAGGTCGAGAGCTGTCGCGATTGCCACCGTAAGATTGACCCATGGGGTGTCGCTTTTGAGAACTACAACGCACTTGGGCAGTGGCGGGAGGGAATCAGCGATCCACTCGTGAAAAAAGAACACCAGCTCGTCAATATTGACCCTTCCACCCAACTCAGAAACGGAAGAGAAATCGAGGATCTCGACGATTTGAAACAGTACATTCTCACGGAAAAGAAATCGCAGTTTGAGAGAGCGGTGGTCAACAAAGTGATGGCATACAGCCTCGGCCGCTACCTTGATTTTTCAGACCGGTCTGCGGTCGATTCGATTTGTGAAGTGCTTGAAAAAGAAACCAATACTTTCCAGACTCTGATAGAACACATTGTGCTTTCAGACCCCTTTCTAACAAAGTAACCGGATCCGACCTATGAAACAAAAATCCTGGCATATCAGCAGAAGAACGGCTTTGAAATCCACCGGCGTCTGCATGGCTCTTCCCTGGCTGGAGGGCATGTCGGCTGATGTTAACGCCGCTCCAAAACAGCGCTTTGTTGCTGGATATTTCGCTTACGGAGTCCCCATGCCCGGCGATGATGCCCCGGACCGATTGGATCACGGCTGGTTTCCGCTTGGTGAAGGGAAAGACTACACCGCTCCCGTCATGCATCAGCATATGATGCCGCTGCGCGAGAAAGTTACGTTTCTGTCAGGGCTCTCTCACCCTGCGATGAGAGGAACCTCTTCCCACAAAGGAGCTGACTATTTTCTCACCGGGGCAGACATCCTTAAAACCTACGACAAGCAATCGATATCCATCGATCAATACGTCGCTCAGACCCTTGGCAAAGATACCAGATTCCAGTCCCTCGTGATGTCCTCCTTCGGTGGTGTCAATCGTCCCTACCGGTCCTCGACTCTCTCCTTCGACCGCAGCGGTCGGCCCATTCCCGCCCAGAACAATCCGGCGGAAATCTTTCGCCGCATGTTCGGAGCGGTCACCGAGTCTGAGAAAAATGCGCTCGCCAGTCGTGGTAGTATTATCGACGAAGTTCTCGGCGAAGCCAAAGATCTGAATCGCCGTCTCGGGACAGAGGACCAAAAGAAAATGGATGAGTATCTGTCCGCGGTTCGGGAAGTCGAACTGATGACCGAGCGCTCCGTGAAGTGGCAGGGCACACCCAAGCCCAAAGTAGATCCTTCAAATCTCGAGCTCGACGCCAACCCGACGACTCCTCGCGAATATCTCACCGTGATGTACGATCTCCTTGCTCTCGCTCTGCAGACCGACTCCACCCGGGTCGCCACTTTCCAGACTGCCTGCGAAGAAGCCGGGCAAACCGACCGGTTCCCCAGCGCGATTGGTCTAGCCCACTCTTCCCACAAACTTTCCCACGAAAAGAAGAACTACGCCGATGTCGCCAGTTACATCGCCTTCCTCAACGAGATGCACGCGAACTTCATCAAGAAGCTCGACTCCATTCAGGAAGGCAATGGCACCTTGCTGGACAACACTCTTTCTTTCTACGGTTGCGCCACCAGTAAAACCCACAAGGCGGTCAACTACCCCATCATCCTCAGCGGAGGCCAAAACATGGGCTTCAAACATGGAGCTCACCTCAACTACGGCAATGATGTCCCGCTTTCGAATCTGTTTGTTACGATAGCCAATCAGCTTGGTGGGCCGACCGATAAGTTTAGCGATAGCACCAGCGATATTTCTGAGGTCCTGGGATAGAAACGGCTAATACTTCAAACCCAAATCATTGGTCTGGACGGTTTTTAATTTTGCCGCGAGCTGTTCGCGCATTGAATTGAGGGCTTCAGCATATTCGGGGTTTTTCGCCAAGTTTACGTATTGTTTCGGATCCTTGTGCATGTCGAAGATTTCTTCTTCGCCTTTCTTGTATTTGATGTAAGCCCAGCGGTCGGTTCGCAGGAGAAGCCCCTTACCACTGTTGCAGAAGGCGGCGTCGCGCACAGAGACCGATGGGTCGTCCAGCATGCTGGAAAGATCCTTTCCCTGGATGCGGTCCGGCACTTTGAGTCCACACATTGTCGACAGGGTAGGATAGAGGTCGAGCAATTCGGTGAACGAATCACAGACCGCAGGCTTTTTGCCGGGAGCGGCGATAATCAGGGGCACTTTGGCTGACTCCTCGTGCAAGCTGACCTTTGCCCAGAAATCATGTTCCCCGAGATGGAAACCATGGTCGCTGGTGAAGATCACGATCGTATTGTCTTTCTGGCCCGTTGCTTCGAGGGCATCCAAAACTTTACCGACTTGGGCGTCCATAAAGGCAACCGACGCATAGTAGCCGCCAACGGCCTTCTTCTGCTTTCGCTCGTCCATGAACATGTTCTCGCTGGTGCAATAGTTGATGCCGGGTTTGGGAATGTCGTCCCAGTCGCCCGCTACTTTCTCAGGGAGAACCATTTTGCTGTAGGGCAAATACGGTTCGAAATACTTTCGGGGTGCCACAAAGGGGATGTGGGGGCGGACGAAGCCAACTCCGAGAAAGAATGGCTTGTCGATTTCTTTGTATTTGTGAAGTAGCTCGACAGCCTTCTCCGCGGTCTTGCCATCCGAGTGAACCTCGTCGTCGCCGTCCGCTTCGACGACCACGAAGGTGTTCCCACCGACAGGAGCAACTCGGGAAGCAAGCGTCTCTGCAGTAGGTTTGACACCTTTCCTGGCGCGCAACTGAAGTGTCTCTCCGTCGCCCGGAGCTCGCCACTCCGGTCCCGGGCTGTTGTATTTTTCGTTCCACGAAGCAGGATCGTCTGAACCGTCGCCTCCGCCTTCAATTCCGCCCGGCACGCCCATATGATAAATCTTGCTGACCCGCGCCGAGTGATACCCGTTCTTTCTAAAATGTTGAGACCAACTGTCGCGCTGATCGCCAACTGCTTTACGACCGCTGACGTAGCCGAGGACCTTGGTTGCACTCGGATAGTAGCCGAACATAAAGGAAGCGCGCGATGGTCCGCAATAGGTCGCCTGGCAATAAGCCCGCGTAAATTTCGTTCCCTCCGCCGCCAGTCGATCGATATTCGGCGTCTTACACACTTCGTTGCCGTAGCAGGAAAGAGCCGTTGCCGTCAGGTCATCAGAAATGATGAACAAAACATTCATCTTCTCATCCGCTCGCACACCGGCAGTAGCAAAAACTAGAAATAGGGCAAAGAGTGGCAAAAGTGACTTCATTTTCATATTGGGTTTCCGAATTGGCATGACCTTGGAATAGTAAGCGAAGATTCGCATTTTTAATCCGCCCATTCGCGGACTGGAAAGTAAGGCAGGAATCATCAATGATAAGACAACTTTTTTATATGAGCCTTCACCTTCGATCCACCGGGAGCTTCGTAAGAGCCGTTTCGCTTTTTGTTCTTGTCTTCGGTTTTCTCCGCCCCCTTGTCATCAAGGCGGAAGAGCGTCCGAATATTCTCTTCATCTACACCGACGATCAGTCGCATCGAACAGTGAGCTGCTACGACGAAGCTTATCCCTGGGTGAATACGCCGAATATTGATGCGCTCGCAGCCAAGGGGGTTCGATTTACCCACGCCTATGTCGGAACGTGGTGCATGCCATCGCGGGCGACGATGTTGACAGGGCATCATCAGTTCGGAGTCGAGTCGATGAGAATGGAAGGCGAATACCCCGGCAGCAAATATGATCCGGAGCAATGCCCTTTCTGGCCCGGCGTGTTTCGAAAGAACGGATTCACCACCGCTCAGATCGGAAAATGGCACACCGGTATCGATAGTGGGTACGGGCGGGATTGGGATCACCAGATTGTTTGGAGTCGGCCAAAGTATCCACAGAACGCGGGGAATTATTACGACGATCAGATCATCGAAGTCGATGGCGTGAAGCAACGAATCTCCGGCTACACCACCGATTGGTATACCGATCGGGCGATCGATTTCATCGAGGGGAAAAATCGCGATGAAAAAGCCCCCTGGTATCTGTGGCTTTGTTTTGGCGCTGTCCACGGGCCGTTCACTCCCGCAGACCGACATCAAGATGCTTATCCCGATGCCGAGGTTCCAGAACCGGCAGATATCTATCCCGATGCGAAGAGCAGGGAGGGACAACCTCAATACGTCAAAGATCGCAGCCGCTGGATTCGAAATGAGGATGGGGTTGCCGAGCTGGAGTCAGGCGTCAAACAACGCACTGTGAAGAACGCACCGATCCACGGCAACACGCTGCAAAACTGGGTTCGCCAATATCATCAGGGAGTGCTCGCGATCGATGATTCCGTCGGTCGACTTCGAAAATCTCTCGAAGACTCCGGTCAGCTCGAAAACACTCTGATTGTTTTCGCCGCCGATCAGGGGATCGCCTGGGGCCAAAAGGGATTCCAACAGAAAATCGCGCCCTACGACGCCAATATTCGCGGCCCTCTGATTATGGCCTTTCCCGGAAAAATTCCCGAAGGGAAAGTGTGCCCCACTCCAGTTGGCGGCACCGATCTCCCGCCGACCTTTTTCTCTTTCGCTAAACTGCCTTTGCCCTGGAAGATGCACGGCCATGATCTGACTCCGCTTTTGAAAGACCCGGAGCGGAAATGGGAGCATCCGGTCTTAACTGCCCTGACCGGAGAGAAATACGGTTCCGACACAGACATCATTCCGACCGACCCGGCAATCCTCTACAAAACCGCAAACGTCCCGTGGTGGATTTCCCTTTTGGAAGGAAGGCATAAATACATCCGAACTTTGATCGAAGGCGAAGTGGAAGAACTCTACAATCTTGAAAACGATCCCGAAGAGTTGACCAACCTCGCTCTCGATCCGGCGCATTTGGAAAAGCTTCGGGAAATGCGGGCGAATACGATCACTGAACTGAAAAGGACCGATGCAGGCTTAGTGAATACCTTGCCCGGATTTTCGACTCCGGAGTAGTGAGTCGGAAGAACACATCCCGCACCTGTTTCACCAGCTTTGATTGACGAAACGGGGAAAACTCGATTTAAATTAAGAAATCATAATGAAAACTAACAAAACACTCCTCGTAGCGATCTCTGCGCTCGCGCTCATGTCGTCACCTTTTTTGAGCCAGGCTCAAGATAAAGGCGCTGTCGATCTTCTCGGCGGAAACCTCGATCATTGGAATATTGCCAAACCCGGAGCGTGGGAACTGAAAGATGGCGTTCTCGGCACTTCGGACAAACCGGGAGGCTACATTTGGTCGAAGGAAAAATACGAAAACTTCGAAGTCACCATCGAATACAAGACTTCCGAAAAGTGCAACAGCGGGCTCTTTTTCCGGACGGATCCGAAGAATGCCGTCCAGGGAGGATTCGAAATTCAAATCGCTTCCGCGGGAATCTATGACGGCAAGCATGTCGCCGGTTCGCTCTACGCTGCTCAAGCTCCTTCTGAATCTGCCGGCAAACCGGACGGCGAGTGGAACACGATGACGCTGACCGCAAAGGGACCCATGATCAAAGTGGTCCTCAACGGAAAGACCATTGTCGAAGCGAACATCGACGACTGGAAAACTGCTAATATGAACCCGGATGGCACTAAGAATAAGTTCAAGACTGCCTTGAAAGACCTTCCACGGAACGGCCACATCGGGTTTCAGTATCACGGTCAACCGGTCTGGTTCCGAAACGTGAAAGTGAAACAGCTCTGAGAGAGGTCACCGGCCAAATTCTCCCGGCCGTCGATGGGTGGGTCTCGATGCCTTCTCGTTTTTTGCGTGATTGGATAGGATCTGTTCGTTGAACGGACAGGGTTAAATCGACAAAAGGATTCGTAGAAGCGGATCTAGATCATGATCGGGCGAACCGGAGCTTTGCGGCGATTGTGTCTCTAAGTCCCTCCCGGCTTCCACCCGATATCTTCGAAGAACTACTCATGTGCCGCCGCTCCCGGGTGGGCGGCTTTCCTTGAGTGTGAAGGGAGGGTAGGCGGGGATTGGGTCGAGTTTCTTTTTGCTCGATTTTCATAGGGGCGCTCGCTATCTTGGCACTCGAATGAAAAACTCTTTTGCTATCTCCGGCATGGGTCGTAGTGGGACTCTTTTTCTTGCTACGATGATGAATCGATCGGAGACCTGGACGGTCGAACATGAGCCGTGGCCCCTCTACAATATGCATGAGGTGATGGATGTTGTGCACGACCGTTTTGATCGAGACAAGTATGGAGAAGTGAATTCATTCCTTCGGTATATCCTCTGTGATCTGGGAGTGAAAAAGAAAGGAGTGATTCGGCGAAATCCTGCCCATGTCTTTATTTCTATTTGCAACTGGGAGGGTGACTTTCTTAACAAACTGCCGGAGAAAATCGATTTCATAAAACATTCTTTTGAAGTGGTTGATCAGGCACTCGAAACTGATGGTATTTATCCCATTGTATTCGAGAAACTTACGACCGACCCTGACTACACCAATCAGGTGATTGCCGACTTCGGGATCGATGATGTTGTGTTAAAAGAAGAAGACTTGGCAAAGAAGGTCCACCGGGCTGATACCAATCGGTATCAAGGATTTGAAGACCTCGCCAATGAACCGCTTGCTCTCTTCCGGGAAAACCTTGGCTGGTTTAGCGAAAAGTATGGTTATGAGGTGCCTTGATAGCGGGCGATAAAGGATGTCGAACGAGAAATTACCTGAATCCGAAAGGGACACTCTACCAACTGAGGATAGAGCAGAAGCTGTCGATAAAAAGGCTGTTTCAGATCTTCTCCGGATGGGAATCGATCTGGGTGAAACTAATCAGTCCAAGTTTGGGCGATATCTCATCGAACGAGTAATCGGCAAAGGCGCGTTTGGAGTGGTTTACCTCGCCTGGGATGAAGAGCTTCATCGTACCGTCGCTCTGAAATTGATCGAGAGGGGGAACTTTGATGAATCCAAAGAAGGATTACTTGGGGAAGGGCGGACACTGGCGAAACTGGACCATCCAGGTATTGTTACCGTTCTGGACGTTGGTTCGAAAGACGGAAAACTGTTCTTTGTCTCCCAGTATATCGAAGGCAAGACCTTGGCCCAGCAAATCCGGGAAGACGGATACTCCCCTATCGCGGCGGCAGAACTGGTAGTCGAACTATGCGATGCCCTTGGCTATGCCCATTCTCATTCCGTGATTCATCGCGACATTAAGCCGGGGAATATCATCATCGCTCCGGATGGACGTCCGGTACTGATTGATTTTGGACTCGCCAAGGCGAACCATAGAACCAGCTCGGATCAGCCCTGGGCGATCATGGGAACCCCTCAATACATGAGCCCGGAGCAAGCAAGAGGAGAGGGGCATTTAGTCGATGGTCGAACCGATGTTTACAGTCTGGGTGTGATTCTGTATGAACTGCTAACCGGGAAATTACCCTTTGGCGGAAAAGGTGAAAGTCTATTGGATCTAATTGATCAGGTCGCTACTCCAACAATCGAACCCAGCGCCCCTAGAACCCACGATGCACGGATACCTGTAGCGCTGGATCGAATTTGCCAAAAAGCATTGGCGAAGCGAAAAGCAGAGCGTTATCGGGGAGCTAACAAGTTTGCCGAAGACTTGAGATCCTTCATCCGCTCCCGGGAAGAAACTGAGAACTCAGAGCCCCGAAATAATGATCTGATTATTCCCAAAGGCCTCCGTTGTTTTGATGAAGGGGACTCTGCTTATTTTATCAATATGCTGCCAGGTATCAGGGATGGTAGCGGAGTTCCAGACAGCATCAGGTTTTGGAAAAACGGCATTGAAGACCGGGAAAATCCTTTCCGGGTGGGAGTTTTGTATGGGCCATCGGGTAGCGGTAAATCTTCCTTTCTACGTGCGGGATTGATTCCCTTACTCGATAGCTGGGTTGAGCCAATATTTGTTACATCGCAGTCCGATTCCACGGAGGCCGCACTGCTCAATAAGCTACAACAGCGTTTTCCCGATGAATTGAAATCCGAAGAGTCTCTGGTCAATTGTCTTCGTCGTATTCGGGATGACAAACTGGCTCCCAAGGGAGGAAAGCTGCTAATCGTTTTCGATCAATTTGAGCAGTGGATTCATTCTCGCAGCAACGGAGATCTGGAACTTCCGAACGCCCTGCGACAGTGCGATGGGCATTCGGTTCAGGTATTGATTTCTCTCCGGGACGACTTCTGGATGGGGATCGGACAATTAATGGAGGATATCGATGTGGATCTATTGCAGACGCAAAACACCGCCGCTATCGATCTATTTGATCCCTCTCATGCCAGGAAAATTCTCATCGCTTTCGGAAAAGCATACGGCAGATTCGACAAGTCACTTCAAGCCGATGAGCTGTCCTCCGAGCAAAGCGCCTGTCTCTTATACACATCTGACGCTGCCGACGAAGAGGATAGTGTAGAT
>OJCB01000365.1_pt1 | contig 17681 bp, 9 predicted proteins | sample 1591501 | NCBI WGS metagenome assembly OJCB01 (sample SAMN05416813, study PRJEB24817) | seawater metagenome | isolation source: Sea water | place: Canada:Atlantic | collected 2013-07 | reverse complement strand
CGAGATCAGCCTCGGTCTCGTGGGCTCGGAGATGTGTATAAGAGACAGGTCACTGACAACCCGCGGGGGATCAATCTCGTTTTTTCCCTGAAGTTTTCCGATGAGCCTTTTGCGGAAAGGCTGTTTCCTGGATTTGTAACCGCGGCTGAGAATGGCAACGCGGCGCCCACCATCCTGCAAAGAGCGGGCAAATTTTTCCACCACTGGAGTTTTTCCCGTTCCGCCGACGGTGAGGTTTCCGATGCTGACAACGAGGCAACCAAGGTTCCGCTCGCGGAGAATCCGGTTCCGGTAAAGCCAGAGGCGGGTGCGAACAGCTCCTGCGTAGAGATGTGACATCGTTCCGAGAAATCCACGAAGCACGGTTGCGCGCACTCCACTCCGGCGGTCCAGAATGACGTCCACGGCGAATTGCTCCAGTTTTTCGAGTTCGCGTCGCATCAGGTGAAAAGAATAATTTCCCGGGTAAAATCACAGGAGAAATTGGAAGCGCATATCGTCGGGTTATTCTCGCGCGAAGCAACCGCGAATCTGAACGGTTGCAATTGGGCTTGTATTAGAGAAACTCAAGGATATGCAACGAATTGACTCTCGCGAAAATGACCAACTGCGTCCCGTATCTTTCCAAGCCGATTTTGCGCCGAATGCTCACGGGAGTGTTCTGGTCAGCTTCGGGAATACCCGTGTAATTTGTTCAGCGATGCTGGAGGATGGCGTTCCGCGCTGGATGCATCAGCAAGGGGTTCCGGGTGGCTGGCTCACTGCGGAATACAGCATGATGCCCTATTCAACTCTGGAGAGAAAACCTCGCGATATCAATCGTGGCAAACTCGATGGGAGAAGCTCGGAAATTCAGCGGCTGATCGGGCGGAGTCTCCGTGCGGTGGTCGATTTGAAATCCATTGGCCAACGGACTTTGTGGATCGATTGCGACGTCTTGCAGGCCGACGGTGGAACCAGAACCGCTTCGATAACCGGAGCGGCAGTCGCTGTTGAAATGGCCTTCCAGCGTTTTATTGCGGTAGGAAAAATGAAAAAATCGGCGATGACCCAACTCGCGGCTGCCATCAGTGCCGGAGTCTGGGAAAACGATTGCCGTCTCGACTTGAATTACCACGAGGACAAGGACGCGAGCGTCGATTTCAATTATGCCATGACCGAAAACCTCGAAATGATCGAGGTGCAGGGCTCAGGCGAGGAAGCGACTTTTTCCGAAGCGCAAATGCTTGAAATGCTGAATCTCAGTAAAAAAGGCGTCGGCGAAATCTGTAAACTTCAGCGTGAGACGCTCGAAGCATTCAATCCCGGGGATAACGAGGACGTGATGAACCGGATTATGGATAAGTGAAGTGGAGTAGGACGGCAGAATATCAACTCAGCCCACCATTCTCCTTCATCTTCAACAGCCCGCGCCGAATCCGTGCCTTCACCGTTCCGACCGGTTGACCGAGTTCGCTGGCGATTTCCTTTTGAGTGAGTCCGCCGAAATACGACATCTCAATCGCCTGGCGCTGGATGGGTGTCAATTCCATCACGGCGCTGCGAACGGCACGGCAGGTATCTCTCCGGCGGGCGGCTTCGAATCCACCGATTCCGGTTTTTGCGCCCGGGTTCGCTTCCATCTCGCCGGTATAAGCGCCTTTCAGTTTTGCCTGACGTTGTTTCGAGCGGAGTTTGTCGATGGCCCGGTTGCGTGCCATTGACGTTAACCAGGCCGCAGGCCTGCCCCGACCGGGGTGGTAGAGGTTCGCCTTTCTCCATAGAGCAAACGACACCTCCTGCAGGACTTCTTCAGAGTCTTCTTTGTCATTCAGGATCTTTTGAATGACCGCAAACATCAGATTGTCGTAGCGATCGTACAATTTCCGGAAGCAGTTCCGGTCACCATTTGCAATCCCTTGAAGCAAGCGGAGGTCATCTTCGTCTTTCTTATTTAAGGGGGCCGGGGTGAGTTTTTCCATGATGAGTGGAACTTATTTTAGAAAGAGATTAATGCAAAAGTAATCGTTATTAGATTTAGTAATAAAAATGAGAATTCGTATTAATTTTTCAGCGATCAGCAGGGTAGTCACTGGCTGAATTCTCATACAAAGCGGACATTTTGCCTGCTGAATACTTCGCCTTGTAAGATTGGACGCACCATTGCGTCGGTTGATGGGGTGTGGTAGCGTTGTCCCCTTTCGCACGGCGAAAGCTCTCAACATACTTTTTTGATGCAAGACGGAGATCAGAACAAACAAAACAAGGAACCCAATTCCAACGGAGGAGGTGATGGCGGATTCAATTGGAAAGGCCTGATGCTTCTCTTTATCGCGATGGGGCTTTTCGGTCTGGCATTGGTGTCACACAATCTTTCAGGCAGTTCAAAAACGCTGAACTACGCAGAATTTGAAAGTCTTGCGAAAGCAGGGCGGATTCATGTGGATACCTCAGCGAAAGAACCCCGATTACTCCGACTGATTCAGAAGGACGGAAGTTCGAAAAAGTTCCTTACGGGTTGGTATGAAGTGGATCCCTCCGAAGTAGAGAAAAACAAAGGCGAAAAATACGCTGAGTTCTCCACTCCGGTCATTCTGGAATTTGTAGGAGACGACCTTAAGGAACTGCTCGCTGATAACAATCTGCAAGTCGCGGATACTCCGACTGAATCGGATGGTGTCGGAGCAATGATGCTTTCTTTTTATCTTCCGCTCATCATCCTTCTTGTTCTGCTCTATCTTCTTTTCCGTCATCAACTGCGCTCGGCAGGACGTGGCGCGATGAGCTTTGGCAAAAGCAAAGCCAAGCTGATGTCGATGGACAAGAGTAAGGTAACATTCAAAAATGTTGCCGGCATTGAAGAGGCCAAGGAAGAGGTTTGGGAAATCGTGGAGTACCTTCGTGATCCCAAAAAGTTTCAGCGTCTCGGAGGTAAAATTCCCAAAGGGGTTCTCATGGTGGGATCGCCGGGAACGGGGAAAACACTTCTCGCCCGCGCTATTGCCGGTGAAGCGGATGTTCCGTTTTTCTCCATCAGTGGTTCAGATTTTGTGGAAATGTTCGTTGGTGTCGGTGCTTCCCGGGTGCGCGACATGTTTGAGCAGGGTAAAAAAAGTGCCCCCTGTCTGATTTTTATCGATGAGATCGATGCGGTCGGTCGTCACCGTGGTCATGGTCTGGGTGGCGGACACGATGAGCGTGAGCAAACTCTCAATGCCCTGCTCGTCGAGATGGATGGTTTTGATACCCAGGAAGGTGTCATCATTATTGCGGCAACCAACCGTCCTGATGTTTTGGATCCAGCTCTGCTGCGTCCAGGTCGTTTTGATCGTCAGATCACCGTAAATCTTCCCGACGTGAATGGGCGCGACGAAATTCTTAAAGTACACGCTAAGAATGTGAAGCTCGCCGAAGATGTCGACCTGATGGTGGTAGCCCGGGGAACTCCCGGATACTCCGGAGCGGAGTTGGCGAACGTAATCAACGAAGCCGCATTGCTTGCTGCCCGCAAAGGATTGAAAGCGATCACTCTTCCTGAGTTGGAAGAGGCGCGAGACAAAGTGCGTTGGGGGAGAGAGCGGCGCAGTCTTGCTCTGAGTGAGGACGAAAAAGAACTTACTGCTTATCATGAAGCCGGCCATGCCCTTCTCGGGATGCTGGTAAAAGATACCGATCCTGTTCACAAAGTGACGATCATTCCACGTGGTCCTGCCCTCGGGGTCACCATGTATTTGCCGGTTGAAGACAAGCACTCTTATCGGAAGCAATACCTGATGGACCGACTTATCCTGATTATGGGTGGTCGTGTTGCTGAGGAACTTGTATTCGGAGATGTGACCAATGGAGCTTCAGGAGACATCCAGCAGGCGAGTAATATCGCTCGCAAGATGGTGTGTAACTGGGGAATGAGCGAAGAGCTGGGTATGGTGGAATATGGCGAAGGTCAGGAGCAGGTTTTTCTCGCTCGCGATATCAGCTCGCCGCGAAACTACAGCGAAGCGACTGCTCAGAAAATTGATATCGAAGTGCAGAAGCTCACCGACGGCGCTTACGAAGAGGCGACCCGGCTTCTCAAAGCGAATCGCGACAAACTGGAAGCGATTGCTCAGGGATTGCTTGAGTATGAAACTCTTGATGGGGCGCATATACAGGAAATCATGGAGCACGGTGAGATGAAAAATCCGCCGACTCATCCTTCACCTCCGGATCTTCCCGATAAGGAGGAAGAAGAACCAAAGTCAGAGAAGCCCGAGGAAAAAGAGGAAAGCGATGACTTTCCCGGGGACCTCGCTCCTGCGGGTGCCTGAGTGAAAGGTTCATGAATAACCGGTATCGGCGACCATGCGAATTCTCTCGGTCGCCGATATCCACTACACCCTTAAGCAGTTTGACTGGTTAAAGCAGGTAGCGGATCGCTACGATCTTTTGATCATACCCGGCGATCTTCTCGACATTGTTTCGGTCGTGGATCTGGATACCCAGATCCTGGTAGTGAAGAAGTACTTGCGGGAACTGCCCGCGAAAGTTCCGGTTCTGGTATCTTCGGGAAATCATGACGGGGATATTCGAAATGCTGCAGGGGAGAATGTGGCCGACTGGTTGCAGGATGCCGGGGAGTTCGGTTGTCACGTAGATGGCGGGAGCTATGAGCAGGATGGTTTTCTGTTCACAATTTGTCCGTGGTGGGATGGCGATGTAACTCGCGAAGAAGTTGACGAAATCTTGCGAAGAGATTCTGAGAAAAGCCGGGATAAGTGGGTTTGGATTTATCACGCACCTCCTGCCGGATCGCAACTTTCGTGGGATGGACGTCGCGAGTTTGGAGATTCTTTTCTCCTTGATTGGATTGAAAAATACCAGCCTGACCTGGTCCTCAGCGGACACATTCATCAGGCGCCTTTTGCCAAAGGGGGAGCCTGGCATGACCGGATCGGCAAAACGCTGGTGATCAACGCCGGCAAACAGATCGGGCCAATACCGGCTCTTTGTGAGATCGACACGGAAGCGAATGAGATCACGTGGCGATCTCTTGCGGGAGTGGAAACTACTGAGCTTTGGGCTCAATAGGAATTGGGCTGTCCGCACCTTAGCGGTTCCGCGGCTGTTGGTGGAGCAGGCTCTCCAGCACTTCGTCGACCATCCCGAGATGATCTTCGTGACTGGCGTATTGTTTTTTTACATCAACAAGGTAGCCGCTCAAGGACTCCAGTCGGCGGGCGAGAAGTGCGGAAACATGGTAATTGAAATCGGGATTGGATCGCAAAAAATCCCGCGCATTTTCCACCACGTAAAAAGTGCATCCTTCGACTGTCTTCACGTCTGCGGTGTGGGCGGAATCGAGTAAGACGGCAATTTCCCCGAAAACAGAACCCGGGGAAGATATTCGGTTCAGTTCGACTTTTTGTTTCACGACTTCCACTTTTCCAGAAACCAGCACCAAGAGAGTGTCCGATTTCTCCGCCTCCACCATAATGGTTTCACCGGCCGGAAAATCCCTCTTGGGTAAATTGCAGTCAGCGCATATCTCCAGGGTTGTCTTCATTTGTTCTTCATCATCCATGGTTCAGGGGAACACGCAAGAAATGATCCCGGGTCCTCGTATCGGAGTTCTTTCCAAAGCTCCACGCAGAATATGGAATCAAATTGCCATTTCACGGCACTCCAGTGGTTCGGTAATTGTATTGCGCCTGCGATCGCAGGGGGATAGCCTGCCTCCTAAATGAGAATTCTGTCCTTCGTATCTATTTTTCTGATAATTGCCTATCAGGCAAATTCCGAAGAGATATTGAAGTGGGATTTTTCTGAAACGCAGTGGAAAGGTTCGGAAATTCGGGATGTCATTTCAGGGACCCTTGGGAAATGCGTGGCCGCACCTGAATTTGACGAGGGTAATCTGGTTCTGAATGAAAAGCAGTTCATCGACGCGCCGGATATTTCTCACAAGGATTTGCCGACAGAAGCACTCACAGTTACTGCACGGGTTTCACTTCATAAGGGGCAGAAGTGGGGAAATATCGTCGGATATTTGCAGGACAATGGTGCGTATGAACGGGGCTGGTCGCTGGGTTACGATGAATCAAACTTCATCTTCTGGATTTCGACTGGCGAGTCGAGAATCGTGGTGAATTCAAAACGTCCGTTCCGTTTGGGAGAGTGGGCCGATCTGACGGCCACCTTTGATGGTCGGGAATTGCGACTTTATGTGGATGGCAGTCTTTCCGGGCAGAGCGTGGCCTCCGGAAAAATCGCTTATCCGGAACAGGCAAAGTTCACCATCGGAGCCTATCGCGATGACGACGAATTTTATCCGATGGAAGGGAAGCTATCCTCAGCCGTGGTTTCCGATTCGGCAGCGAGCGAAGCCGATATCCGCAAAGCGGCAGGACTTCCAGTGCCGCTGGAATTTTCGATTCGGCCTTCCCTGCAGTTTCTTTCGTCGTCAACCGCCCGGTTGAATTGGGAGGTCGAGGGAAAATCGGAAGGCCGCGTTTTGTTCGGAAAGACGGAAAAGCTTGAAAGAACGGCAGCGGCCCGAAGAACAGGATCCGGTGAAAGTCTTGCATCGTTAGAAGATCTCGATCCTCAACAAGTTTACTTTTATAAAGTCGTTCATGGGACAGGCGACACAATTAGAGAGAGTAGTGTTTTCGAGTTCAACACAGCCTTGAATTTTTCGCCGCCATTTCAAACCTCCGATGTGGATGGCCCAACGGAACGCGGATTTGCAGTCGTTTTGGGAGCGGATCGGCAGCCTATAGATCGACTTCTCGATAAGACTGCGTTCGCCATTGTTGTATTTGAATCAGATCTTGAGAAGGCAAGCTCACTCCGGAAACAACTCTACGAAAAGGGACTGCATGGATCGCGGGTGACGGTTTTTCAAGTCGATGATTTTGCCAGCTTGCCTATCACATCCTGCATGGCGGACCGGGTGGTCTGCGATTCCTGGCGCGAGGAATTTTCCGAAGCTGAGGTAGATCGGATTCTAATTCCGGGCCGCGGTAGAACCGATTTCTCTCGTAGCCCGGGTGGATCGGCGCCAAACGACAGGCAACGCCCTGCGACGAGAGATTCCGGTTCATGGACGCATCAGTATGGAACCGCAGGGAATACGACGACAAGCGGTGAGGCGCTGGCCGGTTCCACTTCGACAGACGATCTTAAAGTTCAATGGTTCGGGCGACCCGGCGCTGATTTCGGTTTGGATCGTCAGAGCCGTATGCCTGCTCCGCTCGCGGTAAACGGGCGGCTTTTTCATCAGGGGATGGATCGACTGGTCTCACTGAATTCAGCAAATGGAACGGTCTTGTGGAGCGCAGAGATTCCTGAATTCAAACGGCTGAATATGCCCCGGGATGCATCAAATTGGTGTGCCGATTCGGATCACCTTTTCGTAGCTGTTCACGAGCGGGCCTGGATTCTCGATGCCGAGACAGGTGAACGAAAAGCGGCCCTTGCGGTAGTTGGCGAAAGGAAGAACCGAAATTGGGGATACATCGCCCGGGACGGGAATCGGCTGATCGGAAGCAGCACAAAAAAGGCATCAAGCTATACCGGGTATTGGACGAGCAAGATGTGGTTTGACGGAAAAGCGGGATCTCATGGGACGGCACCGGTCTGCAGTGATTCGCTTTTTGCCTACGATTCGGAGACCCTCAGCCCCGTTTGGGATTACGAAAACGGCGTCATCTTGAATCCAACAATTTCGATCAGTGGCTCTCATCTATTCTTCGTTGAATCACGAAACAGAGTTGCGAAATCCAGCCTCACGAGTCAGAATTCCGCTCCTGAATTGTGGAAAGATCAATTTCTCGTCGCGCTTGATTTGAAACGCGGAACGAAGCTGTGGGAGAGGCCAATCGATACCGAAGACGGCACGGTGACTTTTTACATGCAGGCAACTCCCGATGCGATCCTGATCACCGCTTCGAACACCGCCTATCACTTCTCGGCTTACAACCCGGCCGATGGAAGTCCGCTTTGGAATCGATCGAATCCGTGGCCGGCTGATCATCATAGCGGACATATTCAGCACCCCGTCATTGTAGAGGATACCATTTATTTGCAGCCGAATGGCTACGATCTGAAAACCGGAGAAATCACCACGACGAACGTAGGGGAGCGTTCCGGGTGCCATACTTATGTTGGAGCCCGCGATGCTCTCATCTATCGGGGCGCGGGCCGTCGCGTTGCAATGTGGAATCGTGAAACGGAGTCAGTTTCGGCCTGGGATCGATTGCGCCCCAGCTGTTGGCTGAGTTTTATTCCCGCGAATGGAATGTTACTGGTTCCGGAGGGTGGAGGCGGTTGCTCCTGTGGAGGCTGGATGGAAACATCTATTGGATTTGCGCCGCTCAAACTGCTTCAGGCCGGAGGTGAAAAATGAGAATCGTATCGGTAATTTTGCTTCTCGTATCGTACTCCGCCAAAGCCGGTGATTGGCCGTCCTTTGGGCATGATAACCGGAGGTCTCACGTAACAGATGAAAAACTGATCTTCCCGCTCAAAAAAACGTGGACCTATGAGTCTCCGGTTCCTCCCCAAACCGCATGGACCGGACCCGCGCGTTGGGACGCGTTCGCAAAAAATGAGGGCCTTCAATCGATGCGGAATTTTGATCCGGCATTTTTCGTGACCTCTGTTGGCGACTCTGTTTTTTTTGGATCGTCAGCGGATCACGCCGTTCATTGTCTCAGTGCAGAAACCGGAGACGAAACCTGGGTTTCGTTCGCGGACGGAGCGGTTCGCCTTCCTCCAACCTGGGCCGGAGGCCGACTCTATTTCGGAGCCGATGACGGTTTTGCCCGCTGCCTCGATGCAGAATCAGGTGATGAAATTTGGAAGTTTCGTCCTGTTGAGGAGGCAAAATTGATTCCGAACGACGGTAAATTGATGTCGCCGTTCCCGGTTCGGACCGGCGTTCTGATTGATGACGGAGTGGCCTTTTTTGGTGCATCTCTTTTTCCTTGGGAGAAATCCTACCTCTGTGCAATCGACGCAAAAACCGGCGGGAAACATTTCGTGACTGAACAAACTGGCGTGACCCTGCAGGGGATCTTTCTTGCGTCGTCCGATCGCCTTTATGCTCCTCAGGGGCGAAGCGTCCCGTTGATCTTCGCGAAGTCATCCGGTAGCAAACTCGGGGATATTCCCGGGACGGGCGGAGTATACTGTATTCTTACTGAGGACGCGCAGTTCATTGCGATTCCCAATAATCAGAAGTCAGGTGAGGACACCGTGAGGATTGCGAATCCGGAAAGCCGCGAGACGATTCTAAATGTACCCGGCGCAAACCGGATGATCGCTGCTGGTCGCTATTTGTATTTTCACCAAAGGCAAAAGTTGAAAGCAATCGATCGTGCGCTTGCCTCAGCAGCTCAAGCAAAGATCTCTGCGGCGCAAAAGAAGATCACCGAGTTAAAAAAAGCGAAAGCATCCGCGCAAGAGATCAAGCTTATACAAAACACGGAATCTGAAGCCAAATTGGAATTGAGTTCCGCGGAATTCTGGTCCTGCAATCAACCGGTTCCTTCTGCACTGGTTCTTGCCGGGGATCACCTCATTCTCGGAGGTGATGGAGTGGTTTTTGCGGTTCTTAAAAATACCGGCGAGGAAGTTTGGAAAGCCGATTTACCCGGTCGGGTCTATGGATTGGCGGTCGCAAACGGCCGACTGTTCGCCAGCACTGACCGGGGTCATATTTTCTGCTATTCCGGCGTTGGAGGAGCGGTTCGTTGAATACAGGCCGGGTCAGTCCGCCAACAGCGAGTGAGAGGTGGCCGGTGGCCGGGTCGCACTCACCGGTTCCGCGACCAGTTGCGCCAGCTACAATGAAAGCATTGCGGCTTCCTGTTCCGACTACCTCGATAATCCTCCTGCGCCAGTGTTCCCGCCGCCCCCGGTCATCGTGGTAGTTTGACCATCAACTTCGCGCGGATGAGATCTCTCTTGTCGTCGTGGCTGGCTGATTTCGAAAGAATGGAAATGCGGGCAGTCTTTCTACCTTTACGGAATTTTGGTTTTACACTGGCAGTGAATCTTGCGGCGGAATCAATTGGGAGGTTTACGGCCCGGTAGCCGGTTCGCAAAGCTGCAGTAACATTGCCACTTCCTGATCGCACATATTTCGCTCTGAATTTCCGGGGTGCTCTGGATGCGGTGACATCCATCGAATCTACAAGTCCACCTCGATTTCGGACCAGGAAACTGAATCGAAGGGCTTTCTTTTTACGGCTCTTGATGCTTAGAGTCTGTCCAGCTCCGCTTGTATTTACGATGCCGGCCCCCCGCAGTCGTCGTGCATTCTTTCCGATGCTGGCATCAGCCGTGCGTTGATACACCACTGCTGCTCCTTCCACCTTTCTTACTCTATTGTTGCCAAACTCCACGATGAAAAGGTTCCCCTCCCGGTCAACTGCGATATCATTAGGAGAATGCAATCCAGCACTGGATGCAGGCCCCTCATCGCCGGAAAAGTCAGCGACTCCATCTCCCGCTACGCTTGTGATGATATTGGTGATCGCGTCAATTCTTCGGACTCGATTATTCGACTCGTCGCAGAAGAAGAGGTTACCCGCTTCATCAAACAGCATTCCGCGCGGGTAGTGGACCTGCGCCAGACTGGCATCACCTCCGTCCCCCGAATAGTTGTGGATCCCGTCGCCAACAATGGTTGCTACAATCCCGGTTGCGGAATCGATGCGGCGGATACGGCCAAATTCTGCGATGTAGATATTTCCCTGGCGATCGACCGCGCTCGAAAAGGGTAGAAAGGTTTTAGCATCAATCGCAGGCCCCCCATCTCCGGACGATTCCTGGGTTCCATCGCCCAATACGGCAGTTACGATTCCGGTGGAAGCGTCCACTCTCCGAACTCTGAAACTATTGGAGCTAACAAAGAGTAGATCACCGTTGGGGAAGAAAGAGAAATAGTCTCCTGAATTGATATTTGTCGTAGTGCGATGCATCCCGTCTCCATTGAATGAAGAGACACCAGTTCCGAGAAAGGTTGAGACGATACTGGTCTCCGGATCAAATTGCCGAATTCGATTATTGTAAAAATCGACAAAATAAATGAGCTTGTCAGGTCCGATTTCGATGGCGGTAGGCCCGTTGATTTGAGTTTCGGTTCCGATCATCCCATCTCCATTGTATCCGCCGGTTCCCGTGCCAACCACGGTGGATATCAATCCCGTAGCGCTATCTACCTTTCGAATTGCGTGCCCAAAAAAATCAGCGATATAGACGTTACCTTCCGTATCAACAGCCAACCCGAAGGGGTGAAACAATCCCGCTGCGGTGGCAAGGTCTCCATCGCCGCTTGACGCGCCGTTCCCGTTTCCTGCGATTGTGGTAATATCCCCTGGAGCGGCAAGAAGAGATGAAGAGGCCACGATCAGTAAAGAGAAGAAGTGGTAGAGAGATAGGCGCGTCGTCGTCATGGTGGTGTAGATACCGGTTGGCGTAAGTGATAGTAACTCGTAAGCATTGTTCCATTTGGGAACAAATGTTCAAGTTACCTTTGTCCGTGTGTAACAAGCAGATAAGAAAAGCAATGACAGCTTGAGGTTTGGCTGCGGGTACCATTTTTGAAAATTTGCCAATCAGATCCATTTCAAATACGATTCTGTTGGTAATGAAAGCGAACACTGTCTGGCTACTTTGGATTCTTGTTATACCATTCTGCCTTTTGGGTCTCAATGGTTTTGCCGCAGATCGGGTTGCGTTGGTCATCGGTAACAATGACTATTCCGATGGCGGAAACTTTCCGGACCTGAACAATTGCCTTGGCGATGCCAGGCTCATAGAATTAACCCTTAAGTCCGTGGGCTTTGAGGTTATTCTGGTTGAGAATGCCACCCTCTCAGAGATGGACGATGCTCTGTTGAACTTTGAGGGGGAAATCAAGAAAGGCGGCACAGCGCTTGTCTATTTTGCCGGACACGGAATCGAATACAATGGTCAGAACTATCTGATGGCCAGCAATGCAGAACTGAAAGCGAGAAGCCGTCTGTCTGAAGAAGCTCTCAAGGCTGAAACCTTCGCTTCAGCAATGATTCTGGCAGGTGCAAAAAGTAGTTTTCTGTTACTGGATTGTTGCCGTGATGTTCCGGGAGATTCCGAATGGGCGACCCGCGGTCGAAAGAAGCAGGGCTTGGCGCAGATCGATATCGATGGGGATATCATTATCGGTTTCGCTGCGACTCCCGGAAAAGCGGCTCTCGAACCGGGAGTGGAAGGGGGCAACAGCCCCTATGCAACTGCGCTTGCGAAATGGATTCCCGAAGGGCTCGATCATCGGGATATCTTTGATGAAGTTCGGCGTGAGGTTCATCAGATTACTGGAGGTCTCCAGCGAACCTGGGAGAGTGGGAGTTTTTTGCAGCCCTTTTTCTTTTCCAAATCTGATGAGTTACCATCGATTTCGTCGGTCGAATTTCAGAAGATGAGATCGGAATTGGAAGCTTTAAGAAACAAACTGACCACTATGCCCGGTGTATCCGGTGGTGGGCACGCAGCGGATGTTTCGACTGATAAATCAGAGAATAGTCCCGAAATCTCGACTTCTGTTCAGGCACCTGTAGCAGACTTGATAGCTGCAAGTCAGGGTGGGATTATGGTGACTGAGGACGGGAGTATCGCGATCAAGGCAATCGGAAGTAATGAAGCCGAAGAAATGCTGATCGATGTGGGCGAGGGAACGAGCAATTTGCTCAAGCAACAGAATAACTCCGGTACCGGGAACATGTCTTTTGTTCCTGAGGATCCTTTTGTCCAATGGTCTAAATTGGCGAAGGAGGACCTTTCCATTCCGTCTGGGACAAATCCTAGGATCATCCCTGTAGATGTTTCTCAACCTCTGCCCTCTATTGGCGAAGAGAATTGGGAACATGATTGGTGGCGAAGCAGTGTGCTAAAGGGGGCACAGACTCAGGACTCTACGCCTTCGGGAATCTCTACTATCATGTTGTCTGAAGATCTGGAGGCTTATGATATGCTCTCTCCGGATTCTTCGTACATCAAAATGTCTAAGTAGAGCGGTTTCGATTAAAGACCTTTCAAAAGCCCACCTGCAGTTTTCCTTGTCGATCCGTGCTGTTCCTTGTCGTCGCGGATCGACGTCAGGGCTTCTTTCGCAAAGTTCAGAGACTTCCGGTTTTTGACGCGTTCGGCGAGTTCGTTGACCATGCCTCCCGGGTGTTCCTTTTTCAGATACCTTAGTATTCCGTGTTGTGCTGCGGTTTCATCGCCGAGCAGAAAAAGGCTGACGAGAGCCATTCTGGCGAAATTATCGTTGTCTGCGGAAATGATTCGAAGCGCTTCCATGCTGGCGGCCCTTTCGCTCGCATCAGCTGCTGCGAGGTGAGTCGCGGCAGCGCTACGTCCTTCATGGCCGGATGATTTCGCAGCAATATATCGGTAAAACGGCTGGGCATGTTCGGGGCCAATTTTTTCCACGGCCGTAAGAATGATTCGCTTTGAGAGCAGGGGCTCTTCAGTGTTCGGGTCCGCAGGAGCAGCAGCATTTGCTTTCGAGTTTTCGATTTCATTCCAATCAAGGCGAAGGCTCTCAATCCGGCGGAGGGTCTCCTGTTTCTGAACGCCAATCTGCGAAAACTGCATTCCGCTCTGGTAGCGGAGATTTTCTGCAGCCTGGGCTTCGCGGTAGAGATTCTCGAGGAGGGGCAGAGTCTCGCGGGCTTGCAGTTCTCCAAGTGCGCGGACGATGGCCCCTTTGCTGAGACCACTTTCCAAATCGAGTGCGGCGATCAGAGGCTGAATCGAACTTTTGTCGCCGACGGCTCCGCACCCGAGCGCAGCATTGGCGCGGACAATGCGGTCGTCCGATTTCAGAGCTTCGTGGAGAATTGGAAGAACAGCAGGGCCGGTGAATTGGAAAATATCACGAGCCATTTCGCGGTCGGTGTGTTGATTTTTTCGTGTGTCTTTGGCAGTGAGGAGAACTCTCGCCAGCTCAGGCTGTGACGAAACTGCCGCTCCCAGTTTCTCCAAAGCAGGTGCCGGATTTTGGTGCGGTCTGAAGTCGAATGGGTAACGAAGTACAAGTTCAATCGCGCTTTGGTCCATACGATTTCCTCTTTCACTGATAGCTTTTACTGCTTTCTCGGAACGCGGTTGAAGAATCTCTTCCAGACCTTTGATAGGTAGATCGTCCCCGTGCTTTGTGATCGCCAGAACGGCAAGGGCACGGATCGAGCTTCCCGGATCGTCGAGAAGTGTACGAAGGGTTTCGGCGGATTCCGGAGTATCAGTTCGAAAAAGCAGGTAAGCAGCAGTGTATCGTAATTTCGAGGAGGGAGAATTCAGCGTTTCTACGACGAAGGGGAAATCTTTAGCGCTGAGCGGAGTCTTCCATCTTGCGAGAGCATCTGCCACGACGAGAGGATTGGGATGTTTGATTTTATCCTCCGGTGATAGCGATTTGTCATAGCGAAGCTTCCGCGCTTCGGCAAGCAACTGCACCCTTGGATCAGTCACTACTTTTGCTTCAAGCTCCGGGAAAGTTCCCGTCAATGGTACGGCAGTTTCCGAAGCTGGCAGGATTACGACTCCCCGGGTTCCGAGCAGCCATTTTTTTTGTCCGAAGGTGTATTCGGAGATAATCGAGCCACCCAGGAAGGGCATCGATTTCCCATGGGGCCGTTTCGTAAACCGGTGTGGATCTCCGGTCAGAATTTCCGGCTTCACACGCGAGGGGAATTCGTGATTTAGCGGGTCAATTGTTGTCCTCGGGAAAAGGTGATACCGGCCTTCACCGGTCCTGCGATATTCCGGAGCGAAGTGCACTTCCAACTGCTCGTTCTTTACGACGAGTGACTTAATGGCATTCCCGGAAAGACCGTCGGCGGCATTAATCGTTTGAAAATTGGACCTCTTCGGATCGAACGAAATGAGTCCGCCATCATGATCGTCGAAGCGGCTCGCAAAATAGAAATTCCCTCCCAGTTCCTCCACATCGAAGGCGCAGTTGCCGGGCAGGCCGTGTTGGCGATTGTAATTAGTGGTGACATGACCGGACGCCGTAGCCAGAGAAATTCCAGCATGGGTCGTGAGCCAGAATTGCCCCTTCCAGGGAGCGCCATCAAAGACCATATCACCGGCGAGCCCTTCCCGTGAGAGTCGGCTGACAGGCTGGTCTTTTTTGACCAGGTGCAATCCGCCGTAGTTCTCCCGCATCTCATCTTTTTGGACAGCCCGGAAAGGCCAGTCCTCATTCGGATACATGTACCTCGGAGATTCCGAATGTCGTTTCCCGATGACGACATCGCCGTTGGGGAGCGGAAGAGCAACCTGATAGGTGCGTGCCACGGATCCATCGTGCCGGAAAAACTTTTCATTCGCCGAGAATTCCTGCGGTAGTTTCAGTCCCGCGACTTCCATCTGCAGCTGCCAGCTATCTTCGATGGTTTCGATGAGCCCGGTTTCCTGATTCAGAAAAAAGCGGGGGCCGGAATTGCCGAAGCCAATGCGGCCGTCGAATTTCCCGAAGAGTGAAAGTTCGTGGAGGAGGCCATTGGTGGAATCTCTGGTTGCAGGCGACATTCCGATTGGATCGGAAACTTCGAGGCTTTCCGGATTAAGGATTCCCGGGCGCCAGCCGAGCTCTTTGCTGATAAACACACTTGCCCAGATCTGGCCGTCCAGTTCGCCCATCAATTGAACGCTGTTAGGGACGGAGGAGGAGCCGGGCGTTTCCCACAAATCCCGTTCCGGATCGTAGCGTCGGGATTCATCTCTGCTGTTGGCCCAGATTTTTCCGTCTTCCTGTACCAGGAACCATTTCCAGTCTGAGTGATTGCCAACATTCAACTCCTCTTTGCTGAATATGCGCAGGTCGAGAGTTTTGGTATTCAGTTTGCGAATATTCTGCCGGGTGCCTATCCAAAGTGTGTCACCGACTATTGCGAGTCCGGTGACGCCGTTGTAAAAATCTACATCGTAGTCTTTGTTGGATCGATCTTCGGGATTCCGTTCGTGATCCATCCGGAGTTGACTGATCTGCTGTGTTTCCAGATCGACATGACGCAGGCCGACAGCCGTTCCAATCCATAGATTTTTTTTGTCGGCAGCGATTCGGAGGGCCGCCTCTTCGAGAAAAATGCGACGGAGAAGGTTCCCCTCAAAATCGTAAATTCCGACGCCCCAGGGGAATCCGACAAAGAGGTTCTCGCCGTTATGAGCCAGATCCTGCACATTCTCGTAGGAAACAAGAACACTGACATTTTCGGGAAGGTTGGAAGGAGGGGCTTCGCTGGCCTTGAAAGTTGCGATGTCGTTCTCGACTCCGCCCGCGAGAACCCAGTCGAGATGTATCCGGCCGCTCGGCCATTGTTCTTCGGTCAGGATCGAATTGAGCTTCTGGAGAGTTTCCTCACCGGCGTGAGTGATGAGAAACGACATCGCCGGTTCATCGTTGCTGGCGTTGTGGAGTTGGCTGCTTTTTTGGTTTTCAGTGAAAGGCTTTTCGCTGCGGGCCATGCGGAGTCCGAGTTCTTCCAGTTTTTCCTGTTGTCCCAGCTTGTGGTAAAGCCGCATCAGTCGATCAGCGAGATCGTAGAAATCGGCGTAGACGGCTTCATCGTAGACTCCCTTACCACGTTGAAAGTTCGGTCTTGCCTCAGGGAGAAACTCATTTTCATAGAGAGTAACCAGTTCTTCGTCGCGGGATTCACCGGCGGAATATTTTCTGAGGAGCAACACGTATCGACTTTCCCCGGGGTTGGCGTTTGTCATCGTGGTGAGCAGCGGCACGATGTACTTTCCGTCTTCAACATCTTGAAGACGCGTCAGCCAGTTGTCGAAATAGTGAATGTTCGTGGTTTTTCCGAGAGCGGAGACAGTTGCCTCGTAGTCTCCCAGGGCCCAGGAAAGGTTGGCCTGCGCTTCCGGGGGAAGTGTCGGCATCTTCTTTTTCGCCCATGCCTTGAACTCATGGAATTGAATTGAAGAGGCGGCGAGTTGAGCCAGGTTATCGACTCGTTCAAAATGATTCAACCAGTTCGGCTCTTCATCCCAGATCCGGAGTTGGGTGGAGACGACTTTGTCTGATTGTCCAAGGGCCTGGTAAGATTTTTTCAGTTCGTCCAGAACGTCGGGGCGATAATTGATCGGAGGAAGATCTCTCTTTTTCGGTTTTCTGACGATGGCGCTAATATTAAGCGGGAGGTCGCCCAGAAACGGTACCCTATCCTCCATGCCAGAATAGTTCGGATCGAAGGGGGCTGAAGGTAGATCGGGGTGTTTTTCTTTTGGTAGGGAGAGCGCTTTCTCAAAGTGACTGGCCGCCTCTTTGTGGCGATCAAAGCTCGCGTAGATTTTGCCTTTGCGAATTTCCTTCGAGACCGGAGAGAAGCGTTTATCCTCAAGAAATTGCAATTCCAGAGCGAGGGCCTTTTCTGGTTTATTGCGATGAACTTCAATCTTGGCGAGGACCTGAAGAGATGCGGGATTTCCACTATTCTGAAGGACGGTGATCAACTCGTCTTCCCGCCCGGCATCTTTCAAAGCGCCATAACCAAGTCGGATAAATTCATCAACAGAAATTCCGGAAGGGCGCTGAGAGTACGAGTCAAACCCGGGACTCTCCCGGGACCACTCAATGTTCAGGGCCAGGAATGTCTTGATCAAATAGGACCTGTCTCTTATACACATCTCCGAGCCCACGAGACCGAGGCTGATCT
>OJCB01000364.1_pt1 | contig 17764 bp, 15 predicted proteins | sample 1591501 | NCBI WGS metagenome assembly OJCB01 (sample SAMN05416813, study PRJEB24817) | seawater metagenome | isolation source: Sea water | place: Canada:Atlantic | collected 2013-07 | reverse complement strand
CGAGATCAGCCTCGGTCTCGTGGGCTCGGAGATGTGTATAAGAGACAGCACCTAAACTTCGGCTATTAGAGATGGTGTCCCCAACGACCTTTACCGCTAGTTTGACCGAACCCCCCGTAGAAGGCGATCCTTATTCTGCGCAAATCGAAGAAGCGCTCCCTCCTTACAATTGTTTTTCAATAGATGGGGATGTGACGGCCGAACTCGTTTTCGTCAACTACGGCGTGCCAGCCGATTATGAAGAATTAGAAAAGCGGGGCATCGATGTTAAGGGAAAGATTGTAATTGCCAAATACCAAGGTTCTTGGCGAGGGATTAAACCCAAAGTAGCTGCTGAGAAAGGAGCGATAGGTTGCCTCATCTATTCCGACCCCAAAGACGACGGCTACTATCAAGGAGATGTCTACCCTGAAGGACCGTATAAAAACGAATATGGCGTACAGCGAGGAGCCGTGATGGACTTACCGCTATTCCCCGGCGACCCCTTGACGCCTGGTTATGGCTCCACCGACGATGCCGAGCGCTTGGCTATCGAGGACTCTCCCGCCTTGACCAAAATACCCGTCTTGCCGATTTCTTATCATGATGCTTTGCCTTTGCTCAAAGCGATGACGGGCCCAGTTGCACCTGCTTCCTGGAGAGGAGCTTTACCTATTACCTATCATATCGGCCCTGGCCCAGCAAAAGTGCATTTGAAGTTGGAGTTCAACTGGGATCTACAGCCCGCTTATGATGTAATCGCTACCCTGAAAGGAAGTGAATTTCCTGATGAATGGGTGATTAGAGGAAATCACCACGATGCTTGGGTGCATGGCGCCAATGATCCGATTAGTGGAATGGTAACCGTCATGGAAGAAGCGCGTGCCGTAGGTGAATTGGCAAAAACGGGATGGAGGCCAAAGCGAACGATCGTGTATTGCGGTTGGGGCGCGGAAGAGCCAGGCCTACTTGGCTCTACGGAATGGGTAGAGACGCATGCGGAGGAATTGAAAAAGAAGGCCGTCGCGTATATTAATACGGATGGAACTGGTCGTGGGTTCTTATTTGCTGGTGGTTCACATACGCTAGAAAAGTTTTTTAATCAGATAGTCAGGGGAATAAAAGATCCGCAAAAAGGAGTGTCCTTATTGGAGCGAAGAAGCGCATTGAGCCAAGTGAATGGCGGTAAGAAATTAAACCATTTCCCTTTGTATGCACTCGGTTCAGGCTCCGATTATTCTCCTTTCTTCCAACACTTAGGTATTGCTTCTTTCAACTTCGGTTTCGGAGGAGAGAGCTCAGGAGGTGAGTACCACACCATGTATGACTCTTATGAACACTACTCACGCTTCAAAGACCCAGGCTTTCATTACGGGAAGACACTTGTAAAAGTAGCAGGCCGTACTACCTTGCGCCTGGCCGGTGCCGAAGTTTTACCCTTCGAGTTTCAGCATTTTACAAAGACGTTATCGACTTATGTAAAAGAAGTGACCGAATTGGTAGACCAAATGAGATTAAAAACCGAGAAAGAAAATCAATTGATTGAAGGAGGCGTATATGACCTAGCTGCTGATCCGACGCAAACCTTTGTGGTTCCCGCTGTCAAGGAAGCCGTCCCTTTCTTGAACTTTGCCCCCTTGCAAAATGGGCTAAGAAGTATTAGTCAACAAGCGGATGCTTATGCTAAAGGGAATGGAATCAAAGCGGCCAAAAAAGACCGAGTATCACTGAATCAATTATTGAAAAATATTGAACGAGCCCTGACGCGAGAGCATGGTCTTCCTCGCCGCCCTTGGTTTGTGCATCATGTGTATGCACCTGGTTTTTACACAGGTTACGGGGTTAAAACCTTACCCGGTGTCCGAGAGGCCATTGAGCAACGCGACTTCAAAGAAGCCCAGGAACAAATTGTTATCCTCGGTGAGGTTTTGGAGGGTTATGCCGAGCAAATTGCAAAGGCTGCGAAGATGTCTAAATAAGGACCTTTTCAGAGAAAAAGACTTCAGAAGTTTCCCTCAGCAATGGCTAGGCTAACTTCTGAAGTCTAAATGCTCGGCGATAGCGGGGTAGCCTCGCCGTTGCAGGTGCCTACCTAGTGGGCCTGCTAGGTTTCCCACCCCGCCGTTGCAGGTGTTTCCCACCTGCAACTTAGCAAGCGAGCGTACCAAATAAATGGAGTCGCTACTGGCGCTTCCCTGGCGAATACGTTTCTTCCGCCCTTTTCTCCACATCTTCTTTATAATAAGGCACATCCTTGAACTCAATATCAATATATCGCTGCGCCTGATCATAGAAGTGTGGCGAGTCAGGATTTCCACTTTGTCCGCCCGCAAGCATACTCTTGGCCTTTACTTTATCACCAAACTCGACTACAGCCACAAAACTGTTACCTCGCGTACCATAGAGTTTCTTCTGGTCTTGCTTGCCTCGTGCACCATAGGCTGCCAAGGCGCCCCAGCGCCCCGATGCCAAGCCTACAGGTAAGCTCGGTTTGCTATCATCAAAAGCCATATTAATATCTCCATTAACGCGTTGGAAACGATTGATTTCGCCCCAAGGCGTATCCCATTTTCCAAAATCTTCAGTGAGCTTATCAACGGTGGCTTTCAGAAATGAAAGTCGCTCTTCGATTGGACTTTCTTGACTATAGTAGCTAAAGAGTGCCATTCCCCCTACTCCTTCTGGCGCTTCTCCTTCAGCTAGATACAGCGTACCGTAGAAATGGGCCAATGACATCGCCACAGATTCAGCAGAGGTTTTAAAATCCCATTTGCGCAATACTTCGATCGGAGCGGCTAAGGCGGGATCTTTATCTTGCGATTGATCATAGGCTGCGACTAAGCCAGGGATGAGTACTTCGAAAGCCGGCAGGGTAGGCTCATAGGCCAAATCGATGAGTTTATCCAGCGTATAGTCCTTCCGCTCTTCGAGCAGGCGAATGGCATGTATCCCTCTAAAATTCTCTCTATTGAGCGACATATAGTAAGGGTAATCCTCTCTCTTTGGGCTATTTTCGGCGGCTGAAGTGAAGGGCGTAGAGTTACAATTTTGAATCCATCCATTGGGCGGATTTAGGACGACAATAGCTTCGTCGACAGGATGAAGTCCTTGCCAATCGGTGGCGGGATTACTACCATCAATGGGTTTTGCATAATCGAATTGCTCATCCCGGATGGGGATGTAGTTTCCATGGTAATAGGCGATGTTTCCGCTGGCATCAGCATAGACGGTATTATTGGATGAGTTGGTGCGAATATTCATCATATCACGGAATTCGTCGTGATCGGCCAACTTAGTACGCGTATAGGATTGAGTCAGGGCTTTCACTGGCTCCCACATGAGAGCGGTGGCTACCCACTTATCGTCAATTTTATGTGTGATGGGGCCATGGTGTGTACGGTACATAGGGAACGTCTTTTCTTTCATGCCATCTTCCCCGTCTTTGTATTTTAGAGTAACTTCCTTCGTTTCTACATCCCGCATCTCATCCCCATACTTGTACTGGAATTTACCATCCTTTTCTTCGACTTGTTCTACAAATTCATCAATTACATCCGTATAGGTGGAGGTGTGCATCCAGCCCGTTTTTTCATTAAAACCTTGGTAAACAAAAAACTGCCCCCAAGTCACGGCTCCATAAGCATTGAGCCCTTCCTCGCTAACAGCATGTACCTCCCCTCGGAAATAAAAAGAAGTGTGTGGGTTGATGAGTAACATGGCGTCACCTGATTCGGTCAATTCGCCAGCAATAGCTATGCCATTGGAACCTCTCGGCTCATCATCTGGATCGAAGTGAACAAGGCCATCACCATGCTCATTGAGCGACAGCGATTCATCATCTTCATAAAAGGCTTTTATACGTCGCGTAGAAACGCGCTCAATATCCCCACCAATAGAACCCTCGCTAAAATACATCGGCATCCAAGGTTCAAAGCGTTTTAAGACACGAGGTTTGACCTCAGGGTGGGTGTATAGGTAGTAATTCGCTCCGTCAGCGAAGGCATCACACAACGCCTTTAGCCAAGCAGGGCTGCTTTCATAATTGGCAATAGCTTCTTCTTTGGTCATAAAAAGCCGCGCCCGTAAATCGCTATAAATGGCTTCTTCTCCTTCTACCTCTGCTAATCTTCCGGTAGCCCAGATATAGTTTTGCTCTACCCGGTTGAAATCATCCTCACATTGTGCATATAGTAGCCCGAATACGGCATCTGCATCTGTTTTTCCATAAATATGTGGCACGCCAAAATTGTCGCGAATAATTTCGATATTAGCCGCCTGCTCCTCCCAGCGGGCGACCTCTTGATTGACCTCCTGTTTGATACAAGAGGCTAGTGTAATTAGAAATAGAAAGTAAAACCGTTTCATTTAATATATTTAAGTGGTGTAAGTAATAGTCCGGCAGGTCGAAGGTTGTAAGTCCTTACTTGAAGAGCGTTTGAGGTTCACAAAAAAGCCCTAAACTGCCAAAGCATGAAAAATACTAATTTATGAACTAATTAAGGAGATCGTTCTCCTACTATTCGAAACTTTTCAATTATGAAGTTAGTCATTATCGTTGGGCCACCAGCCGTTGGTAAGATGACAGTTGGCCAGGAATTGGCAAAGCTGACCGATTTGAGACTTTTTCACAACCATATGTCGATTGAACTGGTCCATCAATTCTTTGATTTTGGTACACCGAGTTTTAGTAAATTGGTGGATAACATCCGCTTTGGCATTTTTGAAGAAGTGGCGAAAAGCGAGCTGGAAGGCCTGATCTTTACCCTGGTTTGGGCCTTCGACTATAAAGAAGATGAAGCGTATGTAGATCGGATTATCGACATTTTTAAAGCGGTAGATGCGCAGATTTGTTTGGTAGAATTGTCGACCAGTTTAGCTGTCCGGATCGACCGCAACAAAGATGATCATCGACTAGCCCATAAGGCTTCCAAAAGAGATACCGCTCGATCCGAAAAAGTATTATTGCATGATGAGAAGCGATATCGAATGAATTCAAGGGAGAATGAGTTTCCTGATAAAGAGATCTTTAAAATTGATAATACGGACTTGTCTGCGACTAAGGTGGCGCAAAAAATAAAAGATCATTTCTTACTTTAATAGGTATGAATAAGAAACCATCAAAAGGGTTGTTGTTTCAATTTCTCCTGCTGTTATTGATTGGAATAGGAGGAGTCCCACTTCAGGGACAGTATTTGGTAGAAGGGCGGTTTCCTGCTATTGCCACAACCCACTATGCCTACCTCAGTATACTTGAGAATTGGGATGATTTTGACGCCGTAAGTTCGGAGATGATTATAAAAGGAGTGGAGTTGGATTCATCGGGCTACTTTCGTTTTGCGGGCGATGAGATTTCGGATCGATTAGGTTTTTATCGTGTTCATTTTGCACTTAAAAATCGCACAGCGGTAGCCCTTTATAGTTATCCTGAAAACCGAAAACATATCAATTTCCTACTGACGAACCACGATTCCATTTTCCTGGATATACGATCGGCATCCTTTATGCTGAATAACACTACGGTGGAATCTAGTATCTCGACCAATAAACTGGTGATGGATTTGGCTATAAAGATAGACTCCTTCCTATTTATCAGAGACCATGCGCAAAGCGAAAAACATAATGATTTGATGACGCAGAAAATAGATGGATTTGCACAAAATGAAATGAGGAAAAGAGAAGATGGTCTGCTGAATTTATTCACGCTTGCCGCTAGCCAAATTCCCTATGAAGGAAATGAAAATTGGTACAATAAAGTGATAAAGGAATTGAATTCACCAGGTCTGCAGAAAAGCTATCTCCAAAGCCTGCGTAATTTTGTAGGATCTAAAGATTATGGACGACTACAGTTAGTTAGTCGCCGTAATAGTCGATTGCTGTTGGCTTCCATGTTGCTGAATGCATTTCTTGTTTTTGCATTACTATGGTATGTAAAACGGCAAAATCGCTCCCAATCCGCTCCGCTAATAGAATCCCTCACACTAAAAGAAATCGAAGTGCTCGACCTGATTGGTGCGCATAAAACCAATAAAGAAATCGCCCAAGCCTTGTTTGTTTCTGATGCCACCATCAAGACACACATCAACAATATTTACCGCAAAACAGGGGTGAAGTCCCGAAAAGAAGCCCTTTCCTACCTGAAAAACCGAAAATCCACCCCGGTTTAAACCCTTTCTCCGCCCCCTTGCATGACTGTCAACTTACAGTCTGCGCCTACATTTGATTTCAAAATAAAATACCATGATGAAATCAATGTCTTCACTGTTTTTACTATTTGTTACGATTGGAATGTTATCTGCACAGGTGGATGAAAAAAAGGAAACAATGCCCGATGCGTTATGGACTCTCGAAGCTGCCCGCCTGCATCACGAAAAGCAATTTGATCCGAATCAATGGGATCAAAAACTATTGGCGGTGGATATCAATGGCGATCCCTTTACCATTCTCCTTCCAATGGAGGAAGCCTGTTTTCCAGTGGCTCCCTACCAAGGCGCTGCTGGCGCTATTGATTATTTATTTTCCTTCGGCGACAGAATACTTAAAGGAGGGGCTTTTTCGATTGGCAGAAATGAGTACAATGAAAGCACCTTTCAGGAAGGAGATGCGCATCAAGTCTTTTTTAATGTTTTGGTATTGACAGATGTAGATGATGAGGAAGAATACAATCTCGTTTTGTCTCGCAATCATCCCCATTATCTCGGACAAGGCAAGGTATTGACCTCTACTCGTCCAGTTGAGTACATGTGCTTTACTACGGCTGATCAAAACTCCTATGCCATCGTGAATTCTCGGATTTTTGATGCCCGCCTGGGCCGTACGATTTTAGCGGCACCTCAGAAAGATGGATCAATCCGATTTCTACAACTGGATTACCCCTATTTGGGACATAATAGGGCGCTTGCCTATATGGCTGAATTACTAAAACGAGCTGAGGTACAGGCCTTTTTTAGGCAAGAAGGGAATATTTAGCCTAAAAAAATAGTAAGTTTATGGGCTATTGGTAAATGGGTGCTTTGTTGGATCAATACCGATTTGACAAAGCACCGAACGAAAAACAAAATGATAAAAATAAACCAACAAAGCCTACCTCTCCTGGGTGGATTTATTGTTTGCCTATCGCTATTTTCCTGCAATGAAGAAGTGCCTTCGACTCCTCCACCGCCCAATGTGGTTTTCATTCTAGCTGATGATTTGGGATACCATGACCTTAGTTGTATGGGGAGTAAGTATTATGAAACACCAAATATTGATCGTATCGCAAATGACGGAATGGTGTTTACTAATGGCTATGCGGCTTGCCAAGTGTGTAGTCCATCTCGGGCTAGCATTATGAGTGGTAAAACACCCGCGCGACACGGAATCACGGATTGGATTGGCGCCAAAACGGGCGAAGATTGGCGGAAAGCTGGCCGCTTTAATAAGCTGTTGCCTCCTGAATATGTGCATAAATTACCCGCCGCCTATACTACTATGCCAGAGGCTATGAAAGAAGAAGGCTATCGTACTTTCTTTGCGGGTAAATGGCATATTGGTGGGGAAGGCTCCTGGCCCAAAGACCATGGTTTTGATATCAATAAAGGAGGTTGGGATAAAGGCAGTCCGATTGGGGGCTATTTCTCGCCTTGGACTAATCCCAATCTAGAAAATGAGAAAGACGGAGAAAATCTTTCTATGCGCCTGGCCAAAGAGACCGCTAATTTTATTCAAAATAACCAGGATACTTCCTTTTTCGCCTTCCTTTCTTTTTATGCCGTGCATGGCCCGATTCAAACCACACAAGCTAAGTGGAATAAGTATCGCCAAAAAGCGGATGAAATGGGCATAGCGGAAAGCGGCTTTGAAATGGGGCATTTTTTGCCGATTCGACAAGTGCAAGATAATCCCGTGTATGCGGGTTTAGTGGAAGCGATGGACGATGCAGTAGGTGTGGTGCTAGATGCCTTGGATGCAGCTGGTTTAGCCGATAATACCATCATCGTCTTTACTTCCGATAATGGCGGTGTAGCAGCAGGTGATGCTTTCGCTACTTCCAATTTGCCGTTACGTGCAGGTAAGGGCTACCAATTTGAAGGTGGAATACGCGAGCCTTATTTTATCAAGGTACCTGGAAAAACAGATGGCGGAAAGCGCGTAGATGTACCGGCTAATGGCACCGATTTTTATCCCACTATTCTCGATTTGGTAGGTGCTGATTTGCGCCCAACGGAACACCAAGATGGCGTTAGTTTACGACCGATTATCGAGGGCGGGACTATTGAAGACCGATTCATAGTTTGGCATTATCCGCATTACGGTAACCAAGGAGGGGAACCAGCGGCCATGATTCGATCGGGTGATTGGAAGTTGATCCATTACTACGAAGATGGTCGAGAGGAACTATATAATCTGGCAGATGACCTCGAAGAAAACACAGATCTCGCTGCACAAAATCCAGAACAAGTCAAGGCTTTGAGTGAAAATCTATTTACCTATCTGAATAGTGTTGGCGCAAGATTCCCAACCCCCGATCCAGACTATGACGCCAGTAAGGAAAAAGAATATTTGGATAAGATCATTAATGAGCGTTGGCCCCGATTGGAAGCACAGCGTTTGCAGTTTTTGGCTAAGGATTATGACCCAGGTAATGAATGGTGGGGGAGTGATAAATGGGTGCAGGATTAGGGTTTAATGAATAATTGTTAGGGAGTAATTGATAATGGAAAAATAGGTGAGGATTAATGAATGATTTATCTCTTTATAGTCTATTGATAAGCCTTTGGAGCTGCATGATCTTGGTGAGTGGTAGCGGAATAGCTTATGATAACGGAATCCTAGAAAAGAAGGCTCATCTAGCAAAGGCGAAGCATCTCTTTATACTTTCGGGCCAATCAAATATGGCTAGACTTGTTCCTGAGGAATCCTTTACGCCTGCTGTTAAAGCAGCTTTCGGAAAAAAACGGGTCATCGTTGTGAAGGATGCACAAGGTGGGCAGCCGATTCGAAGATGGTATAAAGGATGGAAACCGAAAGAAGGAAATGATCCAGTGGCCAATGGAGACTTATATGATCAGTTAATGACGAAAGTCAAAACGGCTATAATTGGCCAAAAAATTAAAACGGTGACTTTCGTTTGGATGCAAGGGGAAAGAGATGCGAGGGAAGAGCACGGGGAAGTTTATGCGGCGAGTCTGCGCGGTCTCCTCGATCAATTGAAGAAGGACCTGGACTACTCAGATATCAACTTTGTGATTGGTCGCTTAAGTGATTTTGATATGGATAATGAAAGGTATCCACATTGGACGATGATTCGGGATAGTCAGGTTGAGTTGGCGGAAAATCATGCTGACTTTGACTGGGTTAATTGCGATGATTTGAATGACGGATTAAATGCAAAGGGTCAAGCAATAAAGAATGATCTACATATGACGCCAGCTGGTTATATTACACTTGGCCAACGATTTGCTGAAAAAGCGATTCAACTCATTCGGCGATAAGAAATGACGCCCAAAATGCTACATTTATTTTGTCAACATCCCCTAAAAGCACTACTTTAACGGGAAATTATTTGAGCTATTAAAGTTTTGATATGAAAAGAAGAGAAGCCCTTCAAAATATAGCGTTCATTTCTGTAGGTGCGGCTTTATTGCCTGCCTGTGATTTTGCAAGCGTACCAGTATATAGCAATATTCCGATGGAGCGGAAACAATGGCGCATGGTCGAATGGTTAAGCGAGATCGTCTTACCTAAAGGCGAATTGGAAATTACTACGCCGGAAACCACTTCTGAGTTTGTATTGCGCATGGTCAATGATTGTCATGAGCCAGAAGATATTGAAAAATACGTGGCAGGGATACAAGGCTTTGAGCAGTATTTGCAAGAGACTTTTGAAACTAGTTTTAAGCGCTTGGACGAGGAGCAAACGACTAAATTGTTAAGTCAGTTAGACGAGTCGACTACTGTTCCCGAGGATATTAAATATTTGTATTCTACCACTCGCCGTCTTGCACAACAGCATTTCACCAGTTCAGAATTCTTTCTGACCGAATACCTCGACTTCGAGTTTGTACCAGGGCGGTACCTGGGTTGTGTGCCAGTAGCTGGATAAGCTTGTGGCCAAGTGAACTATTCAAATCAAACAAAAGAAAAACGAACATAGCATGTCAACAGATACGTCTCACCAATTTGATGCCATTGTGATTGGAGCGGGTATGTCCGGTGGTTGGGCCGCCAAGGAGCTTTGTGAGAAAGGCTTGAAAACTTTGCTGCTTGAACGAGGCCGCAATGTCGAACACCTGAAAGATTATCCTACGACTAATATGCAGCCCTGGGAATTCCCACATCGAGGGCAAGTACCTTATGCTGTTCGCAAGGAAAATCCAGTGATCAGTAAATGTTATGCTTACAAGGAGGATGCGATGCACTTTTTTGTAAAAGATACGGAGCACCCCTATGAGCAAGACAAGCCCTTTGATTGGATTCGCGGATATCAGGTAGGAGGAAAATCAATCATGTGGGCGCGGCAGGTGCAGCGATGGAGCGATTATGATTTTGAAGGCCCAATGCGGGATGGTTTTGCGGTGGATTGGCCGATTCGGTACAAAGATTTGGCGGATTGGTATACCTATGTAGAGAAATTCGTGGGGGTGAGTGGTAATCGAGATGGACTGGATTCGCTGCCTGATGGGGACTTCCTGAAGGCTTGGGATTTGAACTGTGTAGAAGAGCATTTTCAATCGAAAGTAAAAGAGAGTTTTGACGATCGACATGTGATCTATGGCCGTACCGCGCATATTACGGAGGATCGGCCTATATTCAGGGAGCAAGGACGGGGGCTCTGCCAGAATCGGCGTCTTTGCCAGCGAGGCTGCCCCTATGGTGGTTATTTTAATGCGAACTCAACTTTGATTCCTTGGGCCACTAAGACCGGGAATTTGACCTTGCGACCGCATTCCGTGGTTCACTCTATTATTTTCGATGAAAAAGAAAATAAGGCTACAGGTGTGCGCATTGTAGATGCGAATACGAAAGAGACCACCGAGTATTTTGCCAATATCATCTTTGTCAATGCGGCTACGCTAAATACAAACCTACTTTTACTCAATTCAACCTCTGCGCGTTTCCCCAATGGTTTGGGGAATGACAATGGCTTGTTGGGTAAATATGTGGGCTTCCACAACTACAGAGGTAAAATTAATGCCATTCATGAAGGGCATATGGATTTTAAAACGGAAGGAATCAGACCTACAGGAGGTTATATTCCTCGTTTCAGAAATGTATATAGCCAGGAAACGGATTTCATAAGAGGCTACGCAGCGGGTTTCTCCGCCAATCGGAGTAAAACCGTGAATCGAGATGGGGCAGGAAGTACGATGAGAGAAAACTTGCTGGCGACCAATGGTTATGGCCCTTGGCGAGTAGGTTCCCACATGATGGGTGAAACGATACCGAAGGAAAGTAATTTTGTAAGCCTAGATCCAAACCAGCGTGACGAATGGGGCATTCCTTTGCTCAAGACCAACATTGATTACGACGATAATGACGAGAAGATGTTGCAGGACTTTTTTGAGCAATTCACTTATATGTTTGAAAAAGCTGGATTCACCAATATCAGAACCCGAGATACTAAGCAAGCCCCTGGATTAGATATCCATGAAATGGGTGGCGTGCGCATGGGCAATGATCCAGAAACATCGATGCTCAATAAGTGGAACCAATTGCATGCCTGCCCGAATGTCTTTGTAACGGATGGCGCCTGCATGACTTCCATGTCGACACAAAATCCCTCTTTAACCTTTATGGCGCTTACTGCTAGAGCTGCCAATTATGCAGCGGAACAATTGAAGAAGGACGCAATTTGATCATTACTTAATCAAATAGATTATCGAGTGTTAGTGATTGGATGTTTAGGCTAGCGCTATGGGCATTATTTTGTACGCCAAAAGTGCTGATAAATGTCAGTATAAGATGTTTTCTAGAGCCTGTTGCTTGCTTAAAAATTCCCATTTTTAGGCGTAGCTTCTCAGCATATGATTTTGAAATACTAAAGGGTTCTTGGTAGAACTTTATTTCACAAATATTAATGACGTTATCATTTCGGCTTCAGGCGATGACATTGCTTTGCCTAAAATTTCTTGCTCTTCTTTTCTACCAATTAGTTCTACCTTCATAAAAGTCCGTGTTATAGATTATTGGTCGCTTAAAGTGTATAAAAATAACACGATTTAGCGACTAATTTATTTATTAGTCGCTAAATCTTATGTATTAATGCCACATTTAGCGACTTATAGCCAAGTAGTAGCTAAATAATCCGATCCCGAACCTCATACTTCTGGGCCAATTCTTTCATTTTTCTATGAAAAGCATTGCGATAATAAGCGGGTAGTTCTGCGCCATCCTTGAATAGCTTCTGGTATTTGGGAAGTAGCTCAGGATAGTGTTTTTCGATCGCTCTAAAAACCAATGTTCTGCTATCCGAAGCCTGATGGCCAAACAAGGTGATGGTAGCCGGTAAGATATAGTCGGCACCTAAACCAGTGAAGGTCGAAAAGAGCTCTTCTAAATGGGCACCAAGATCGGATACATAAGGGATCATTGGCATCATACTGATACCGCTTAGAAAGCCTTTTTCTTTTACGGTTTTGAGTGCTTCGAGCCGCAAGCTAGGACTGGTGGCACCGGGTTCGAAGATGGAAGCGATTTTTTCATCAATCGTCGAAAAGGAAAAAGTAATAATCGTACCCCGCCCCAACTTCTCCTGCAAATCTGCTGGCAAAATGGCCGTCTGATCTATTTCTTTGAGTAAGTCTAAATCTCGGATCACTAAATCAGATTTAGTGATAATATGCACCGGAAATCGATACTTCGCAATGACGGCCAATGCCTGTCTTGTCAATTCATATTCTTTCTCAAATTGCAAGTACGGATCGGTAGCCGAAGAGACGACGATAATACCATACTGTTGTTTTTTGGCCTTAGTCGCCAATTGCTTTTCTAGCCGTTCAATGGCATTTACTTTTATGCCCAAGTTGCGCTCCATGTGGGTGCCATATTTACTGCCTCGGATATAACAGTACAGGCAATTGAAGGAGCAGCCACTATACATATTAATGGTATAATCGCAAAGAAACCAACTGTCTCGTTTTTTGGTTTTGTTGAGTACCGATTTGACTTCAATTTCCTTGGGCATGGCGATGTCTTTCTAGTCCGATATTGACTTTTCTTTTGAACCAAGATCCGATTTCCTCACTTTGCAATCGCTCCTCGTTTTCCATGATAATGGAAGGATGGAATTTGGCCATCGTTTTAGCTGCCCAGCCAATACCCCGTCTGATTTGATAGTCTTTGTTGTCTCCCAAATGAAGCAGCAATTGAAATAATGGCCGAGCTACGGCTTCCTCCAAGCCTCTTTTGGTGGCCAAGTGGCTACCCGCGCCGATCGATCGCACTACCCAGTTGACTGGATGTTTTGACAAATCCCAAAGCGCAGGCAAGGCCTTGTCTGGGTATTGCAAGACAGCATTCCCCAGGACCCTTTCTCCAATAATATCGCTTACATGCCATTCTTCACCGGCTACCATGTATTCGCTGGCTTTAGTGAATGATTCTTCGAAGTGTAGGGGTAGGCGCTGCTTTAGAAGAATACCTAAAATGACATTACCACCAATGGTTTTATACCCTGCTACAGCATCACAGATAGGGATATGAACAACGGCATCGAAGAAGGAAAAGATTTCCATGGCGGCATATTCCAAGAGCGGGAATTTGACTTTTTTTTGTAGTAATTGCTCATGAAGTTGCGGTGCGAATGCAGTAAGGCCAGCCGATTCATAAGCTTGGAAACAATGATTTAAAGCGTTCCTTATGTCGCCTTTTTTTGTGATGCTATCCATATCAATGAGATTCGACACATTAAAGAAATAACTCTTTTAAAAAGCTATCGTATAGAAAAGATACTTACTATTTGGAGAATAGCGTTCCTTATTCAAGAACCTTTATGGAAATCACTTGAGAATAATGGTAAAGGTACCACAAAAAATAAACAGCTAAGTCATCCCTATGATACCACCAAGCTTACGAAAAGAAGTCACTAGTTTCATTATAGAGGGGAAAACAAAAGAAGCCCTTGCTAAACTATCGAGGGCACGAAGTATTAAGAACAACCCAGAGTTGAGCCGCTACTACGCGCTAATTGTGGCTCGCTATAAAAAGTATAAAAAGGATGATCTAACGGACATACAATTAGCCGAGTATCAGCGAAAAACGCTCAACCGAATTAATGGTTCTATACTGGACTTCGTCAATGGGGATTTTGATGCTTTGGATGCGGTGTCTACACCAGAAGGGAGGCCGGGTAGTCCTGTAATTATTGATCATACCCCTCGTTATATTTTATTCGGTATGCTATTGGCTGGATTACTGGCCATTGGTTATTTCTTTGGTATAGGTTCGCCTTCTCCAGGCCCTACTATCACACCTGAGGCGCTCAAAATTAGCTACGAGATGCAATTTTACAATGAGCAAGGGGGGAAGGAACGAACCTTTTTGGTCCGGATAAATGAAGACTTATCAGGGGTTTTTATCAATAATGGAAATGTAACCAAAATCTCCAAGATCACAGAAGCGGATAATATGGCGTTAGATTTCACTCTTTTCAACAATGATGATGAGTTCCGTTATAAATCAATGCTGCCCGCACTTGACCGGACAATTCAAGGAAACCTAACTTACATTGATGGGGGCTTATACGTCAATGGACAATTCAATAGGAAGTGGCGGGCCTATGTGAAGTAGTCATTGAAAACATAGGCTACTCCTCATAAATACTCATTGATCAGTCGTACGAATGATCTGCTATTTTGTATCTTGCTCTGGTACCAGCTAACAATACCAACAAGATGAAATCAATCCAGTTAATGCTATGTCTAGTGCTTTGCAGCACCTTTCTCTTCTCACAAAACCCTTCTGAAGAAAAAAAAGCCACCTCAATACCCCCCGGTCAGGTCTTTAATTCCCAACAAAAAGTAACGATCGACGGGAAGGTTACTCAATTGACGACCACGGCGGGAACCGTTCAGTTACGGGATGAAACCAACGAGCCCATTGCACTGTTCGGTTTTACCAGCTACATTAAAAACAACGAGTCAGATGCTAAGAAGCGCCCTATTGTGTTCGCTTTTAATGGCGGGCCACTGTCAGCCTCATTTTGGCTGCATATGGGAATTCTCGGCCCTAAGCGAGTCGTCGTCACTGACCCAGGTATTACGCCCAGCGCGCCTTACGAGGTAGTCAATAATGAATTTGCTCTACTAGATATTGCCGATTTGGTAATGATTGATCCTGTGGGGGTAGGGCTCAGTGTGCCCATCGGGAAGGCAAAATTTGAAGACTTCTGGGGAGTAGATCAAGATATTAGAAGTATTGGATTGTTTATTGAGCAATACCTGATAGCACATGGCCGACTCAATTCTCCCAAGTACCTATTGGGTGAAAGTTACGGTACCTTCAGAAATGCAGGGCTGATGGCGTATCTCCAAGATCGGGGAACGGCGATGAACGGGGTAATTATGGTGTCCGCCGTATTTGAGCTAGCGCATTTACTTTTTCCTCCGGGCGATGACATTGCTTACTTGATTCATTATCCTACCTATGCGGCCACCGCCTGGTATCATAACCAGGTCAATAAAAAAGCCAGCCTAGAAGCTTTCGTTGAAGAGGTACGTCAATTTACGGAAGATGAATATGCGCCTGCCCTATTGAAAGGAGACCAACTTACCTCCACAGAAAAAGAAGCGATCGCCGAAAAACTAGCCAACTATAGCGGTATGAGTATTGATTTTTGGCTGCGGGCAGATTTACGAGTAACGAATCAGGAGTTCTTCCAGGAATTTATGCGAAAGAGTGGACAAACAGTTGGCCGGCTTGATTCTCGTTTTACAGGAATCACGCAAGATCTTCTTTCTCAAACAGCTACGCATGATCCGCAAAGTACGGCCATATCGCCTGCTTATATTGCTGCTTTTCGCGATTACTTTTACAATGATTTGGGGGTAGATAAAAAGTTGAACTACGTGACCAGTGCTTCTCAACGACAAGGCTTCAAATGGGATTGGAGTCATCGGGGTAATCAGGCTTGGAATGCACAAGTAGCCATCAATACCGCTATTGATATGGCCCGTACGATGTCTCAAAACCCGAATGTGAAAGTCTTAATTCTAAATGGCTATTACGATGTGGCTACTGTCTTTTATGGGGTCGAATATACCATTGATCACATGGGCTTGACGCCTGATATCAAAAAGAACATTATCATGAAGTATTACGAGGCAGGACATATGATGTATACGCATCAACCTTCCTTGGCTAAATTTCGAGAAGACGTTTCGACCTTTATTTTAGATACCGCCAAGTAATAGTCCGAGTAACGCTAAAGTCTATCGAGTAATAGGAATAAAATATGAGACAAGCATTAAGTTACAGCGGAGAGGGACTACGGAGGCCTGTTGCGTTTAAAGAACAGGGTGACAGCCATGCTTTTGTCTTAAACCCATTTATTCCCAATATAAAACTGATAAAAGCGATCAACACGGCCCTCAAAACGGGGTGGCCCTTGCTGATCAGAGGAGAGAAGTTTCGGCGGGATAGGATCGGTAAGGCGATCGCCTATGAATTATATGGAGCGGATTTTTTACCCCACTATTTTACTTGGACCTTGCGTCATCAAATATCTTTCCAAGATGGACTATATACCTATGCACATGCGGATAGACAACGAGATTTGATCTATTCCCAAGCCGACCCGGTTAATAATCCGGTGAAAAAACCGGAGGATTATTTGATGACTGGCCCACTACTGCCTTTATATGAATACATGCAATCTGCTGAAAAGCTACCCATCTTAGAAATTAGAAATACCCAGGAAGGAGGTGAATGGTTTATTGAGGATATGATGGATTTTTTGATCTTTCAGCGTGAAATACGTATCCCCGAGACCGGCTACCGAGTAGAAAAAGGATTTACTTTCCCGATTATTATACTTACCAGTGATATCAACTATCAATTACCTTCAGATTTTGAAGGAATCATTTATGAACACGAAATCAGTGTTCCAAGCCAGGAGGAATTGTTAGCAGAATTGCTGCCGATTTATGAAGATTCTAGAAATGAAGAAGGGCAGTTATTGAGTGAGCGACCTGATTACCCCGAACTGAAAGCGCTAATAGAAAAACTGGTAAAGCTTTTTTACCTAATAAAAGATAGCGGCTTGCTGCGCCCAAAGGATAGCCAATTTCCCATGTCTACACTGGAGTTGAAAGATAGCATCAGTCTCAAAATCAATGAAGTAACCAACGCGGAGAAATCAGTAGCGGAATCATTGCAAGAATTAGATGACATCTTGGCGGCCCAATATGAAATGGCTGCTAGTATGGACATCAGCGAATCGGTGCGGGTGATGAGAGAGGCGGTGAAGGTAGGAGAGGTTAATAGCGCCATAAAAAGCCTCGATTTGCTCAAGGATCGTCTTCCTAAAGAAAAACAAACGATTGCCCTCCAACTGATCTCTCGACATAACCAGCTGAAGAAAAACGATCAACTCGGTATTGAGAGTCCCCTAATACTCTATCCACAGAAGAATAAATTGACTTTCGATTTATCACAATTCTTACTCGAATTATAGCATATAACTCACCTTTAGCGGCACATCAAGGGTATTAAATATAGGTCTGTGCAAGAAAAAGTGTTTTTTCTTACTATAAGTGTATTGTCTGTCTCTTATACACATCTCCGAGCCCACGAGACCGAGGCTGATCTC
>OJCB01000363.1_pt1 | contig 17789 bp, 13 predicted proteins | sample 1591501 | NCBI WGS metagenome assembly OJCB01 (sample SAMN05416813, study PRJEB24817) | seawater metagenome | isolation source: Sea water | place: Canada:Atlantic | collected 2013-07 | reverse complement strand
AGCGTCAGATGTGTATAAGAGACAGGTTTTCCGGTCAGTGGATTCCGAATCTCGGTGAGATTCAGTTTCTTGTCTGGGAGCTCGGCCTTCCCCTTGGGACCGAAAATATAGAGGTGGCCGTCTTCTGAGGTCACATAGATTTTTCCGTCCGCCACTGCGACAGGAGTAGTGATGGCTGAACCGAATGCCGTTTCGAGTTGAGTGGGTTCTCCTCCGTTCAGCGGGACAATGTTCACACTGCCATCGAGACCTCCGTAAATTGCGTGGTCTTTTGTCAGGGCGGGAGGGGCAATCGATGCTGCCGCTGAGAGTGATTCGGGATCTTCGGATTCTGGACTGTGCCTGCTCAATCCAATTCCATTTTCGGGGCGAACCCGGTAGATGTCTTCACCGCGAATTCCAACCGGGGCAAAGCTGAGGAGACCGTGTAGTCGAATCGAAGTCTCACTTCCTTTGACAAAATCGAATTTTAATTCCTCTCCCTCGAGGCGGATCTTTTCGACCCGGCCCGAGTTGTCGCGTCTGTGCCACTGGACATAGACATTTCCCTCAGCGTCTGCACTTTGTCCGAAGGTCGCGGGAAACTCCTGCCCTGCGTATTTAGGAATCTCACCGGTGGCACGGAGTTTCGGGGCATCTCCTGCGTCTTCAAGAAAGACGGTGCGACCTCCTGCGGGCAGGATGATGTTTTTTCCGCTTACGCAAATATCTCGAGAGCAAACGAAGTGATCCCTCCACGTGACGCGATCTCCTCGAAAGGCAACCCAGTCGGATCCCTGCCAACGGTTGCCTTCGAATCCGATCACTTCCCGGACAAAGTCCCAGGACCAGATGGTTTCCCCATTCGGTTTCAGGGCAAAAACTTGTGAGCCGAGAGTGGCAAAATAGACGCGACCCTCACTGACCACTGCCGCACTGAATACGGGATCCCCGCAGTCGATTTCTTTGATGAGTTCTCCGGAAGTGCGATCGAGGACGTAGAAGATTCCGGCTGAAGTTCCAAAGTGGAGATAGTTGTCGATCACTGCCGGGGAACTGACGTTGTTGCAATTCTGGCCGCCTCCTTTGCTTTCGAATTGCCAGTCGATCTTATTCGTATTCGCATCGATGCAGAAGGCGGTTCCGGCTCCGTCGATCACGTAAACTTTTCCATCTGCGACGACGGGAGAGGTGAAAATGGCATCGCTTAGAGGAACCGCGCCGGCAAGTTTCAGATTTGCCGGATCAATGATTCGTTTCGCCGCATTTCCTGAGTGGCCGGCATCGAGTTGAAACTGCGGCCAGTCTTCGGCAAACGCCGACGAAGTGACCAGGGCGATGAGTATGAGGAGCAGACGAACCATGATCGAATGGTCGTGATTTCAGTGGCCTGACTCAAGTTCTTATTCGGCGGCTGTGCGTCCCAATAAGAGTGCCTACTTCAAATAGCCCTCCAGCTTTTTCCGCTGATCCTCTTTGATCGGATCAAAATCAATCTGCACTCCCGGCATTTCGGAGCGGAGGGTTTCGATGGTGGCTTCCTCCAGATACGTGACGCTGATTCGCAGGCGTTTCAGATTGGGCATTGACCTGAGCTGACGCAATCCTTCCAGTGAAAAATCTGCCTCGCTGATGTCGAGTGTTTCGAGGGATTCTATTTTGGCGACGGTGGCGAGTGATTCATCATTGAGGCAGACCGGGGTCTTGTCGTGAGGAAGGCGTTGTCCGAGTTTGAGCGATTTCAGGTTTTCCATCTTCGCGATCATCGCATGGCTGGCCTGAGTGCGATGAGTATGCCAGGTGCGGAGTTCCTGAAGACTTGTTATTTCGGAAATGGCGGCAAACCCTTCGTCTCCCATCGACATGCCGGCGACGGTGAGCTTTTCAAGCTGGTTCAGTTTCTTCCATGGAGCAAAACCGCTACCGGTGAATCCTTCCATTCGAAAAGAGAGATGAAAAAATGCGACGGACTTGAGGCTGGGAATTTCAGCCAGCTTGGCGAGCCCTACATCACTCAATTGACCTCCGTCAACGCTGAGCGATTCCAAATTTCTCAGGCTGGATAAATGGCCGACCGTACTGTCGTTCAATCCCCTGGCACCTCCATAGGTCGTGACCTTCTGAAGCTTCTCAAGACTGCTGATGGCCTTCCATTCCGCATCTTTGAGCTGACTGCTATCGCGGAACGAGATCTCGGTGATGGAGCCATCTTTCACTGTGATTTTTCCACCGAGGCTTTCGAGATGCTCTCCGACTGCGGCATCGTCGCCAGCGACTGGGGATATGCAGACAATGAGGAAGGCGAGTGAGGCGATAATACTTTTAGTCATCTTACTTTCACCATGTTGGGGAAGGAGTAGTGGACTCTCAAGTTTTTATCCAGACGATTTTGTTTTGTGTCGGGAATCATCGCCCTTACTTTGGAGATGCAGCGGCGGGCTTCGGCCGGCCAAGCTGACTGATTGCTGATGCAAATCGGCCATTCAGTCTCTCCGGGGTTACCCCGGGGCAATATCCTACCGACCCAATCGAATCGTGGGCCTCCCTACAGCACGCAGTAGATAAGCCCACGAAAGACCGGACACGTTGGAAGGCTGATTATTCCGCCGCTGCTATTATTTTCAATGAGCACAACTCAGACCGTCACGAGAAGACTTGCCCGGATTTATGCGGCGCAGGCATTCCAGGTCGATGCTCTGTATGAATGCGGGCGTGATCTCTGCGGGGGAAAGGTTCCAGGATGGGTTAGACCTGTGGCGGTTTCCCTTGTTTCAGAATTCGGAACGGGGGCGCGACCCCGTGAGGCAGAAATTGCAGAGTGTCTCAAATCCGTGCCTGCCTATCGAAGTGCTCTCAGCGAGGGGAAAGTGAGGCCTTTGATTCCTCTAGCTGTTCTGGGGGAGGCAAAAATGAGGCCGGTGGCGGGTGCCCCGGAGAGTTGGGGAATTCCGGAGGCCTTGAATTTCTCGTCATTGGCAAATTGTCTGGGAATGCATATGGATGACCTGGGGTGGCTGACGATGCCCTGGCAGACGGCAGATCATTATCACTATCGATGGCATGAAAAGCGGAGTTCGGGAAACAAACGGCTCATTGAAATTCCGAAGCCGATGATGAAGCTGGCGCAAGGGGAGGTGTTGCGCCGGATTGTTGAAAAAATCCCCACTCATGAAGCGGCCCGAGGGTTTCGGGCGGGAATGTCGGTCTTTGATTTTGCTACGCCTCACACTGGTAGAAGAATGGTGCTAAAACTGGATCTGGAAGAATTTTTCACCAGCATCACATCTGGACGAGTCGTGCGACTTTTTATGACGGCGGGATATCCTGAGACGGTGGCCATTGTTCTGGCGCGCCTCTGCACGAATATTGCTCCGAGGTCTGTGTGTCGAGGAAAGGGGCTTTCAAATTCATCGATAGTCCGATTGGGGCGTCGCCATTTACCTCAAGGCTCTCCTGTTTCCCCCGGGCTTGCGAATCTCTGTGCGTTTCGGATGGACTGTCGACTTGCAGGTTTGGCGAAAAGCGCAGGAGCGGTTTACACCCGCTACGCCGATGATTTGCTTTTCAGTGGTGACGAAGGTTTTGCCCGCCAGGCTCGCCGCTTTCATATTGCGGCGCTGGCCATTGTTTTATCTGAAGGCTTTGCGACGAATGTTCGAAAGACCCGGTTCATGACGTCCAGTCAAAGACAGTATGCCGCTGGACTTGTTCTGAATGAAAAGCCGCAAGTGTCGCGACGCGATTTTGATCGACTCAAAGCAATCCTGACAAACTGCCTGCGGAGTGGTTGGAAATCACAGAACCGAAGTGAGCATCCCGAATTCCGCTCTCATCTGGAAGGCCGGATCGGGTGGGTTAATCAGGGTAATCCTCAGCGTGGCGAGAAGCTTCTGTCGATTTTTGAAAAGATCGACTGGTCCTAATTCTGCCCTCCGGGCTTCTCTGGAAACATGGTGGTAATTCTCTTCGAAAGGCTCTTGATCACTTCTTGATTGGCCTTGTCGCTGGCGAGGTTCTTCGTTTCGCCGGGATCAGATCTGTGATCGTAAAGTTCGCGCGCCATCGGATCTCCTCCGGCGATGGGCCGCCATTCGGTGTAGCGCCAGCGATCCGTGCGAACGGAATATCCCCAGGCTTTCCAGTTCTCCCGGCTTCCGTAGAAAGGGTGCTGATGCTGGGTGAAGGCGGCGTCTTTCACCTTGTCTGCCTCGCCTTTAATGATCGGGGCAAGGCTGAGGCCTTCCAGATTTTCCGGCAAATCTTCATTGATTCCCGCTAGCTCGGCGAAGGTAGGGAAAAGATCGACTAGTTCAGCCAAAGCCCTGGTTTTCTTTCCCTGTCTCTCAGGTAAATCCGGTGCTGCTACGATCAAAGGAACGCGGGCATCCAGTTCAAAGTTCGAAGTTTTTCCCCAGAGTGAATGTTCACCGATATGAAAACCGTGGTCGGAAGTGAAGGTGACAATCGTGTCATCGGCCTCTCCGCTGGCCTCCAGAGCATCCAGAATCTCACCGACCTGCGCGTCCATAAAACTGATGGATGCATAGTATCCGTGCCGATAGTGCCGAATTTCCTCTTCGGTGAAATCGCGATCTTTCGGCGTCAGTCCATAGCCGCGAATTTCCCGCGAAATGTGCATCGCGATTTCCGGTACCCCCACAGGCTTTGAACCCGGATCTGGCATTGGGATTTTGTCAGGATCGTAAAGGTCCCAATATTTCTTCGGAGCAACAAACGGCAAGTGGGGGCGCCAGAATCCTACGCCGAGGAAAAAGGGCTGATCACTCTTTGCGTGGTCGCGTAACATTGCGGCGGCAAGATTGGCAATTTGGCCGTCGCGGTAAACAGTGTCGGGCACGTCCTCATTCTCGCTTACGGGTGCTTTGTAAAGCCGTGCTCCAAATAAAGGGGCATTTCCATAAATGGTATCATCTGCATGAGTTCCCTTGTGAAGGACTTCATCAATTGACCAAGATCGCCGGTCCTGGGTTTCGCCCATGTTGTGAAACATCTTTCCGATATTCTGACAGAAGTAACCGTGGTTCTTGAAATGCTGCGGCAGAGTTATTAAAGTTTTTCCGTTCGGCGCAGTGTCCCGAAATCCTTTTCGAAGGTCATCAACTCCAACCGTGTCCGGCCGGAGCCCTGTGAGAAAAGAAGAGCGCGAGGGGTTGCAAACCGCCTGCTGGCAATAGGCTCGCTCAAAAGTCAGACCGCGGGCGGCAAGACGGTCGAGATTAGGAGTGACCGCCGCCGAATCTCCGTAGGGGCCGATGGCGCAGTTCAAATCATCGGCGACTATAAACAGGAAATTAGGTGAAGCCTGAAGAAGGCTTGAGAAAGCAAATGCTGCGAATGCGCAGGAGAGTGAGAGGCGTGTCATATTCTATTTTTCTTCCATCATCTGGAGGATCGCATTGGCATAAGCTTCGCCCATCAGGGCAAAAGTCTTTGCGCAACCGAGATAGTGGTAGCCCGCATTTGATGCGCCAGCTTTGAAAAGTTCGGCCTCATCTGTTGAAATCAGGTCCTTTTCGAACTTCTTCAGGTAGACTTGCTGGACTTGTTTTGACATGGACCCGTCCGCATTGGCGTGATTCTTGTTTTCGGTTCGAAGTAAGTAACTCATTTGACGGACTTCCTGACGCTTGGTGTCGATTGCCCCAAGGGCATCATCCCAGAAAAGGGAGGTTTGAATAGCGGTGACATTTCCGGCGAATTCAGGGAGTGAAGCCGGAGCAGCCATCGCGTCCCTGAACATCTGGTTGTCCACTTTCACTTCCTTTCCCCCGACGCCCATCACGCCGATGACAAAGGGCATTTTCGGTTTCTTCAAATCTTTGCGAACATCCCGGATGAACGCAGCCATCCATTCCGAGTATTTGGCAAAACGATTTTCCTCGCTGTCTTTTGGTAAGACTGGATAGACATCGCGGTTGACCATGTCATTCCAACCCTGAAACCAGACGAAGCCGGCGATCTCATATCCCTCATCCGGATTGAAATCCGGATGAACCCGTTTGGGATCTGCGAGCACTGACTTCACGTGATCCATCATTAAGCGGTAGTAGTGGCCCGACCCGCTTTCCGGATTGCGGTTTTTCTCAATATCTTTCCCGGTGCGCTTGTAGACCCCGGCACCCGGTGGGCGAAAATCATAGTAGAGCGATTTCCCGCCCCACGCCGTTTTGATGATGAGAGCAGGCTCGTCGAGCGCATCCTCCATCGTCAGGCCAAAAGTATACTCCGGGCCAATCTTCCCCCCGTCTTCTGCCGGGTTTGAGCGGGAACCAAAACCGGTAGAGAGTTTTCCGGTTCCTTCACCATTGCTCTCCCGTGAGCCTGTAAAATAGGAAATGCGGACCTGCTCCGACGCTCTCAATTTTCCATCCGGACTGCTCATGCGTTTGAGAAGTGGCGCCGTTTTTGGATCCAATCCTATGTAGGGAATCGTTTCCACTTTGGCATGGCCTTCCATATTGGACTGGCCCGCCAGAATAAAAACTTTGAGTGGCTTGCCCTCAGCATCGAGGGCGCTGGACAAGCTCAGAAAAAGGAGAAGCGCGAAAAAAGTTCTCATGCCGGATTCTAAGAGAATTTTGCTCCCGCGATCAAGGGTCAAAATCCGGGTGCAGTGAAATGCAATAGGATCAAAATGAAGGAATGAAGTTTCAATACCCGCTGCTGGCCGCCACCTTCTTGTTTTATTCTCTGCTGATTCCGGCTGCGAGCGCTGCCGTTTCAGTAAAAGTGTCGGCGGATCGCGAGGAAGCGATATACTCAGAAAATGAAGAAGTGACTTTCTCTGTTTCAGCCTTTGATGGAGAAAAGAAACTGGATTGGGGTGAGGTGGAATGGAGGCTCACTCTGGACGGCTACAGAGAAATTTCGAAAGGGAAAGGAACTCTCGAAGGCGGCAAAGGGCTTTCGGTTTCAGGGAAGTTGGACAAGCCGGGTTTTCTTCTCCTGACTGCGACCTTTACCGGGACTGATGGAAAGAGAGTCAGCGGATATGGAGGCGCTGCAGTTTCTCCATTAAAGATCGGCCCCAGTATGCCGGCGCCGGATGATTTCGATGCTTTCTGGAAGAGTCAAAAAGAGGCGCTGGCAAAAGTCCCATTGAAGTTTGAAGAAAGTCGACAGCCTGTGAAGGCCGGGGCTGGAAAGGTCGTTCAAGCCTTCGATGTGCAGATTGATTGTGGAAAGAGTGAACTGCCGGTTTCCGGATATTTCGCGAAACCCGAAAAAGCAGAGGCGGGAAGTTTGCCTGCAGTTCTCTGGGTTCATGGAGCTGGCGTTCGAAGTTCAATTCTTACCACTGCGGTGCGCGGGGCGGAGAATGGTTTTCTCTCCATGGATATCAACGCTCATGGCATTCCCAACGGCAAACCTGCGCAGTTCTACACCGACCTGAGTAAAGGGGAACTGAAGACATATCGCACCGACGGGAACACCAGCCGTGATGAGATCTATTTCCGGGGGATGTGTTTGCGGCTTGTCAGGGCGATTGACTATCTGACTTCAAAACCGGAATGGGATGGCAAAACGGTAGCGGTGATCGGGCACAGCCAGGGAGGGTATCAGGCTCTCGTGGCAGGCGGACTCGACGAACGGGTGACTTTCATTGGGTCCGGGGTGCCTGCAGGGTGTGATCATACCGGGATGATGGCGGGCCGTATCAGTGGATGGCCGAAAATCGTTCCGATTCTCCCTGATGGAAAACCGAACCCTGCAGCTGTCGAAGCGTGTCGTTACATCGACGGAATGAATTTCGCCTCACGTTGCAAGGCGGAAGCGATTGTCAGCGTTGGATTCATTGATCGGACTTGTCCGGCAACCAGTGTCTATGCCGCCTACAATGTATTGCAGGGGAAGAAACAGATGATCAATGAGCCCTCCATGGGGCACGCGGCACCGGCGCCGATTAAAGATAGATTTTTCGAAGCTCTGATGGAGCACGTCGGGATGGCGGCGGTTAAGTGAGGTCCTTGAATTCGTCGTAGGTGATTCCCAAAGGCTGAGCCTGCAGGGTCTTAATCAAGTTGGTAAGTTTCTCGACGATACCGGAAAAGAGAGCGTCGCCTTTTTCCTTGGTGGCAAGGTCAGGGCGACCTGTGAAGCCTTCGTGAGTCCGCTGCATCATGTCGCGGCTCACAAAAAACCCGTCGATGGAATCCGGGATGAGCTCGCCGGCATTGGAGACCTTCTCCCGGTCGACGAGTTCGGGCCGAACATGAAGCATTAACGAGGTTTCGAATTCGCAGGCATGACCGACGAATTTGTGATCACCCTCGAGATGCTCGTTGATCAAGTCTTCAGCAATGGACCAGTAACACCCCGCGACGAGAAGGGCATTGGAGTACTCCGGCTGGAGCTCCCGGATCGCTACTCTCATGGGATCAATATTTCCCCCGTGTCCATTCAGGAAGAGGATTCGCTGGAATCCGTCTTCGAGCAGAGACGCTGCCGTTTCGCAAAGCGTCGCAATGTAGGTTTCGAGTTCTGCGGAAACAGTGGCGCCGAAGCGCAAGTGATGAGCGCTCGCTCCCTGCCAGAGCGTCGGTAGCAAAAGCATTTCTTCCCGGTTCTTTTTCTCAATAGCTTCTGCGACAGCAGTGCACAGAATGTTGTCGGTCCCAGTGGGCATGTGAGGGCCATGTTGCTCAAGCGCGGCAATGGGAATGATGACGACGGCCCTGTTCCGATCCAGTCCGGCGATTTGGGGAGAGCTCAGTTCTTGATATCTCATTTCAGGATTTCTTCACAATTTTCCAGAAAGTGAATTCGCTATGTTTAGCCGGTCGCAGGTAGCTCAAGGTCACACCGAGGAACATAGCGATTCCAAAGCCGATCGGCCAGAACCAGACGGAGAACCAATCAGACTTGATGAGCATCAATGTCAGGGTGATGGCTGTGGAGATCAAGGCGCTGAGAAAGACCCCGAAGGAATTTGCCCGCTTGAAAAAGAAAGCGAGAATGAAAAGTGCGAGTAAAGGACCTCCAAAGGCTGCGGTGAGTTTTTTAGCAATGTCGAAAACATTCCCGAGGGGGCCGACAAAGCAGGCGAGACCAACCGAGAAGGCTCCGATTCCTACGAGGACGAATCGGATCGCCCGAACTTCATTCTTCTCAGACTTCGGTTTCAAGCTCGGGAAAAGGCGGTCCCGGAAGTCCACTACCAGTGCAGTCGTGACCGAGTGGATTCCGGAGTCAATGCTGGACATGATCGCAGCCATCAAAGAGGCAAGAAACAGACCCGCCATTCCCGGAGGAAAATGGAGTCTTACGAATTGCGGGAAAGCCTGATCCGCGATTTTCGGATCGGCAGCCAATGTTTCGGCGAGAGGTCCCGTGCCAATTTCGGATGGGTTTTCAGAAAAGTAACCGAAGAGGCCGACGCCAATCATGAGCAAACCTGGCACTACAATCCATAGGCCGATGAGGTTGATAAGTGCTCCGATTTTGGAAGTGCGTTCGTCGCGGGCGGAAAGGTAGCGCTGCACCGCAACTTGGTCTGCGCCGAATGCCGAAAGACTTTCCAGGAAGTAGCCGATCAGTAATGCCCAGCTTCCGTATTGCAGCGTGAGAGACCATTCGAAGTCGATAATCAATCCTTCGTGATTCTCGGAATAAGTGCGGAAAATATCACCGACGGACGAGTCGCTCTGCGCGATAATGATAAACAGCGCGACAATAATCGTGATCGAAAAGACAAAGAACTGAATCACATCAGTCCACATCACGGCCCGCAACCCACCGAGCATGGTGTAGCCGATCGCGATGACTCCAAGCCCGAGAATTACGGTGTTCTGAGAAACATCCGCGACATTTGCCACAACGAGAGAGGCCGCGTAGGTAGCCGATGCCATCCATCCGATTCGAAGAAATATAAACAGCCCGCTGGCCATCGTCCTGACACTGACATGAAACCTCTTTTCCAGATACTCGTAGGCAGTCTCCAGATTGAGTCGTGAGAAAACCGGAATAAAGACCCAGACAAGAATCGGTGTCATGAGGCTGAATGCCACTAAGACCATTCCAATTCTCAGGCTGTTGCCAAAGGCGGCTGATGGGAAGAAGACGAAACTGTTCGAGGAGAACAAGGTCGCCATGACACTGAGGCCAACCGCGAGCCATCCCATCGAACCACCCGCGACGAAGAATTCCTTTCTGGATTGATTTCTTCCAAAGTAGAACCCGAGCGCCAGAATGAGCAGCAGGTAAATTGAAATGGCGGTGTAGTCGAGGAAATGCATTGCGGTAGGGATTCTATCCTTTTAAAACGGTTCCGAGAACTTCCATGGATTCTTTCTGCCTCTTCTCCACAAACTTCCGGGCGGTGTTAGCTTTTGCTTTTGCTGCTTCCTGATTTTTCGCCAGATCGAGCACTGCGGGAACAATGCCGGGAACTTCTTCTTCATTGTCCATGTTGAAGAGCCAATCACTGAGGCCAATGTCCTCCCACATATATCCTTTTGAGGTCTGCTCCGCCCATCGGCAAACAATCGCGGGGATTCCATGGCCAATGCACATGATGGGAGAATGCATTTCGTTCCCGAAAAGACCGGCACTTCGAACATAGACACTGATCGCTTCACCGGTTAGCCAGTAGTCGGGGCGCCAGACGACTTTCTTTTTGATCTCCTCAGGGAGTGGGTCGTAGAGAAGCTCTTTCCCCACCTGCATTTGGGTCCGATCTTCCGGGCAAAGCAGAATCTTCATGTCCGTCTGAGTGACCACTTCAATCACGGCCTGGCGAAGCTGTGCGTGATCGTGCTCTTTCATCTCTTCGTTCCTCGCATGTTTGACTTCGTCAAAAGCGACCTTCTTGATTGTCCAGTAAGGCGTGTATCGAAGTCGGGGAATACAGCAAAGGAATTTGCCTTCTTCAAGATCGTTTGATTTCAAAAACGCAGTGGCTTTGTCTTCGTCACGCAGATCGCAGCCAAAGGCTCCGTCGGGCCCAAATTCCATTACCGGGGCTTTGCATCCTTTTGACTTGGCAAGGGCCAGAGATTTTGAATCACGGAAAAAGACAAACTTCGCGGTGCTCAGAATATCGACGGATTCCGCCATTACCTCCGCAGGTGTCGTCGAGGTGGAGGATGACTTTTTCTCAGGCAGGGTGATCCCGTAAATGCCGTAAGGTTTGCCTGTTTCTTCCCTCCATCTCAGCACATCCTTTTGCGCGACCAGTGAGGCACCGGAGCCGTGAAGCAGAAAGTCGCATTCCTCAAACGCTTTCTTCAATTCATCAGATCCTTTGGTGGCGATTTTCAGTTTTGGAAAACGGGCTTTGAGCAATTCTTCCACTCCATTATCAATCCGGCTCGGCCAAAGAGTCACCTCGACATCGGGAAGATGCGTTTCCAGAATGCGCAAGACCCCGGGAGTGTGGGCAATGTCTCCTATATTGACGGTTTGCCAGGAAGATCGGAGAAGGATCTTTTTTGGCGAACCATCCTGCGCCGAAGACGCGGCCGTTCCAATGGCTGCAAAAATGGCCTGCGCCAAAAAGTGACGACGAGGCGTTTCTGAAACGCTGCTTGCGATCATGGAATGAATCACTTCTTCTTTTGCTTACTTCAGCTCCTTCAGGATTCTGTCCGAGACCGACTTGGCGAGGACTTTATTCCCTTCCGGTTTGAAGTGAACATTCTTTGGAAGCATCATCGTACTCATTCCTTCTTTAGAAATGGTGAACAGGTCGTGAGTCGGAATGTCGTTTGCCGCCATCACTTTCGCGGCGACTTCATTGTACTTCACCGAATCACCGACAACCCTTCCGCCTGCTCCGGCAGGGACGGGGGTCGTATTTCGCCAGATCAGTTTCGCGCCGGTTGCCTTAAGCTTTGCGACCAGAGCCGTGAGATTTTTTTCATACTCTGCTGGTGGCACCTGCTGGTGACTTCCTTCGGCTTTCGGGTCCGCGAGATTCTGGTTCTTTGGACCCATATATTTTAAATCGTGGAGTCCCCAGTTGAAATGAATGAGGTCCCATTTTTTCCCTTCGCCGCCGGTCTTCAGCCACGCATCGATTTTTGCGACGCCGGAAGTCGTTGGGCCGCAGTTTGTGAGAGGGCGATGAACATTCGCTTTGCCTTTGAGGTTCTCGCGTACTCCGACGGTGTAACCTATGGAAATGGAATCTCCGATGAGGAGAACCCGGGGAAGGCCTTCCACGTCTTCTACCTTTGCCATTGCCGGGTTCGGTTTCCTTTTGGCCTTGGCCGCTTTTTTCTGGGCGTGAAGGGGACCGCAGAGGATGAGCCCGAGAGATGCAGTGAATAGAAGAAACTTTGTCATGCCTTGAATGGAGCAGAAGAAGCCCGGTTTTGCGAATTCATTGAGTTCCGTATTTGTGGAGCAATTTCATGTCCAATGCTCAAGCATTGGCCCTGTCTTTCCAAAGACCGGATCAATCTCAGGAATGGGAACGGACCCAATATTCTCGATGAGGTTTTCGAGATTGGGTTCGCTCTCCTGATACAGATCATTGGCAGGTCCCGGTGGATAAGCTCCGACCACCCCGAAGTCCGGACTCGATTCAATTTTGCAATGGCCCACTCCCGCGGGAATTAAGACGGCCTCTCCGGCTGTGATGGATAGAACAGGACCACTTGCTCCTCCAAATTGAACCTGGGCGGAACCGGAAAAACATCCCAGCACTTCGTGGGCGTTGCTATGGAAATGATGATAGGAGAAAACTCCATTTACCCAGATTCCCTGCCATCCGTTCCGGCTGAAACAGGACTCGATGTCTGATGAATCAACTCCATCGGGAAACGCATCGGAATAAACCAGAAGAGGCAATTTTGGATTGTTCGGTACTCCGTCGGCTTCGCAGAGAAGCTGGGATTCGATGTTCGGCATTTCTGTGGTTTTACTTTTGAGCCTGACTGAACAGCCAGGTGTGCACGGCGGGGTCATTGAATACCTGCCCGACAATTCCGTGACCGCCACTTTCAAATTCAGTGAACTTAAAATCCTTGGACCGTTTCAGTTCTTCGGCAAGTGCCCGCGATCCGTCGACACTGACGACATTGTCATCAGTGGCGTGGAAAAGCCAAAGCGGTTTGCGTTTGAAAGCGGAAGCTGAACTCATGGAGCATCCCGCCACAGCAATGGCGGCCGCAAACATTTTCGGCTCCTGGCTTGCAAGGTAGGTGGTTCCGAATCCGCCCATGGAGTAGCCGAAGATATAAACGCGATTTTCGTCAACCGGAAGACCTTCGATTAGATCGGGCATTAACTTGAGCATTTTTTCTCCAGGCTCATCATCCCATCCGCCACCTGTCGCGCCGAAGGGCTGGTAGCAAAGTGGAGCCACAATGATGCAGGGGTTCTTTGCGTAATTGTCAGCGTCGGCAAAGGTTTTCATCCATCGACCGACCTGTTTCCCGTTTTCGTTGTTGCTGCTTTTTCCGTGGAGAGCGAGAAGGAGCGGGTATTTTTTGGAACCATCCAGTTCGGCCGCGCCGTAGATCATGTAAGGAAGGCCGTCAAATTCGGCAGCTACCCAGTCGCCCGTGATTTTGTCGGCGAATGGACCTTCCAGTGGTTTGGGTACGGCAGGTTTAGCCATCTGTTCTTTCACCCAGACCTGATCAGCATCGGAAAAACGATTCAAGGGGACGGTGAAAGTCTGGCCGTCTGCCTTTCGCTTCAGGGTGACATTTCCTCCCTCCGAAGAAACGTAGTCAGCATCCAGTGTCTTTCCAGCGGAAGAAGTCCACTCTCTGGCCTGTATGCTTGTCAGGATGAAGGCCGTTGCGAAGAGCGTTGTCAGACGAATGAATTCAACCTTTTTCATACTCTGAAAATGCACCAAAAGTTGCCAGTTGGCGATCTCAAAAATCACGAGTAGTTGGAGCCGTTTGCAACTATGGGGTTCTCCGGAAGACTGATTGTGGAGCCTCAACTCGAAGCCCTTCGCTTTCGGCCAGTCGGATCAAATCAGGGAGATCGTAGTGACGCATTGCTCCATGAACAATGTTAGCGGCCTGGGTCCATGATTCGCCGGGCTTCATAAAATCCGCCCAAGTTTGAAAGTCCCCGGCCACACTTACTTTGGTGAACGCATCCGGGCTAAGGGCGGCTGCATGAAGAGCGGGGACGGCGGTTTCTCCAAGTGCTAACAGATGGATCTTTGTAACTTCGGATTTCTTCGATAGAAAAGCGGCACTTCCGAGAATGTCCTCACAACGCATTCCGGTGATCGAGCGACCATTGAGATAGGCGATGAAAAATGCCTGGAGATTGGGACCGAAAAGACCTTTGGCCCAATTGCGTTTTGGATCCTGATTTTCAGTTTCCCCAAGTCCTCGAAGATCGACGGCCAGGACTGTATGACCCTTTTGAACAAGCTTCTCGATAGCTCCCCCGGGTGCAGCGTCGACTTTCATGCCTTCACCGTGGAGATAGAGAGTCGCCTTTCCTGCTGGCTTGTCGGGAATGAAAAGGAGCCCCGGTACTCGCACTCCGTTTACCGGGCGCAGAATGGTTTTTGTGATCTTGTAGCCATCGCGAACAATTTCGCCGACCGTTTCGGATTCGAAGGCAAAGGGGGATTCCGCGCCGATGGTTTCCTTAATTTTTTCCTTCTTCTGTTTCGAATCAAGTTCACTCCATTTTCGGGAACGTTCTTCAAGGAGCTCGCCTTCCCGTGATCGGAGGATTTGAAAGACTGAATTCTCATTTTCCATTAAAAGGGCCTGACCCTTCGGTGTGCAATAAAGTTCCCTGGGTGTCCAGTCCCCCTTATTAAGTTCGTAGCTTTTCTCGTCTGTGAGAGGATCCGGCCGTTCTGCCAGTTCCCGGATTTCCTTGTCCTCATCCAGCAACCAACGATGCATGAACCGGGCAGCGGCCTCTCGTTGTTGAATGTGGTAACCATGCGGTGCGTCGGCAGCGACCATCTCCACCCGTTCCGGATAACCAAGCCGGGTGTAGAATTCTTTCGACTGACGAAAGAGATCCCAGGTTCCGTCGATGTTGAAAGTCGCATCACGAGTGGCCGCGAGAATCAAAGTCGGTTTCGGAGCTCGCATCAGAACGTAGTCGGGCTCATCGAGGCCGAAGGCGATTTGTCCGAAAATGTTTTGCTCGGCATCCTGAATTCCTTTTGTTTCGAGAAGTTTTTCAAAAGTCGTCAAAAAGCACCCGGGCGCGGCGGCAATGATTCGATCATCCACCGCCATGAGATAGGAAGTCAGAGTGCCGCCTCCGGAATTTCCCGTGCATCCGATTTTATCCGCAATGATATCGTCACGACTCTGGAGGTAATCGATGCAACGCATTCCATCCTCGATCCGAAGCCGGGCAGTATTGGATCCTAACAAAATGCTACTGAGGCCGATGGCGGTGTGCTCGACGGTGCAGAGATACTGAACAGAAGGGTGGGGGACCGCCAATTTCCGACTGCCAAGGCCACTGAAATATTGCTGCTTCTGAGTCCGGTCGATCAATTGATATCGCTCCCCCTGCCCGATCGGGTCGTAGCAGAGCGCGGCCATTCCGTTCTTCGCCATGAGGATTGCAGCCCGCTGATATTGTCCCGAAGCTTTTCCCGTGTGGCTGTGACCGCAGGGAATCAAAACAGCGGGGAAGGGGCCTTCACCCGGTGGAAGGTAAAGATTGGCAGTGATATGAAACTGCGGATCGCTCGCTATCAGGATTTTCTCGATGCGATAGCCGTCTCCCTGGAGTGCGCCGGTGGTCTCTCCGCTGATAGGCCGCGGTTTTCTGAGCCCGCCGATCTGGTCGATAAAAAATTCCCGTCGGACATCCTGCCATTCTCGGCAGTCTTCCTGACTTTTGACTTTGGCCAATGCTTCTTTTCGTTCTTGAAGATGTCGGTAGGATTCTTTGAGGAGCTGTGTTTCGAGTTCCCGGGATGGAGAAACGCCGTCATCAGTTTCTTTTAACACCGTCAATTCTTCCGCCTGGATGGGAAGAATAAAGAGAACCAATAGGAGGCGCAGGATTCGGCACATGATGAATTCTCGCCAATTCGGCGGACCAATCAACTGGCTGATGTCTGGAGCGCCGGTAACACTTTATTCACGGCGGTGTGGTAGGCCATCATCACGAGAAGAATAAAACCGATTCCCGCGACGAGATTGATGGCGAGGCCGTTGCGATGCTCTCCCATGATTTTTTTATGATTGGTCAGCCAAAGGAGTGTGCCCGCCATCAGTGGCGCGGCGATCACTGTAATTGCCTGGGCAGCGACGATCGCGCCAACAGGTTTGACTCCTGACTTGATCACATAAAGCGCTACGAACATTCCCACTAACAATACCGCTGCAGTGAGAATTCTCGGTCCTTTTTCATTGGGGGTGCTGCCGAGATTCAATCCATCCGAGAGAATGAACCCACCGATCATCGAGTTCACGAGAAAAGAGGAGAATGCTGCCGAGAAAAGACCAAGACAAAAAATGATTCGGCCCTTTTCCCCGAAAAGAGGAGCCAGAGAGTTGGCGACATCTGAGACGCTGGTCAGTTCCTTTCCTCGCAAAACGGCTGCGGCTGTGCTCATCAGCATCAAGGTGATCAAAGCCATGAGAATCGCCGAAACTCTGGCGTCGATCATTCCGGTTTTAAGATCCTTGAGTTGCCAGCCTTTGAATCGCACGAGGTAGGATTGGTAGTAAGCGGCGGAGATCACGAAAGTAGTCCCGACCAATCCAAGAAGCGGAAGGCCGATATCCGTCAATCCTGATGGAATAAGACCTGAAGCCATTTCGCCGAGGTCAGGTTTGGCGAAGAACAGATTGATCGCGAAAGAGATCAGCATCAGCGCCACAAAACAGGTCATCAGTTTTTCGATCACTGTGTAGAGATTTCGGAATCCGAAGACGAATGCCAGGGTGATCGCGTTGAAAATGATGACCCAGTAGTCAAAGTCGGCGTAGGCGGACAGGGCCGAGTGGACTCCGAGATTGTTTCCAAACTGAAAGGCGGCTGAGATAAAAAAGACTCCCAGTCCGATGAGAACCGCGAGCCACTTTCCGGCATGTTTTCGAACGAGGTCGCCGGTCGAAGTCTGGGAGACCACCGCCAGTTTTGACGCGAGGGCGGTGTAGACCATCATGAAGGCCACCGCGAGAACCACGACCCATATTTTGGAATAACCGTCGACTGATCCAACTTTGGAGCTGGTCAAAATACTTCCCGGGCCGATCACGACACAGGCAGTGACAAGTCCCGGTCCGATGGATTTCCACCAGGGACGTTTTGAGTTGGAAGGCGCTGGGTTGTCGGACATGAAAAAATAAGGGTGAAATCAAAGGATGGGTTGAAAAGCCGTCCCAATCTTTGTGGATTTCGAAAACAGCGTCAACTCTTCAGCAATACGGGAAAATTGTGGGTATTGGGATTCATTCTCTTCGCTTTTTCTTGCATCCGCCGAAAGTCGCGGCAAATTCACCCCGTGAACGACCACACCGCGAAAGCGGAGTCACAAAATTCATCAATTCCGGAGGGGTGGCAGAGTGGTCGAATGCAGCAGTCTTGAAAACTGCCGTGCCGCAAGGTACCGTGGGTTCGAATCCCACCCCCTCCGCCATTAAAAAACCTCAGCCCCGCAGCGCAGCGAAGGGGCTGAGGTTTTTTAATATCGGGACCGGATTTGAACGCAGTTCGACTCGGAGCGCAGCGAAGAGATCTGCCAAAGCGAAGCGACGCGGATAATCCCACCCGTATTGTATGAACGTCGTCGCCTGATTTGAGTCCTGACAATCGGCATCGCCGTTGTAGGGCTGTCTCTTATACACATCTCCGAGCCCACGAGACCGAGGCTGATCTCG
>OJCB01000362.1_pt1 | contig 17804 bp, 16 predicted proteins | sample 1591501 | NCBI WGS metagenome assembly OJCB01 (sample SAMN05416813, study PRJEB24817) | seawater metagenome | isolation source: Sea water | place: Canada:Atlantic | collected 2013-07 | reverse complement strand
CTCTATCACGCCATTTAATAGGCTTTTGAAACTGCGAGGCTGCACTTCAAATCCTTTGATTTTCAAAAGAATACGTTTCTTCTTACTCATCAACAAAGTCAGCGCATCCTCGGCAAAAGAAGGAGCAATAAGCACTTCATAAAACAACTTATTGATTTCTTGCGCCGTGGCTAAATCGATCTCACGATTGCAAATAAGAATACCGCCAAAGGCCGAAATATTATCGGCAGCCAGGGCATCTGTCCAAGCCTCTAATACCGTAGCACGAGTAGCGACGCCACAAGCATTGGTGTGTTTCAAAATAGCGAAGGTAGGCTCATCCTCTTTAAACTCCGTCATCAGTGCTACCGCAGCATCTATATCTACGAGATTATTGTAAGAAATGGCTTTCCCATTCAGTTTATCAAATAATTCCGTCAAATCACCATGAAAAATACCTTGCTGATGTGGATTCTCTCCGTAACGAAGTGTTTCCTGCTGGTGAATACTCTGCTTGAAAGCACGATCGTCGGTATCTTGGTCAAAGTATTGGAAGATGGCCGTATCATAATGAGAAGAAACTTTGAAGGCTCTACGCGCCAATTCTTTTCGATCGGCCAAATCCGTTTCTCCGTTCTTTTCTGCCAAAAGTTCCAACAACATACCATACTCATCCTTAGAAGGCACTACTACCACATCACGGTAGTTCTTGGCGGCAGCTCTGATCAAAGAGATACCCCCAATATCGATTTTCTCGATAATAGCACTTTCTGAAGCCGAATTCGCCACGGTTTCCTCAAAAGGATACAAATCCACTATAACCAAATCTATTTCCGGAATAGCATATTCTTCCAATTGTGCGAGGTGAGATTCTTCGCGACGGGCTAAAATACCTCCAAACACCTTTGGGTGAAGTGTTTTCACTCGTCCGTCCAATATAGATGGGTAAGTAGTCAAATCCTCGACAGCCTCTACGGGCACACCTTGGGATTCAATAAATGCTTGTGTTCCTCCAGTGGAATAAATCTTTACACCCAAGCGATGTAAGGCTTCCACAATAGGGCCGAGTCCATCTTTATAAAAAACAGAAATTAAGGCGGATTGTATTTTTTTGGCCATGGTTTTCCCTTTGCATGTTTGTGGTTGGAAAAAAGAAGCTGCAAAGGTAAAAAACTGCGGGGAAAGTAGGTAATGCGAAATAGGAAAGCAGAAAGGCAATTTATTACACCTCCCTTGTTCCTCCTATTTTGTCGATAACTTCACTTTTTTACGCTTGTAAATAGGAACGGTCGAACAAGGTTCGCCATACATAATACTTTGGGCAATCGGTTGCAAGCGGCGGGTAATCTCCAGGTAGGCGGCGGCGGGCACTGGCTCATCTCCACAGCCTTTAATAACGAGGCGTTGTCCTTCATATAGGCTGTAATCAATCTGATCCAACCCTTGGTTCAAACTAAACTTCAGGTATTCCTCTTTGCTACCCTGAAAGATATCGACAGCAAAAGGTGTGGCATAGGCAGCCACCAACATATAAGCCCACATCGGTATAATGGCATCAGTGGAACAGTATACCAATAAGGTCTTTTGGTCAAATTGAGACCAATCTAGTTCCTTAAGGGCAGTACGAAAATCCTTTTCCTTTAATATCAAACCATGAAAAAGATAGTCTTTTAGGTCTAATTCAACAAAACTTACCTTAGGAAGGAAATCTTCCAAGTTCAAGGTGATCAGGCCGCTTGCAGCTATCTTATTAACTAATGGTTTATCTGTATTCATTTTATTCTTCTTCTTGAAGGGGTTCATGTTCTGTAACGGCTGGTTCCTCCACCGGAATGGGCTCTTCAATAGGAGCCTGTTCTCCAATCTGATTGCTAGGTTCGCGAAACTCCTTAGGTTTGGGCAAATCATCTAAGCTTTTCAACCCAAAATAGTCCATAAACTTATCGCTAGTTCCATACAATAGCGGGCGTCCGGGTCCGTCACTTCTTCCTTGTATAGCAACAAGTTCTTTCTCCAAAAGTTTTTGAATGGCATAATCGCAATTGACGCCTCTAATACGCTCAAGTTCACTTTTGGTGACTGGTTGTTTGTAAGCGATGATAGACAAAGTTTCCAAGGCAGAGCGAGAAAGCCTTTTTTTCATCGTTTGTTTCAAATAAACGCCAACGGTGTTGTGGTAGGCCCCTTTGGTGAGGAATTGATAGCCCCCTGCAATTTCCAAGGGCTCGATGGAAAAAGAATCTGCTTGGTAACGTTCTTTCAATGAGTCAATCGCACCGAGCACCTCGTTCTCGTTGAATTGCAATCCAAAAGCCTCTGTCAAACAGTCGATCATATCTTTTAAAGAGATAGGTGTATCGGCCGAAAAGATGAGGCATTCTATATGTTGTGCCAGTTTTTCCAATATCTTTTTATCGCAAATGTAAAAAAACTACCGATCATTTGGGGATACGACAAGCTTCTGCTTGATCGAGAAAGGGAATATCACGTATTAGTTTTTGATAGGTGATACTATTGTGAAGGGGAAAATCATCCGGGGATCGGGTCTGAAAATAAAAATCAGCTAAGCCTTCCAGCCCCTTAAGTTCGTAGGCTATTTTCACCAGACATTCGCCTTGGTCTCGCGTTAACTCCGGATGTAAAGCCAGGTGTTTTTCCACTGCCCGCCATCGATAACGCCTCAACTGGGTGTAAGTAGGCGTTTCAAAGTCTAGCTCGTTAATGGTAGGACGAAAGCGGTTAAAGCGAAGGTTGAATTCGTCGCCAGGTTTTAGTGGAAAAGGGGTATTGACTTCTTTCTGACTAATTAAACGGTCAAAATCATTTTTTTGGCCCTGAAATTCCAACTGGTAACGAAGCGCTATCGTATCTCCTCTTTGCTTGACGGCATCGATGGTAACCGGTTTGACCAACATACCATAGCGACCTTCTAATTCTCTCTTTTGTTTGCGATAGGCATTGATAATAATCAAACTTCCAATAAGCATAATAGCAAAAAAGAGACCTGCCAACCAATACCCTTTTCTGTAATTGGCTTTTTCCGTCTTTTTTCGTTCGCGATTCCTAGGAGTATCTACCTCTTCGTTGATTTTAAAACCATAGGCAAAGCGCTCACCCTGTCGTTCCACTTCAATCTTACAGAGCTCTTCCTCAATAAAGAAAGAGTAGCTCTTTGTTTCTAAGACTTGGAAATCAATGATGATAATCTTGGCATTAAGATAAACTAGTAAATGTCCTGTCTTATCACCATGAAATAATCCAACGTTGTATTGTCGACCTGCATCCGCTAAATATGTCCAATTGAACTGTGCCAAAAATAGTAATATTGCAAAAGTGTGAGTAAATGACAACGAGGGTTCCAATCCTACCACAGGAATTACCGTTTAAGCATCTGCCTTTAGAGAAAAAGGTACTCATTCGATAGTTCTACCTTTAGCTGACGCAACAACAATTTGGCTGTGGCATGGGTTTTGGTTTTATAACCTAATGAGTATTAAGCTAAAAGTTACAATATTTCAGTTTACGCTGCAGAACTTTAACACTACTTGATCCATGATATACGAATTCAAAGGCTTCAAACCCGTCATTCATCCTTCGTCCTTTGTCCACCCGCAAGCCACCGTTACCGGCAATGTCATTATTGGTGAACGGGTATATATTGGGCCCGGAGCTGCCCTACGGGGAGATTGGGGCGGTATTGTCATCGAAGACGGTTGTAATGTGCAGGAAAATTGCACCATTCATATGTTTCCGGGAGTAACCGTACGGCTAGAAGAAGGGGCTCATATTGGGCATGGGGCTATTATTCATGGCGCTCATATTGGCCGCAATTGTATGGTCGGTATGAATGCCGTCATTATGGATGAGGTGGTACTCGGCGCAGAATGTATTGTAGGGGCATTAACCTTTATTAAAGCCAAGCAGCAAATTCCAGCCCGAAGTCTGGTGGTAGGGAACCCTGGTCGTATTATAAAAACGGTCAGCGACGAAATGATTGGGTGGAAAACAAAAGGTACGGCGCTTTATCAGCAATTGCCTGCTGATTTGCACGAAAGCCTACGCCCCTGCGAGCCGCTCACGGAATTACCCGCTGATCGGCCTGCTCAGGAGGTGCTTTATGAAAGGTGGGAGGATATTAAGGGCCAGGGGTAGTTGTACTCCGGGGGTGTTGTAGGTGGGGAACACCTACAACGGCGGCTGGGGACGTGGCTCCTAAAAATAAAACCGAAAACCTAAACCGCCGCCTATATCTCCATCCGTACTTTCAATCACTGCCAAGCGAGGAGTCAGCCGAAGGTAGATCTCAAATTGATCGATGTAATAGGACAATCCAAAAGTTCCGCTGATACCCAGAAAAATTTCATCGTCATCGTCTCTTTTTCGGTTGTTCTCTTTGAAACCAGCAAAGACACCCGGGCCATATACAAACTCAAGTCCTTTGGCACCATCGACCGGTTTTTCCCAAGTACCATGCAAATTGACAAAGAAAAAATCATCCAAATCCCAAGCCAATAGAAGATCCGCTGACATACCTGCCGAATTATATTTCTTGATACTAATACCGGCTGGCTGACCCAGTTGTATTCCTATCCCCCAGCCATTACCAGGTGCTTGCGCGGTGGCCGTGAAGAAGGTCGTGCTGGCAAAGATAAGACTGAGCAATAACCCTAAAAAGGTCGGTCTACATTTCTTGTTGATCATGATTGTGTTTTTAACTATTCATAGGAATTGAATCCTTGTAGAAAATAAGCGATTCAAAATTGTACATCTTATTTTTTAATCGTTCCTTAGAGCCTTAGGAATGAAGCATAAATAACTAAGACCAATTACCGTTATCTTTTTCCACCAGCCGTCGTTGTTCATCATTCACGTAGCTAGGCTAGGCTCATTCTTCACGCCTAGGCTGGTGAAAAAACATTTAGCTTCTTGGACCAACCTATTTATGCTTCATTCCTTAGCAATTCAACATTAAAACGTCTTTATGACTATCTACTTATATCTCCCTCGCTACAAAAGTCGCGCTTTTTTTGCAATCCTTCTCTTATTGGCTTTTGGATGTGAAATGCAACCGACTGCAACGGAAGATTCCGTGCCTACAGCGTCTCTCCCTGAGGAACCCTATTTGGTTGTCCTTGGAATTGCCCAGGATGCAGGTTATCCTCAGGCAGGCTGCACAAAGGAGTGTTGCAAACAGCCATGGCAAGATAAAGCCCAACGCAAAATGGTATCCTGCCTTGGACTAGTCGATCCAAACACGCAACAAGCTTGGTTATTCGATGCTACACCCGATTTTAAAGACCAATTACAGCAACTGGAAACAGCAGCTCCCCTGGCTGGTATTTTCTTAACCCATGCTCATATTGGGCACTATACGGGATTGATACACCTAGGCCGAGAAGTGATGGGGGCTCAAGGAGTGCCTGTTTTTGCTATGCCTAAAATGGCGGATTATTTGACGAATAATGGACCATGGGGACAGCTGGTTCAATTGAACAATATCAGTTTGCAACCGATGGTTGCCGACTCTTTAATACGCCTCAATGATCAGTTGAGTGTTCGCCCTTTGCAAGTGCCACACCGGGATGAGTATTCCGAAACCGTGGGCTTTGAAATTCATGGTCCAAGTAAATCAGCCCTTTTTATTCCTGATATCGATAAATGGGAAAAATGGCCACGTGATATTAATTCCTTAATCAGTGCGCACGACTATGCCTTCCTGGACGGTTCTTTCTATGAGAATGGAGAAATTCCGGGTCGCGATATGAGTCAAATCCCCCACCCTTTTGTCGCTGAAAGTATGCAACACTTCAGCTCCCTTTCCCAGGCGGACAAAGAGAAAATCCATTTTATTCATTTCAATCATACCAATCCCTTATTGTGGAAAGAAGACACGAGAAGAACCGTCGAAGCGGCCCATTACAAAATTGCGGAGGAAAAGATGATTGTAGGTTTATAATCAAAAATGCCAAAGGCTGAAAAAGAATGAAACTATCACCTTGCATTCAACGTTAAAGAGCAAAGATGTCAGCCAATAACCATAGACAGGCATTGCGACAGTAAACACAATAAAACTACTTTTAGTACTAAACCCAGGTTCCTACAAAGCCCAAGCAACATAGGATCAATTTACTGATATTATGACGAATAAAAATATCGTGCGGGATCAATTTTTGGAAGTTGTTGAAAACCAATTAAAAGAAAATCAACCTCCTGAAACCCAACACACACTTGACCGCCTACTCGAAGAAGGCTTCAAAGAAAAAGTGGCGAAAGAATTACTCGCTACTTGTGTAGCCACAGAAATGTTTCAAGTGATTTCTAGCAATATGCCTTTCGACGAAAAGAGATATATAGAAAACCTGCATCGCCTTCCCGATCTTCCTGAATAATTTCTCGCTCCAACTCCTTATTCCCAATAGAAAACTTGGCTATCAAAAACTATACTTCAAGCGTAGAAATACGGCTTGAACCGGGCTTTTGTACCCCTCATCTTCATTGAAGACAATTTGCCCCACTGCATCTATATCCCAGTTCTCTTTGATACTGAAGGTCAAGATTGGATTGAGAAACAAGGGGTTGACTTGTACTGGGCTGTAGATGATCGCCAAACTGGCAGATAAGAGCGGGTTCAAAGGGTAGGACTGTTGCAAAAACAAGGCATGTCGGTAGGGATAGAGATTCCTAGCCGAAAGCTGGAAATTAAATAGATTGCCCACGCCTGCATCGGTCGAACCATTATTATTGTACAAATACCCCAAGTTGAGGTAGTAAGAATTGGTAAAGGCATAATCTACGCCCAAACTCAAGGCAAAACTCTCAGTTCGGCCTTCTGCTATCGGCGTAAAATAGGTCGCTTCTCCTTTAAAGCCCGCAGCACCGATATTGCCCGCCCAGCCCGTTCCAATGGCAAAATCTTCCATGACATAGCCCGCTAGGAACTGAAAATCATAGGACCATTTATTGAATGCCCACTTCGCTGCAATAACAGTCTCCTCAAATTGGTCAGCACCTTTGGCCACCACTTCTATACTCGAAGCAACGCCGGTGTAGTATTTAATACGAACCGCATCACTGCCCGGCCGCTCTTCATAATCGAAGTCAGTAAAACTGAAGGCATTGAAAATATCGTTGGGATTCCATACCGTGCTAATTCCCCAATTGACTCGCTGCCGCCCCAGTCGAATCTCCCAATTATTTTTGACATATTCAAGGTAAAATCGATCCAGTACCGAATGGAATACCAATTGGTTTTCATCCAACAGGACGGCGGATAAATCCAACCAATCATTGCTCGCCTGGTCTGTCAGACTCCCATATAGCGGATTGACCTTGACCAAATCCCCCCAGAAGAACCGACTTCGTAAATCGGCTCGAAAGGTGAGTTCTTCATTCATAAACCACCGAAAGTTGAGTCGATTATGTATCAAGTTATCTTGCAAGTAGTTATCCTCTATAAATAGTAGGGTCTGTAGATTTTTGACATAGCCATTTAAGGACCAATTCTTGGGTTTGTCCGCTTGGCTAGCTGCCAAAAATGGTAGTAAAAGTGCTAATATGAGGTGGCTGATTTTCATAGTCGGGGAACTAATCTCTCCGTTCATCTTTGCTGATCTCGCCATCCACCAAAGTAACCACTCTTCGCGCCCGATCAATTACTCGTTGGTCATGCGTAGAAAAGACGAAAGTCATGTTTTCTTCCTTGTTTAATCGAGTCATGATATCCAGCAAATTTTCGGTCGATTTGGAATCGAGGTTGGCGGTGGGCTCATCGGCGAGGATGAAGGTCGGCTTGGGTGCCAAGGCACGCGCTACGGCCACCCGCTGCTGCTGCCCGCCCGACAATTCGGAGGGGCGACGATCCATTTTATCACTCAAGCCTACTGCATCCATCAATTCGGCGACGCGCTGCTGGCGTTCTGTCTTTGACCTTTTCTGCAATAACATCACGAATTCCACATTCTCTTGGGCCGTTAGAACGGGGATCAGATTATAGGCCTGAAATACAAAACCGATATAATCTTTTCGAAAATCGATGAGTTGATTATCTGATAATTCGGCAATATTCTGGCCATGTACCATCACTGCCCCTCCCGATGGCCGATCCAAACCACCAATAATATTTAGCAAGGTTGTTTTTCCAGATCCAGAAGGACCAACAATAGCAGTGAACTCTCCTTCTTCAATTAGGAGGTCAACGCCATTGAGTGCGTAGACCGGGATTTTATCTGGATTATAGATTTTGGTTACCCCTTTTGTTTTTATAACATCCATGGTAGTTGTTTTAAAGCTTGCGAATGGCCTCTACAGGCCGTAAACTAATAGCCTTATAGGCCGGATAAAGGGCGGCCAAAATGGCGGTCCCTCCTACAAATACAGGTATCTGCCAATAGACTTTCATTGGCACATCGAAATATACGATACTCGACATACCATACATTTCCAAGGAATCAGAATACATCGATAAATCCAGTCCGTATTTACCAAGAAAATAGATCGTCGAGATGCCCAATAATAAACCTGCCGGCGCCGCTACTAAGCCCAGGAATATCGCTTCCAACATAATCATAAAAAAGACCTTAGCCTTATTCATTCCTATGCCCATGAGCATTCCTAATTCGCGTATCCTTTCCAAAACGGCCATCAGCATGGTATTGACAATACCGAAAGTTAGGGCTAGCATGATAATACTCAGATAGATGATAGAGACAAACGACATTTGAGATTCATACAGCTCCAAATCCGGAGAAATTTCTCGATAGGTTTCCACTTTGCCGCCAGCGCCCTGCAAATCAGCTTTCACTTGATCCGCTTGACTAGCATCTTGCAATAGAATAGCAATTTCATGCCCGATCTCATCCACCCCAGCAGTGACTTCGCCAGTGTGTGTCAATAATAGATTTAGGTCTTTTCGCGATACAAAAACATGAGCTTCATCGAAGGGTTTGTTACCGGTATGGAAGATTCCTACGACCCGGAAAGCAGCAGGGGTAATTTCACCCTGCAAGTCTTGTAGGTTCAACACGAGTTTGGTTCTAATTTTAGCCCTCAACTTCTCAGCCATGGAGCGACTGATTAATATTTCATTCTTTCGCTTCCCTTCTAGAAAGGTTCCTTCAACGATACGCTGGTCCAATCCTGTCAAGGCCGCTTCATCCGCAGGATCAATGCCTTTCACCTTAATCCCTCGTGCACCTTTGGCAGAGGAAATCATGCCATTAGCCAAAGTACGTACGGCTGCCGCCTTCACTGCTTCATTTTCTTGAATCCTAGCCAAATATTTTTCGGGTTGATCCAAAGTAAATCGCACATCTTGATCTAGGGCATATTTAGGATGGTGAATTTGCACGTGAGAAGTCACCTGATCAATCGCATTATTAATATAACTCTTTATCATACCCGTTGCAAAACCAGTCATAAATAGCGCTGCCCATACGCCAAGCGCAATCGCCCCTATCAGTACTAGGGTTCGAGTGGGATTGCGCCATAAATTTCGCCAGGCTAATATTGGTACCATTGCTTTTTGTTATGATTTGAGGGTTTATTGAGTTTATGAGGGTTAAAAAGGACTAGTCGCGCATGGCCTCGACGGGTTTTAAACGCCGTATTTTAAACCAAGGATAAAGGGCCAGCAATACCGTCATAATAAAGATGATCAAGGCTTGGGTCACAAATATCTTCGGATCAAAAGCCGTTGGAAAAATGGGTTCAAAACCAAATTTCTCTAATAAATCAGCGTAATTCCCCGAAAAACGCATTGGATTTTTATTGAAATACCAGACGATCGGCGTACTGACTACAATGCCCATCAAAGCCCCCAACATACCGAGTAGAACAATTTCCAACCACACAATAGCCGATAATCGAAACCGTCGCATACCTATTCCGATCAGGATGCCAAATTCGTATTCCCTTTCTTTGGTCATCATTAGGATCGTACCGAAAATACCAAAGGCAATAATGGAATAAAGAATAAAATACACGATATAATTACCGGCGCTATCCAAGGACTTGGCTTGCACCAAATCGGGCAGTAAAGCATCCCATTTCATGATTTCATAGGCGGATGTATCTAACACCTCTCCTATCGCCGCTAAGCCAGCATCAATATCATCCTGGTCCTCTATTTTGAGGGCAATAGAAGTCAATAAGCCCTCTGCGCCATAAAATTGTTGGGCCACCGGCAAGGGTAAGTACACCATCTGCTTATTAAGCTCTGGCGAACCGAATTTGACGATTCCTTTGATCAAGTATTTGCCCGCGGCATTTACACCATGGTACCCTTGACTAATAATCACCAAGGTGTCCTGCACTCCCAATTTGAGAATCTTGGCTAAGCCCTCCGCGACGAGCACACTTTTGTCTGCCTTTTCCAAATAGGCGCCTGCCACAATGCGATCTTCTAGCTTAGTCAAAGATTGCTCTAAAGCCGGATCAATCCCCACCACCAGTGCTCCCCTCGTCATGCCTGTGGTAGAAACCAGTCCGAAAGACTCTATTCGCGGAACCACTCCTTGTATTTCTTCTATCGCTTCAATCTCTTGTAGTTGTTGAGGAGATAAGGTAAATGCTTTGTCTATCACCTGTTCATCCCAATATCCCTTTTGGTGGATCTGGCCATACCCCATGTAGAAATTGACTACATTATTGATCATATTACCCCAAGCTCCTTGTTGCAAAGCTTCCATGAAGGAGCCAAAGAGTACAGCAAAGAGAATAGAAGCCATGGTAATCCAGGTTCTACGCTTGTTTCGCCATATGTTACGCCAGGCTAATTTGGTTACCATTATCGGATTCGTTTCATATTTTGAATAGAAAAGAAGGTCTCCTTAATCGGCTTATCAAAGACTAAGCTGAGGTATTCAATTACTGTTTTATGGCCTTCATCCTCCTCCGGTATTATCTCCATAATGGTAGGCAATAGCCGTCCATCCAGGCTTTTAATTTCCCGCCCTAGCATCGTATTGACTAAATAATTGTCCTCATCATAAAACTCCGTTTTTAGCTGCATGTACTCTTTCTGGTCAATCCAGATCAAGACTTTTCCCCAAACCACAGGGGCATCTTCTTTTGGAATGAGTTCAATCTTATAGCAAGGGTAACCTTCAATGGTCTCTAGGCCTAGATTTTTGTGCGTATAATCGACTACAATAGATGACTCTCGTACTAAATCATCATTGGTAAAATCCGACCCCATCCAGGATTGCATCATCATAGAGGGCGGCAGTTTGATCGTTCGATCAATTGTAGGTTGCCAGTTCCAGATTTCCTTTTCCCGTTTGAGGAAAGCCGTTCCTTTATCTCGGGCAGGACCGGTGACTAAAATCAGGCTATAATCGGTCCCTTTCGACCAAGATTTCATGGTCACTTCGCGCGACCAGCTAGGCCTGACGATGGTCATTTTCATGGTCCCACTACTGGTTTCGCCCCGGAGTTTCTGGTCTGCTTTTTTTATTACTTCCAAGGCATCCGGCAATTGGGCATAGGCAGTACCCATTCCCAAGCAAATGCCTATAATGGCTAAAAATATTTTTTTCATGACTTTGATTTCTTTGTCCTGCAATTAAGTCTATTGTCTAGATGATCCATACCGAATCATCATCGTTTTTTTTCATATCGTTGCCAGATCATTTCCTTCATTTGATCCAGTGGGTAATTCTCTTCCATATTCATATAATGCAAGAATATACCATCGACCATAGCGGCGAAATAGAAAACCTCCATTTGAGCCTCTTCAAATCCCATCTCCTCAAAAACACCTGTTAGGAGTTGGATATAGAAATCCTTTTTATCCATGACAAGCGCTTCCATTTTCTGCTGCACGTCCGGTTGAAAAGCCAATGCAGTCAATAGTTTCCAATGATGCAAATTAGATTTTACTAGCTCAAAGGTCGCATCCATCGCTTTCCTCAATTTCTCGACGGCCGGTAAATCTGCATTCAAAAACTTGAACCAAGTAGCGTCGTTTACCTCCATGGCATCCTGGATGATACTTTGTAGCAACTCTTCCTTCCCACTAAAATAATTGTACATCAAACCATTGGACACCCCTGCTTCTTTAGCAATTTGTGTGATCGAGGTGCTATGGAAACCATACTTGGCAAACATCTCTAGCGCCGCATCCTTAATAGCTGCTACACTTCTTTCCCGAATAGCTGCATTTTGTTTTTTTGTTCTTGGTGACATTTTATATTGAATGAACGTTCATTCAAAAATACATCAAAAAAGAATAAGAAGCAATAGACAGGCTTCAAATTGTAGGTATATTATAGGAATAGCCCTAAATATTACTTATCCATTTACGAGTATTCGACCTCAAGCCTTGGAAAAAGACAAGCATTTTAAGTGGATATTACTTAGCTTTGCGCGCAAAAGCTATACATCGATATGAAGGTCACAGAATATTTTGAAAAAGCGGTTGGACAAACATTGATTTCATTTGAGGTGCTTCCCCCTTTGAAAGGAGGTAGCATGAAGGCTATATTCGATGCGTTAGATCCCTTGATGGAATTCAAACCGCCTTTTATAGATGTGACCTATCATAGAGAAGAGTTTCTTTACAAGAAACGAGACAGCGGTTATTACGAAAAGACCTCCATACGAAAGCGTCCAGGAACCGTCGGGATTTGTGCTTCGATCATGCACAGATATGGGGTAGACGCTGTTCCTCACTTGATTTGTGGTGGCTTTACGGAAGAAGATACCGAGAACGCCTTGATTGACCTGAATTTCCTAAACATCAAAAATGTATTAGCCCTGCGGGGAGATGCGCGGCAGTTTGAAGGGAAGTTTATTCCAGAAGAAGGCGGACATGCCTATGCGCTTGATATGGTCAAGCAAATCGTAGAGATGAACCAAGGGAAATACCTGGATACGAATATCGAGAACGGCGAAAAGACCGATTTTTGCATAGGGATTGCGGGTTATCCAGAGAAGCATTTCGAATCACCCAACATGGAACTGGACCTGCGCTACACCAAAGCTAAAATTGATGCAGGTGCTAATTATATCGTCACGCAGATGTTTTTCGATAACCAAAAATATTTCGATTATGTGGAGCAGTGTCGGGCGGCGGGTATCAATGTGCCAATTGTACCGGGTTTAAAACCACTGACCAAACTGTATCAACTCAATTCTTTGCCTCGTCTTTTCCACGTCAACCTCCCTCCTGATCTAGTGGATGGGATTACTAAAGCTAAAACGGCAGAAGGCCGCATACAGGTAGGCATAGAGTGGTGTGCCCAACAGTCTAAAGAGTTGAAAGAAGCGGGTGCTCCTTGCTTACATTATTATACGATGGGCGATTCTGCAACCATTCGCAAAATTGTCGAGCAAGTGTACTAAGAAGATTAAACCTTTTCCTCTACTGAAACATATACTTTATCTAAATAATGATCGATTGCCTTGGGTAACAGCTATTTTATGCCAAAACCCAATAGATGAAGCCGTATTCCTTACATTCGATCCTATTCTTTTTACTGTTTGTTCCACTGCTTAGCATTGCACAATCTTCCGACCCTATACTGATTCAAGCTGTTCGACTTTTTGATGGAGAGTCGGTCAAAGACAATATGGATGTCTTTTTCGAAAATGGCAAAGTAGTTCGTATCGTTCCGCATTCCCCCGAACACAAAGCCAATCAAGTTATAGATGGTCGAGGAAAAACGCTCATTCCTGGCCTGATTAATGCTCATGTCCATATCTGGTTTCCTATGCATCTACAAGAGGCGGCGCGGGCTGGAGTCTTAACGGTGATGGATATGCATTCTTCTTCCTACAGTATTCCCATTTTAAAGGCTTTTCAGGATTCTACCCACTACGCCAGCTATCTATCCGCAGGGCCAGGTGCCACGGTCCCAGGCGGCCATGGTACACAATTTGGTATGCCTACTCCTACCATCGATTCCACCAAAAGCGCCAAATCTTTCACGCTCGACCGTGTTGAAGGCGGATCGGACTACATCAAGATCTTAAGAGAACCCAGTCGACCTACCATCAACTTCTCACAAATCGATACCGTAATTGCTACCGCACATGAAAATGATAAGCTAGCCGTTGCTCATATTAGCAGAAAGAAGGATGCTATTCAGTTGGCCTCCTCCGACTTAGATGGGTTTGTGCATATTTGGTTTGATCAAGTCAGCACCGCTGAAGAGATAGATACGATTGCCAAGGGCGAACAATTTATGGTGCCCACTATTATCACCAACAAACGAGTGCTAGACTACTTCAAAACCCAAGGAAGAACTGCTAGTTCCCTTAATTTTGAGGAACTGAAAGCTGAGGTCCAAAAACTACATGAAGCTGGTATCACGTTGGTAGCAGGAACAGATCCTCCAAATTTTAATATCAATTACGGTACTGATTTACTAACTGAAATCGAACTCTTTGTGGAGTGTGGACTTAGTCCTTTAGAAGCACTCCGAACAGCAACCGGTAATGCAGCAAAATCCTTCCGCTTAAAAGAAGCGGGGCGGCTCAAAGAAAAAGGCCCGGCCAATGCTGTACTAATCCAAGGAAATCCCTTGGAGGATATAAAGGCTATTAGAAATATCGAGAAGGTCTGGAAAAATGGACAGTTGGTTAAGTAATTTGCAGGGCTTATTGTCATAAAAGAGAGAATAAGTCACTATTATTGTGAGAGCATGTTTGGACAGACCTCTATTGCCTCCAAGCGGCCAATTTTATTTTATGCTGCGTTAGATTTTTCGCCCAATTGCCCGCATTTGCCGATAGCTATCGGCAGCAAAAATCTGCCTTGTCTAAAATAAAATTTGCTCACTTTCGGCTAATCATGCCTGCCCAAACATGCTCTGAGTATTGAATAAGCTCTTAGAACTGGTATCGAAAAAAGTCGAAAAGAATGTTGAAAAAACTCACAATGGCCCTTTGCCTCTTGGCAAGTGGCTTACAATTGACTGCGCAACTCCAATCACCCGATCAATTCTTACCCCATCGCCTAGGAGAAAACTTCACGCCTCATCACCTCTTGGTAGACTATTTCGAACAAGTAGCTGATAATAGTGATCGCGTACAACTTACGCGATATGGCTATACCAACGAAGATCGCCCCTTACTACTCGCTTTTGTCTCCACACCGGAAAACCTGGCTCGCCTTGAGGATATTAGGATCAATAATCTTCGCCGGGCTGGCTTAATGGAAGGAGACGTTGATCCCGATTTGAATATCTCCATCGTTTGGCTAAGTTACAGTGTACACGGCAATGAGGCTGCGGGGAGTGAAAGTTCGATGGGTGTGATTTATGAGTTGGCTCGCGCCGATAACAGCAATACCAGCACCTGGTTAAAAAATACATTGGTCATCATGGATCCTGCTATTAATCCCGATGGCTATTCTCGATATACCCATTGGTATCGAAGAAATACCAACCTCATTACCAATCCGCAGGTCGCCGTTCGTGAACATGATGAGCCTTGGCCCGGCGGCCGCGTCAACCACTACCTCTTTGACCTCAATCGAGATTGGGCGTGGCAAACGCAGGTAGAATCTCAACAAAGGATGAAAGTTTATCGGCAATGGTATCCGCAAATCCACGCTGACTTACACGAGCAATCTTACAACGATCCTTATTATTTTGCGCCAGCAGCTCGCCCTTACCATGAATACATTAGTGATTGGCAGGTTAAGTTTCAGGTAATGACGGGGAAGAATCACGCCAAATATTTTGACAAAGAAGGTTGGCTATATTTTACCAAGGAAGTTTTTGATCTATTATATCCCAGTTACGGTGATACCTATCCGATCTTTAGTGGTGCTATCGGTATGACCTACGAACAAGGTGGAAGCGGTCGTGCAGGAAAAGTAGTCGTTCGCAATAGTGGCGATACACTGACCTTGAAGGATCGGATTAGTCATCACCTTACAACCTCTTTGTCTACCGTTGAAGTAGCATCAGAGAATACGGCTGAACTACTAGAACAATTCCAACAATTTTTCACAGAGACGAAGAAAAGTCCGAAAGGAAAATATCGAACCTACATTATTAAAGGAACGAATCCGCAAGGAAAGCTAAAACGATTGACAACCCTACTGGATAAGAATGGAATTGAATACGGGAAGGCCGTGTCGGGTAGTAATATCAAAGCCTATGATTATCAAACGGGGAAGAATACGATGGTGAATGTCGGCACGAATGATTTGCTCATTAGTGCTTATCAACCACTCTCCGTCCTGACCCAAACGCTGTTCGACCCGAATGCGAAAGTGGAGGATTCCTTGACTTATGATATTACAGCTTGGGCACTCCCTTACGCTTTTGGAGTGGAGAGTTATGCGAGTGTTCAAAACCTTGACATCACACTAGGTTACGCTTTTTCTACTGCCAGTCAGGTTTCAAATAGTACCCAACCCACCTATGCTTATTTAAGTAGATGGGAGTCGGTTGATCATGCCCACTTTTTAGCTCAATTACTTCGCAAAGGGATAAAGGTACGTTATGCTACCACTCCCTTTACCGTCGAAGGAGAGCGCTATGAAGCAGGGACGCTAATAATGAGTCGTGCAGACAACCGAAAAAATAAAGCCTTTGAAGAGACCATTAAATCTTTAGCTAGTGAATTGGGGCAATCTATTCAGGCCATTGGTACAGGCTTTTCCGATCAAGGTCCAGACTTGGGTTCTGATGCTATGCATTTTATTCCCTTCAACAAAGTAGCCATACTTTCTGACGAAGGAGTATCGCCCTATTCCTTTGGTCAAACCTGGTATTATTTTGAAAAAGTAATTCAGTACCCTTCTCATGTTTTTTATCGAAACAAGTTCATGGGAGTTCCCTTATCTGATTATGATGTACTCATTCTCCCTAGTGGAAATTATCGTTTTAACGAAGAAGAAATGGAAAAGCTAAATAGCTGGGTCGATGAGGGTGGTCATCTGATTGCCATCGGTAGTGCCGTTAGGAGCTTTGCGGATCAGGAAGGATTTGGCCTTCAGCAATTTGCTACGGAGGAAGAAGAAGAAATGGCCGAAGAAGCTGAAGAACAAGCTAGCTTAGATGAGCGTTTGCTACCCTATAGAGGGGCTGGAAGAAGAAATATCAGTGCTTCTTTGCCTGGCGCCATCTTCCAAACGCAATTGGATAACACACATCCTTTAGGATTTGGTTTGGGCCGGTATTATTTCAGCCTAAAAACAGGGACGCAATCCTATCCGTTTCAAAAAGACCTCAGCAATGTTGGTATTGTGAAAGATCAAGCCCACACTATAGGCTTTGTAGGAGCCAAGGCGAGGCTTAAACTGGAAGAAAGTACCAGTTTTGCAGTAGAACGAAAGGGACAAGGAAGTGTCACTTACATGATTGACAACCCTTTATTTCGCGGCTTTTGGGACAATGGCATGTTCTTGTTTAGTAATGCATTATTCTTGGTTGGCCATTAGCTACGAGCTTATTTGGTCTCTCAGTAAGTAAATAACGGCAATTCAAATCCCGACCTGTAAACCAGTACTATATCACTTTGACCAGCGAATTTGGGAGGTCAATGATGAATAATTATTTCAATTACAGATATTTTTAGGGAAAAAAGTAGCAAGAATACAACAATTAGCATACATTTGTCGTTGAATAGTAGTAAGTGTATGTAAGTTCACGAAACTTTAGTTGACAATATTTTTAATTGACCCGTTGATTTTATCTCATCTTTTCTTACTTGATTAGCATTGATCGATTTAAAATTTCCCGTTAGTTTCATTTATTGTTTGAAAAAATAGATAGGAGGTGCTGCTTCAAGCTGTCGCCAAATATGTATTCGAAAGTATCGCACCTGTCTCTTATACACATCTCCGAGCCCACGAGACCGAGGCTGATCTC
>OJCB01000361.1_pt1 | contig 17815 bp, 20 predicted proteins | sample 1591501 | NCBI WGS metagenome assembly OJCB01 (sample SAMN05416813, study PRJEB24817) | seawater metagenome | isolation source: Sea water | place: Canada:Atlantic | collected 2013-07 | reverse complement strand
AGGATTAGGGGTCATCCGAGGATTAGGGGTCATCCGAGGATTAGGGGTCATCCGAGGATTAGGGGTCATCCGACATTTTTCAATTTTTTCCAGGTTCTCACTTCCTTTGAAAGTTCTCTCTCAGGAATTGCTTCGAAAAGCCTCACTGTATTGCTCGCATTCGCACGCGAACTCAAGCGCAACCGTTCCGCCAACCATTGATGCCCTACACTTGATTCCTTCCAGATCCGCCATGCTACCGAAGATCGCCGCTTGTCTCCGTATACCTTCTTCATCAACTCCTTCTCTTCGAGCTTGTAGTGCCTGCAGGCAGCTTGAATTATTTTCTCCGCTTTTGTCTCTCCGTGATCTTTCAGCAAAGAACTGGACTGAATATCCCGATCATCCGAATCATCAAATTTCTCCCCGAACTTTTCCAATACCTTTTCCTTGAACGTCTCGGATCCCCAATACCAACCTCTTCGCAGCGTGCTCTGGAGGTTCGACTCATTCACTTCACTTACACCAAGCGCTTCACGATTCTCCACAGCAGCCCATTCATTCAGCCTTTGCAGGAATTTCCTCCTTCCGCTCACGGTGTCTTTATCGCCAAACAAATCAAAGCCTTCCGAGGCAACCATCCAGGGCGGTCTGGATTTCGGTGCCCGAATGTAAGCATGCGTCAAACTGCTCCATGGATAATCTTCCAAACGTTTCTCACCGCCATCGACCATCCCTGCCCGGGCCGGATTCAAATGAATGTAGTCAATCAGGGACGTAAGGTAGCGACTCCAGCCGCGACCTCCCCCTGAGGATTCATCTTCCACCAGGATCGCTTTGTAACGCCCTCCGAACAAGTGCCCCCAAAGCTGGTGCCGCACATTGATTCTTCGGGTAAAAGAGTTCTGAAACCATTTCATGCCGTCCACGAGATTCGCCTCCGGCGTTCGAACTGCCAAATGATAGTGGTTGTCCATCAGGACCCAGGCGAAAACCTCCCAGCGGAACTTCACACAAAGCTGCCCGAGAGTTCGGACAAACATTTCCCTGTCAACATCGTCAAAGACTATTGGCTCACGCCGATCTCCTCTCGCCAGGATATGATAGACTGCGTTTTCATATTCAATCCGGGGAGCACGTGGCATGGGGGAAGGTTGCCTTTCCACATTGAGATGTCAATACTTGAAATATGTCGGATGACCCCTAATTCTAATTTGTCGGATGACCCCTAATTCTAATTCTATGACCCCTAATTCTACCCTTTTGAAATGTCAGCGTAACGTGACAAAATGTAAGGCTTTATTGACACGCCCCGATATGTCGAGTAAACTTTACATTGTGTCAGGGATACCTGACGAACAAAAAGCCAAATGATGACCAAGATGAAAGTAGAAATAAGAAAAACGACGGATCGAGATGTAACATTCCTGAAGAAAATAGGCATATTGATGGCCGTCTTTTTAGCGCTTCTTGCTGTGCAGACCTTTGCGCTCGAACTCTTCGACCTCGGGTACTCGGGCAAAATCTTTGCGACCCTGGCGCCGACATTCCCCGTGTTTTGCATGCTTGTTGTGGCGGTCAAAAACTTTCGAGAAATGGATGAATTCATGCAGCGCGTTCAAGGTGAATCGCTGTTGTGGACAATCAGTGTCATTTCTTTCCTCTCTTTTGGCTATGGCATGCTGGAAATGGTCTTGGGGATCGTGCCGCCGATCGGTGTGATTTGGATATTGCCGACCGTCTGTCTGGGATCAGGTCTCATGAATCTCATTTTAATGAAACACTATCATGCAGAATAAATTACGTGTCCTTCGGGCGGAAAAAAAATGGTCCCAGGCAGAGCTTGCAGACCGTTTGGGTGTCTCACGGCAAGCTGTCAACGCGGTCGAAACAGGCAAACATGACCCCTCTCTCATGCTCGCCTTCTCTATTGCTGATGTCTTTGAGCAAACGATTGAGGATATTTTTGCACCCCCTCAAACCCGGCAGGACCGACGGCCCGATAAGAACTCCTTGAAAAAGGAAATTCCTGTTAGGTAATGGTATAGTTCTTTCAATGTCACTTCCACAAAATCACCACAATCATCGTTGCCGAATCGTCCTGACAGGCGGTCCGGGTGGAGGAAAAACAACGGCGGTGGACATGTTTCGCCGCGAGATTGGAGAGCGCGTCGTGATTGTTCCCGAGGCGGCAACGATGATGTTTATGGGCGGGTTTCCCCGCTACGAAGAAGAATACGCAGTGCACGCCGCTCAACGGGCGATCTATCATGTGCAGCAGAATCTGGAGGATGTACAGGCAGCTGAGTATCCGGGCCGAATTCTGTTGTGTGATCGAGGTACGATCGATGGATCCGCCTATTGGCCGGGGCCGTCGGCAGGTTTTTTCGATGCAATGGATACCACCCTCGAGCGGGAGTTGGCGCGCTACGATGGAGTCATTTTCTTCGAGAGTGCGGCCGTGGGAGGTATGTCGATTGAAGGAGGAAATCCCGCTCGCCTTGAATCGATTGGCAAAGCGGCGGAACTCGATGCGGAGTTGCGGGCGGTCTGGTCGCAGCATCCGAATTTCCGGCTCGTCCCCCACCAGGAATCTTTCCTCGAGAAAATCACGACCGGCTTCGCGATGCTGGAGGAGATGGTAGGGGAGCTGTTCCGGGCATCGGAAGGTTGATTACCGGCCACAGGCTTACACTAGGTTTCCCGAAAACTCTCATCTGCCCCCCTCAAACCCGCCGGTCCGAAGGGCTTCATTTCTTTCCTTGTAAAAGCAAATTCCAATCAATAGTGTACACTTCGCCCGCCAGACGCTTCTGCTTGGCAACGAAGCGCAGCAGCCCTTCGAAGGTCATTTTCTGGACGGGCTGAGGCGTAGCGCCGTCGACTTGCCGGCCGACATAATTCAACCCCGCCTGACAACCCCATGCCATCTATCAGTCAGTCAGTCAGTCAGTTGATCCCTCAGCTCTTGAAACTCATTCAGAGAAGAGCCTACGGCTTCAAGAGTTTTGAAAACTACCGCTTGCGAGTCATCGCCGAATGCGGTTAAAAATAGAACTGTCCCCAATCTTTGGTGGAGACCCAAAAATAGAACTGTCCCCAATCTTTGGTGGAGACCCGGAGACCCCCGGAGACCCCTCAGGGTTATGCCACTGGAAAAGTGGCGGAGTGGACGGGACTCGAACCCGCGACCTCCGGCGTGACAGGCCGGCGCTCTAACCAACTGAGCTACCACTCCACAGTGAGGGAAATTGCGAACAAATCCCCTTCTGATCGGGAGCGGACCCTATCCGCACATTTAGAAACGTGCAACAAAAAATATTCAGGAAATCCGTTGCTTCGAGCACTTTTTTGAGTAAGGGTTTGCGCCCACCCGATTAGAGGGTGAAATAGACAATTTTTAAGAGGTTTCCACCATGAATGTGATTGATAAAATCGAACGCGAGCAAATGAAAGAAGACGTCCCGGATTTCGGTCCTGGAGATACCGTCGACGTCCATTCCCGCGTTCTTGAAGGCGGCAAAGAGCGTATCCAGATTTTTAAAGGAATCGTAATTGGTCGTCGTGGATCCGGTGTAAACCAGGCCTTCACTGTCCGTAAGATTTCCAATGGAGAAGGTGTTGAACGCGCTTTTCAACTTCACTCTCCTAAAGTAGCCAAAGTCGAAGTCAAGAAGCACGGCAAAGTTCGCCGCGCCAAGCTCAACTACCTTCGCGATCGCCTCGGTAAGTCTGCTACGACGGTGAAAGCGAGAGTGAAGAAGTAAGAAAGAGCTGATTTTCAGCATCTTTTATCACGAAATTTATCGGAGAGGCGGGATTCAATTCCCGCCTTTTTTCGGGCCCGGCCGAAATCGTTCACTATTTCAGGAGCCGATCAGGAGTCCGAGAAGACAGGATCTTTAACCGTTGCCATGAGGATCTGGGCAATAGCACGTTTCTCTGCTGCGCTTAGATAGCTGAATTCTCCGCCACTGGAACGCAGCGCATCTTTCAGCTGCTTGTAACATTCACTGCGAAACCAATCCGGCAGCCCGCGAAAGACGGGGCTGTAGATCATGTAGCTGCAGCGATGCTTGAAGAGGTGATCGGATAAATCGAAATCTCTCAGCGATCGACCGTTCCCGTCGACCTTTGCAATTTTCAGAAAATCAGTTTTTAATTCTTCATCTCCGGTCACTTTCCCCCGCGGCAGCTTTGCTTCGTCGGCAAACAGCATGTAGCGAACCAGCCTCGTCGCATGCTCCTTCAATTCCGTGCGATGTTCTGGCTTGAGTTTATTCCCCCCGGTTTTCCAATGGGTTCGTGCACGGTAGGCTGCCTCAATCGTTCGATTCACAAAACCCGCCTGATGCTCAAGAAGCAGGTGTGCGAGAATATCACTTCCCTTGACCGGATACTTATCGATGGAAAAATTCTGCCCCACTTTGTTGTCGATGGTGGTGATGTCTCCCTGAAAAAGATTCCCTATCTTGTCTCCCCAATGCTTTCCGACTCCGTCATCGCCCGTGACATGCCATCCGCCGAAGCGCTCGCTCAGCTCAACATGATGACCGATTTCGTTTCGCCGAAAGGTATCGATACTTCCACCTCGCTGCCCCGGAAGAACGCTTTTCACGACCACTCCCGGAACATTCCCGAGACTTGGCTTGGCATGGCAATTCATACATCGGTCTGAACGCTCAACTCTCGGAGGCTGGGTCACGTCCGGGATATCGAAGATGTAAAAAATGCCTCCCAGTTCCGGGTCCATCGAAATCACTTCGATTCGCCCACCGGGAATGTATCCCAGGTAAATGTCGTCATTGTAATAAACGGCTCTCGGATTTCGCGGCGAAATCAAACTGAGCTGCAAACTGGTCGTAGAGAAAACCAAGGTCTGGGTGTGAGGCGAAATGCCAAGTTCCGAGAGAAGACTTCTCAGGTAATCGATTTCCGAACGGTGATCGAGGACCACATCGCCGTCTTCGAGTCTCTTTAGAAAAGCAGTGAACGGATCATTGAGAGGCTTTTCCCAATAAAGGTGTTCCGGCGCGTCGAGATCGGCATAAGCGATTTTGCTTTCGCCTTCGGCCTCCTGGGAAAACACAGTCGCGCCAGGAATTCCAATCAGAAATCCAGCCCCGAGGATGGCTTGCACTAAAAGAAGACGACTCATTATCCGCTGAAGGTTACGCCCCTGACGGGGCATGTGCAATGGCGTTTCCCCGCGTTATTCAGTCTGTATCATCCCGACGCAGTGCAGGAACATTGCCCAGCCAGGTGCAGGCGATCACTCCGAGAAATGCGGGAAGCGCCAATTCAATGGTACGATCACTGATCCCGGGAGCCGAAGCTACCGTGTATTCGCGAACTGCCGTCCAAATGGCTGTTACATAGACCAGCGCCGTTATTAAACCAAAGACCAGTCGCCCTTTTCTCGATCCGTTGTCAAAAGTCAGCGATGCCGGAACTGTGGATAAAATTAAGCCCGCTCCGAAACAAATGGCCGCATAACTTTCCCAGATTCCACCGATCACGGCCACAAATATCCCGAGCAAGAGTCCACCGCCTACGGCAATACCCTGCAGTGCTTCACCTCTTTTTAATGCAAGGCGAGCATTCTGATCCAGAAAAACGAGAAAATTTCCAATCCCTGAAGCAAGCCAGATCCACATCACAAATCCCAACCAGACAACTCCGATTCCAATTGAAATCAAAGGATTGATCTTTGCCGTCATCCTCTTGGCAAACTGCACAGCTACCAGCAGTCCGATAATGATCATCCACTGCTTCCCTCCAGTGAATCGCTGCATAAAGAAGCAGTAACGAAGATAGGACCGGTAAAACCACGACCTCGCCTTGAAGGATTCGAGGAGTCCTTCCCGGGCCGGCTCGCTTTCCGAGTCGAGTCGAAGCGCTTCGCGAAAATGAGTTTCTGCAGTCTTGCAATCGTGGCGCTGCAAAGCGGCCCAACCGGCGTTGACGTGAGCGAGGCTGTTTTCAGGATCGTCGGAGAGCTGGGATTCTACGGCCGCCTTACTCAACTCGGTCTTCCCCTGAACCCTCAGCACATGAGTCAAAAGGTTCGCAGCCATGCCATCGTCCGCATTCACTGCCAGTGCCTTCCGACACCAGTCCTCAGAATCTGACCAGCGCTGCATTTCGGCATAAACGGAGGCTTTTGCGGTCAGTGCAAAGCTGTCTTCAGGATTCAATACGATGGATCGATCTGCCGATGCCATCGCTTCTTTGGGGCGATGAAGATCTGAAAGAATCAGGGCGCGAAGAGCGTGGTAAAAGGCTTCATCTGAACGGATTCGGATCGCTTCGTCAATTGCTTTCAGAGCGTCTTTCTTCCGCTTTTCCTGATTGAGATGACAAAGTGCCAGCCGGCTGTAGATATAGTCATTCTCAGGCTCTCGAGCGAGCACGCCATAGAAACAGGCTTCAGCCTCATCGAGTCGTCCCTGCTCCTGAAGCAGTAATCCGTGTGCAACTTCGCTCATTAGGACCTCTATTTTTTGATGCCCAGATAGTCCAGGACATCATCATAAAAACCGCTCTGATTTGCATAGAGCGCATAATTCTTGGCACTCTCGAACCACTTCCGGGTGCTCGGTTTGACCTGCTTCGCGCTCTTTGCGAGTTGCTTCTGAGTCACCGGAACAATCTTTCCGGATTTCATTGCTTCTGCGAGAGACGCTTCAATCGCCTGATCAAACATCGCCTTGATGTCCGCTCCCGAGAAATCTTTGACCCGCTTGGAAAGTCCAGCCGGATCCATCCCTGTAACCGGTTTACCATCCGCCATGATCTTGATGATCTCAGCTCTCGCCGGCTCGTCCGGTGGCGGCACAAAGATAAGACGGTCAAATCGACCGGGGCGAAGAAATGCTGAATCCAGGTGCCAGGGAGCATTGGTCGCACCCAGCACCAGCACCCCGTCATTTTTTGCAGACTCGCTGTCGAGTTCGGCGAGGAACTGATTGATCAAAGTCCGCCCTGCTGAAGTCCTCATGTCTTTCCGGTCGGCGGCCAGGGCATCGACTTCGTCAAAGAACAGAACCGACGGGGCATTTCTACGGGCCAGCTCAAAAATTTCGTGGAGCTTCTGCTCCGATTTTCCGATCCACATATCAAGGATCTGATGTAGGCCCACACTGAGGAATTTTGCATTGATCTCGCCGGCGGTGGCTCGACTGATGAGTGTTTTCCCACAACCCGGAGGGCCATAGAGCAACACACCGCCACCTGCTTTTTTACCGTAGGCTTCGAAGAGATCCTTGTTCTCCATCGGATAGAGAATCTTCATCCGGATATCCTCCTTCACCCCTTCCATCCCGCCGACGCGGGTAAAATTGACATCGGTCTTCTGCTCAAACTCCAATTCCAGTTCAGAATCGTCCTCTCCGCCTCCAAAGAATCCGCCGGATTCATCATCGTCTTCACCATCCCCGTCGTAATCGGCATCGAAAAAAGCACCTGCCTGAAAATCTGCATTCGCCTGCGGAATCGGACCAGTGGATCCTTTTGCGGAATCACCACGAACGCCACCGGCATCGCGAACCCGCTTCAACAATTCATGGTCAGAAAGATTCGGATCGATTTCGATCGCCTTATTGTAACACTCACGCGCGGCGTCCGCATTTCCCTCGCCCAGGATCAGCTTGCACCGAAGCAACCAGGCGGGAGCATGATTGGGGGATTCTGAACAAAGTTGCTCCAGACGAAGAATCGCCTCGGAAGACCGACCATCCAGCTCCAGCAATTGAGCGATTTGAGTTTTCGCAAGAGGGTTCGAGGGTTCCACTTGAAGAGCTCTATCGTATGTCTCGCGAGCCTCTGCCAGACTGAACTGTTCCATGTAGGCGTCACCGAGCATTAAAAGAATGGGAACATTGTCCGGAGAAACGGAAAGTGCCTGTTGGAGAGCGGTGATATCGGCCATTTTGCGAGGAATCGATTATTGGAGGTGATCCGGGAAAAGATACAGAATCATTGCCGTTCGCCAAAGGTTTTTCGTCGATTAAAGAGTGTTCGCTGTTTGATCCAACCGGGTTGAACGCGAAAAGCCCTCTCCAGGAAGCGTAGGAATTGCCATCGCATGAAAGCGTGGAAGCCTCGAAGGATTGGAATTTGAAAATTGGGATTTAGATATTCCATCTCCACCGGTTCTGGCTTGGATCGTTCTTTTCAAACCTGAGAAACACTGCCGGACTCCTCGCGAAACTCATTGTCAGACCTGCTAAGATCGGTTATACATGCGGGCTGAGCTCCTGTTGAAAACTACATTTCCAGCAGGTCGGCACATTCCTCCTTCCAATACACGCGATACACGAAATGCGTTCCAGCAGACAGATTAGAGGACTGATCATCCTCGTTCTGGCCCTGTCCTTCGGCAGCGGCGGTGCATCGACGAACCTAAATGCCGCAGAAGATCCCCCTTTGGAGATCAAGTTTGGAAAGGACAAGGCCTCTCTGTCCGGCGTGATTGACTCAGAGGAAACCGGGGAAAGTCTGGCACGAACCATTCTTTCCGCCCGTCCCGATCTATCCATAGCCAACGGGGGTATCATCATTCGACCCGGTGTACAACTTCCCCCGCTGGATGAATTGAAAAGCTTCGTATCCGAACTGGGAATCGCAACCCACGAAGGCGGAATCAAAATATCTGACGACGAATTCCGAATTACCGGACTGACCGACTCCGTTGTCACCGTTACCGCCCTGATGATCCGACTGGAGCCAATCAAAGGTGATCGGCAACTCATCAATCACATTTGCATTGTTCCATCGGATGACTTGCCTGACCTCGGCGTTTCTCTTTCGGGCGGTCAAACTGTCGGCCCCCTCATCAATTTTGATAAAATCACCAGCAGACAAGACTCCTTCGAGTCCCCCGGAATTCTGTTGGGGAAAATTTCAGCGCTCGTCGATTTCGCCAGCGACTTTGATCGTCTCGAAGGGAAAAAGCCGAGAGCAAAACTGATTACCGGCGCAACAATCCCCCCTGCAACGGCAACAGGAACACAGGCAGCTACCGTGGGAACACTCCTTACAGAAACCCCAACGACACCTGCTGAACCGGGAGTCATTCTCGCCAGACCACTCACTTCTGCCGATCTGACCCCTCCCCCTATAGAATTGGATCCAATTCGTTTTTCCCGGAATACCGTTCTCCTTCAAGCCAATCAAACAGCTCTACTGGACCAGTGGATGGAAGTCCTCGCCAATGAGGAATTCGCAGGCCAGCCAATTACGATCAGGGCAATGAAGCCGGCAGCCGGATCCGGGGCATTTAATGAGTGGCTCTGCGAACGACGAGCGGGAGAAGTCAAAAAATTGCTGGGAGAACGCGGAGTGGGTGAAAACCTTTGTTCCGTAGAAATCCACTCTACCGAATCCAACGTGGATGCCGGTGAAGTTGCGCTGCTCGTTGAGCGAAAACCCGTCGAGATCCCGGTGATGGAAGAAGAAGTGGCGACTGATCCAGCGACAGCCCCATCTGAGAAACTCGAAGTTTCCAATACGATCGCGCCTTCAGTGGAAGCATCCTCGCTACCAGCTGCCGGCACGGAAAATTGAGCGAAAGTTGTTCCGCCCCTGTTCACGTCTATTGCCGTGTCTCTTTGGAATTCTATCCTTAGAGCATGGAAAAACCGGATTCATCATCATCGAGACGTCGCTTTTTGGGAACCACACTGGCGGCAGCTACCGCCGCAACGGCCACAGGACCCAACCTCCTTTTGGGACAAGCCAAAGGTGCCAACTCGAGATTGAGAGTCGGCGTAATGGGACTCGGCCGGGGTAAAGGCCATATCAAAGGATATCTGGACGTTCCCAACACTGAAGTCGCCTACATCTGCGATGTCGACAAAAACCGCCTTGCTTCCGGAGACAACACCATGAAGGGCAAACAGGAAAAAGCTCCGGAGAAGGTGACTGATTTCCGCCGGATCCTCGATGATCCTGACATTGATGCCATCTCAATTGCCACGCCGAATTTTTGGCATGCACCGGCGACCATTATGGCCTGTCAGGCAGGGAAGCACGTATACGTCGAAAAGCCAGGGAGCTACAATGCCTACGAATCCTTCAGGATGGTCGATGTTGCCAAAGAAACCGGCCGTCATGTGCAAATGGGAACGCAACGTCGCTCCTATCCGGGCCTCGTTGAGGCGGCCCAAAAAATGCGTGAGGGAATCATTGGAAAACCTCTTTCAGCGAGATGTGTCTATACCAGTGCCCGGCAATCGATTGGCAAAGGGAAAGTCGGCAGCCCCCCACCGGAGCTGGACTGGACGATGTGGCAGGGACCCGTTCCTGAAGGTCCCTTTAAGGACAATCTGGTTCACTACAACTGGCACTGGCATTGGAAATACGGTGGCGGTGAGCTTGCCAACAACGGCGTCCATTCCCTCGACACGGCGCGAATGGCGCTGGATATCGCCTATCCTAAACGAGTCACCTGCAATGGAGGCCGCTATCATTTTGATGACGACCAGGAAACTCCTGACACGGCTACAGCAACCTTTGAATACGGTGACTTCTTTTTGACCTGGGAAGGGCACTCTTGTCATCGCCGCAAGCCGGAGAAAGTTCCATTTGTTCGTATTTACGGTGAAGGCGGCGTGATGGACTTAACCAATTCGGCCTATGTCGCCTATGATCTGGACGGAAAGGAAATTGCGATTAACAAAGAAGGACCGAGCGACATTCCTCATTTCACCAACTTCGCCGACGCGATTCGCGAGGACAAAGCGCTGAATCAACCCATTGGCGACGGGCAGATCAGCACCATGCTCTGCCACTACGGCAACATGTCCTATCGTTCGGGAGGAGCAATCGACGTTGACCAGAAAACCGGAAAACTGATCGACAGCCCGGAAGCGGAAAAATTCTGGACGCGTGAGAGCTACCGGGAAGGCTGGGGCGTCTGAGCCACCTTCCTTTTCTGAAACTGAGCCTTACAGCCCGGACTGCTGGATTTTCTCCTGCAGTTCGCGCTGAAATGCCATCATCTGTTCGGGTGATGGGTTGAAAGATTCGTCTTTCGGGTCCATTCCCAGCTGACCGGCTTGATCCAGCCACCAGGCTGAAGAATGTCCGCCGGCGAAAGCCACGGTGCCACTGATGATCGCTTCGGGGCGCACCAGTTTATCGACGGTTACACTGACTTCGTCTCCGCTCAGCTCTGAAGATTCGCCGTTCTCGCCAGGCTCAGCAGCCTCCTCTTCCTCGACTTCAGGCTCGGGTTCCGGCACCGGATCCTTCTTCAATTCCACCCCGAGATCCTCGAGTAGGAACCGGGTTTCCAGATAGGTCACCTTGGCATCGAACTCCGATCCAAGCTTGCTTTGAATCTCCGACAATCCATCCCCTTCGTCAGCCCAGGATTGGATGGTGGCGATTTGTTCTGAAGACAGCGATTTAGCAAGACTCATAGGCTGGCAACATTGTCACCGATATTTCGAAGGTCCAGCATCAATATCTCTGATAAGAGCGTATACTAAGGGAATACTTTATTTTAGCGGCATGACAACAAATTGGGAACAGCAATATCTAGAGGACGATACGCCATGGGATAAGGGCTCTGCGGCCCCTCCTCTAATCGAGTGGATGGACAGAAATCCGGATCTGATTTCAGGCCGGATTCTCGTCCCCGGCTGCGGGCTCGGACACGATGTGAGGGCCCTCGCGACCCTGAAACAGAACGTCGAGCCGATAGGTGTCGACATTTCACTGACCGCACTCGAAAAGGCAAGATCCATTCAACACGTCGGAATTGAATCTTATCTTGTCGCAGATTTATTCACGATGGAAAACGCCCACACCGAAGCCTACGACTGGGTTTGGGAGCATACCTGCTTTTGTGCAATCGATCCCTCGATGAGGGATAAGTATGTCGAGGCGGTTCACAAGATCCTGAAACCTGACGGGCATTTCCTGGGAGTCTTTTACCTGGATCCTTATGATGACGAGCACCCACCCGGATCGGGCCCTCCTCACGGATCTTCAATCCGGGAGCTGGAAACCCGCTTCGTCGAATCTGGTAAATTCGAGATCTTAGAATGCTACGTTCCCGATAAAAGTTATCCCGGACGCGAAGGCCTTGAGCAGATCATACGCTTCGCCAAAAAGTGAGCCTCCAGCAGGCGGCAGATCATTCAACCATCGTGAAGGACGTACCCGGCCCGGCTTCGACCTGCTCAAGAGTTGCCTTCTGAGAAAACTCGACCACGCAGTTTTCAGCAGGATGAATGAAGCCTTTGAAATACCCGCCTTCTTTCACCTTGTAACGGTTACCATTCCCCGAATGGGCTTCAAGACGTCCTCCCGGTTCGACGATATAAGTGCAGTTTGTTCCACCTGCTCCGATGACTTCGCTTCCGGCCGGAATTACATAAGTATTCCCTATTTCATCGGGGAAATGCATCAGCCCGACCACCTGAACTGTTTCGCCGGTGTCGGTCTCAACGGTTTCGCACTGGCACAAAAGAAACAGCGCTGAAACACACGCGATTGGAAATATTCTTTTGGGAGTGATCAAAATGGTGGAATGGGTTTTGATTGCTCAACAACATTCTTGAGCTTATCGGTCACTTCAAGTCTCAAATTTACTTCCTATGAAAGCTCTCACACTCACCGCCTACAATGAGTTTACCTTCGGCGACGCTCCAGATCCGGAAATTGCTGAAAATGAAGTTCTTATCGCGGTAAAGGCCTGCGGCGTCTGCGGTTCAGATATCCACGGAATGGACGGAAGCTCCGGTAGACGTCAGCCTCCGATTATCATGGGGCACGAAGCTTCCGGAGAAATTTCCAGCATTGGCAGTTCGGTTACCAAATGGAAAGTCGGCGACCGGGTAACCTTTGATTCCACCGTTTACTGCGGAAAATGCGAATCCTGCAAAAGCGGGCAAATCAATCTCTGCGCGGAGCGAAACGTCCTTGGGGTTTCCTGCGATGACTATCGCCGCCACGGAGCTTTCGCCGAATACGTCAAAGTACCGGAACACATTCTCTGTGCGGTGCCCGACAATGTTTCGTTCGAACACGCCGCATTTGCCGAACCGGTTTCTATCGCGCTTCACGGCGTAAACCGCGTCCCGATCAAGCCGGGTGATTCGGCAGTCGTGATCGGGGCAGGTCTGATTGGATTGCTTGTCGTTCAGGCGCTCAAAGCAAAAGGAGCCGGAATCGTAATCGCCGTCGACCTCGACGAAAAACGGCTCGAACTCGCCAAAGAACTGGGAGCAGATGCCGCGCTCATTTCCGGAGATGATGTCCCGGAGAAGGTTCGCGAGATTGTTGGAAACGAAGACGGAGCTGATATTGCGCTCGAGGTGGTTGGCTTTGGTCCCACTATCAAACTGGCGATCGATTCCGTTAGAAAAGGCGGAAGCATCGGTTGTGTTGGTAACTTGAAAGCTGAAGTCCCCTTTCCTTTGCAAGCCGTCGTCACCCGCGAACTCAGCATCTATGGAAGCTGCGCGTCCGCCGGCGAATATGATGATGCAGTGAAAGCTGTGTCATCCGGGGCAATCAAAGTGGAGCCCCTGATTTCTGCAGTCGCTAATCTTGAAGACGGCGGAGACTGGTTTCATCGGCTGCACCGAAATGATGAGGGATTGATGAAGGTTATTCTGAAGCCCTAAGCTCGAATAGAGCTGACAGGTCCTATCAAACGATTGGTCCACGGAATACTAACTAAGCGCCAACAATGCCCTACCTTCCGAAAGTTCTCGTCACCGTCAATATTCCACGCGATCACATCGCCCCGCTTGATGGTCTCGCCGAAATCGTGATGCCCGACAATGGAGTGGCTGCGGCCCCGCGTGGACAGATTCTCGATTTAATCACTGACTGCACTGCCGTCCTTTCCCAGGGCGAACTGCGAGTGGATCAGGAACTCATCGATGCTGCGCCCGATCTCAAAATGGTCGCCAACATTGCGATGGGAATCGACAATCTCGATTTGGCAGCCCTGAAAGATCGGGGAATTCAGGCAAGCAACACACCGGACGCATTTGCAGAATCAACTGCCGACCACACCCTCGGGTTGATGCTCAGCCTCACCCGCCGCATTGCCGAAGGTGACCGCTTTGTCAGGACCGGTGAGTGGGAAAAAACTAAAATGCAGCCATTGCGCTGGGAGGGAAGCCTTGCCGGAGGGAAAACTCTCGGAATTATCGGATACGGTCGCATCGCGAAAATGGTCGAGCACCGTGCCATTGCTTTCGACATGGAAGTAATTCACACCCGCTCAAGGCCGAGCGATCATCCGAACTACCGCGATCTCGATAAACTTCTCGCTGAATCAGATATCGTTGTTGTTCTCGTTCCGCACACTCCGGATACGCATCAATTGATCAACGCAAACACTCTCGGAAAAATGAAGCCGGGAGCCTTCTTTATCAATGTCGCCCGCGGCAAAGTGATGGATGAAGCAGCTGTCGTGAGCGCCCTTCACAGCGGGCATCTCGCTGGGGCTGCCTTTGACGTTTATGAAGAGGAGCCCCTCGTGTCCCCGGAATTCTTCAAGATGGAGAACGTCGTTCTCACTCCGCACACCGGAGGAGCAACCAAGGAACAACGAAAACGCGGACGGCTTGAAGGAGCAGAAAATGTGGCCCGCTTTTTGAAAGGCGAGCCACTTCTCTATCCAGTCCTCGAGTAAGAATTACCCACTCGTTGTGTAAGCAATGTCGTCGATCTGAAGGCCTTTGCCTTTGACTACAAATCGAAAACCTGTTTTCGGTTTGCTAAGTCCGGGATGGGTTCCGTTGAGGGTAACCTCGCCGCATTTCACTTCAACTTTGTCTCCGGTGACTTTACAGGAGACCGTGACCCACTCGTCAGATTTGGATGCAAGCTTTTCCGACTGAAGGGTTTCAGCCTTTGATGCCGGATCCTTCTTATCTTTATCCATTCCTACTCTGACCGTCCCCTTGCTCATCGCAACGCGGAAGAGATGGCCTTTCGGGTGGTTGTAGCTCAGGGCGAACATGTGAACTCCGCTAGTGCGAACCCGAAACGAAATCTCGGAGTCCTTGTGCTTTGCTGGAATCGAAAGCACGGCCGCATGTTCATCAGCCTCGATCTCATCCCCGTGAAGAACCCCGTCCACAGCTTTCCAATCTCCTTTCGGCTTCGTCCAGGATTCCGGGAGTTCTCCGGAGGAAAAATCAAACTTCACCGGATCTCCTGCTTGAAGGGAAAATGCGAAGGCGATGAATAGAATCGAAGTGAAGGAAAAAGAAATTTTGAAGGTCATAGATTATTTTCTACCGGTGTTCAGCTGTGATCGCAACACATTTGCCACCACAGTTGCGCTTGCCTGACTGGCCATGGTTGCGCTATGATTTTTTCATGAAGTCATTGCTCGTCACTCTCGGAACTCTTTTGTTTTTCACGCTTGCTTCAGCTCAGGCGGCAGAAAGCCCGTTCGTCGGAACCTGGGATACAGACTGGGGTCCGCTGACAATCAAAGTGGATGGTGAAAAATTTACAGGCGAATACAAGGGACCGAAGTTCAGCGGCAAGATCGAGGGCAAGGTGGAGGACGGCAAACTCAAGGTCGTCTGGAAGCAGACGAATGCCGAATGGGGCTCCGCCATTTTTAAAATTTCCGACGACGGTAAGCAACTCCTCGGAACCTGGGGAGGCGCCGAATCCGCGATCAATGGTGGCAAGTGGAATGGCAAACGCAAATAACACTCCTTTTACAGAAAAGTGATCAAGGCGCTTTTCGCCGATTGCCTTTTCTTCTTTTTTCTCTTAGTTCCAGATCATGTCGAATCCAGAATACTCCGTCGTATCACGCGAACAGCACGAATCTCTTGTCCAGGCTGCTTACGAGCACCGGGGATACGAGGCCGATGAATCTGCCGACGCCGCAAGGATGTGTTCCGAGGCCTCCTGGCATGGGATTCGCACTCACAACGCCCTGAAGGCTCTGCACCTCGATGAACTTTTTGGAAGCGGTTCCGGGGGATGCGTTCCCGGTGCAGAAATTGAGAAGACCGAAAATCGATTCAAAGCAACGGAAGCCTGGAACGCCAATCGCAAGCTCGGACAAGCAGTAGCCTGCGAAGCAATGGAAACCTGCATTCGTTTGGCGGATGAGTACGGGACGGGCACCGTCTCCATCGACAACGCGTTTCACTACCTCTGGGGCGGTGGCTATGTGATGGATGCTGCAAAACGCGGCTACATCGCCTACACCAACTGCACCTCCACCCTTGCAGAAGTAGTTCCGTTTTTCGGAAAACATCCAACGCTGGGCACCAATCCTCACAGTTGGGGATTTCCCACCACGGATGCGGTTGGCTACCCGGTCGTAATCGATTGGGCAACATCGGAAATTGCGATGGGCAAAGTCGAACAGTACAAACGCGAAGGTAAAAAGCTGGAGCAGCCCTTCGGCGTAGACAAAGACGGCAAGCCGACGGACGATCCGTTTGCAGTCGTGGCATTGCAACCTTTCGGACGCCACAAAGGCTATGGACTGGGATTGCTCATCGAATTGTATGGTGCTGCGATCGGTGGTGCTATTCCCACTCTTCGTGGCCATAAAGAGCAGGCTGAGGGAACCGGGGAAAAAACCACTTCGGCATTTTTCTTTCAAGTCACTCATCCCGACGCACTTAATGTTGGCAACTTTTCCAACAGCAGAAGCCAGACGGAGAATATCAGCGCTGTAGTGAAGGATGTTCTTGGTCACGGCAATGAAGGGTGCATGCTCCCCGGAACCATTGAAGCTAATGCCGCCAAACTTAGTGAGAAGGCCGGCGGTTTGCTGTTCACCGAAGCCGAAGTGAACGGATTCATCGAACTCGCCGAAGATTGTGGAATCGACGCTTCCGACTGGGAACTGGCCAAGCTTCCAAAATTTTCCGAATAATCTGAAAGCCCGTCTAACTCCTCAAAACAATGCTCACCGTTGACCAACTGATCGATCTGGAAGTGTTGATCAGTGAGGAGTTGGAGCGTCTTCATTCCGAGTCGGAGTCTTCGGAAGTTGAGCGCGAGGCCATATCCCCCGATGTCGCTATCGGGAGAATTTCGCGTTTGGATTCAATGCAGATGCAGGAAATCGCAAAAGACGCCGAGCGACGGCGGGAAGAACGCGAAGCGATGCTGGAGCTAGCTCTGGATCGGATCGACCACGGGAATTACGGCAAATGCGAGATCTGCAAAGAAGACATCCCCTTCGAGCGATTAAAAATCACGCCTGAGGCAAGTCGCTGTCAGAATTGCGCGAAGTAGAAGGTAGTCATCTTTTCGCCAGAAGAGGGCCATCCACGACTTCTTAAGATGAGCAAATTCTCCGACGGATGGGCTCCGGCCTCATTCGACGAAGGAGGTCAACATTACCGCCCCTTTTGAAAAGCAGCCATGACCAAACCGGCGAGAAACCAGCTCACGACGAGGTCAATGATGGTGAGACTGACGAAACCAACCGAAAATTCCCACCAGATATTGTTTGGATAGGCCGCTGCCAGTCCAGCAAATAGACCTCCCAGGGTGACAAACATCACCCGTCCCACGTAATTCAATCCCGGTGCCGCAGCTCCCAGCATGATACCAATGATCAGAGCACAAACCAAGGTGGCCAACAGACCGCGGACCATGAGTTTGTTCATCGAGTGATCCGCATCGGCTCCCGGGCGAACCGAAGCGAAGACAAACGGCCCGCTCGTCATCGCTGCCATCTTGGCATCTTCACTCATAGATTTGTCTCCGGGAATAACGTAAATCCCGGGCTCACTTGCTCCCGATTTCAGTGCGTCAACCACAGCTGCCTCATCTGTCTCTTATACACATCTCCGAGCCCACGAGACCGAGGCTG
>OJCB01000360.1_pt1 | contig 17827 bp, 14 predicted proteins | sample 1591501 | NCBI WGS metagenome assembly OJCB01 (sample SAMN05416813, study PRJEB24817) | seawater metagenome | isolation source: Sea water | place: Canada:Atlantic | collected 2013-07 | reverse complement strand
GAGATCAGCCTCGGTCTCGTGGGCTCGGAGATGTGTATAAGAGACAGGATCTCCTGAATCACCTCTGCCGGATGCACCTTATCAAAATCATCAAGACAGGAAGCATCACCTCCCTGACACTCCACCATCTCCGAAAATTTCCTTAGAGCCGATCCGTCTTCCAACCAACATTCCAGCTGACTGCGATTCGCCACGGACACTTCAGCCGCGAGATCCAGAACCAGAGACCGCAAATCTTCCGGTCCCCTCCCCTCAAGTGTATCGAGAGCTTCTTTGACTTCGAGAGCATTGCCCACCGCCCATCCCAAAGGTTCTTCCATCGGATTGAGGCAGGCCCGGGTTTCCACACCCATTGCGGTCCCGACGTCGATCATTGCCTGCGCCAGCGACTCAGCTTCCGCTCGTGTTTTCATGAACGCACCACTTCCAAACTTTACATCGAGAACCAGAGAATCGAGCGACTCCGCTAACTTCTTTGACATGATGGATGCCACAATCAGCGACTGACTTGGGACCGTTGCCGTGACATCCCGCAATGCGTATAGCTTCTTGTCAGCCGGGCAAATATTTTTCGTCTGCCCGATCATGGCGACTCCAATCTTTTCCAACTGCGTCAGAGTCTCTTCCTGAGAAAGGCCCACTCGAAAACCGGGAATGGATTCAAGTTTGTCGAGAGTGCCTCCAGTAATTCCCAATCCGCGCCCGGAGATCATTGGCACCCAGACTTCATCACAAGCGAGCAGTGGAGCGAGAACGAGGGAAACCTTGTCACCGATTCCCCCGGTCGAATGCTTATCGATAATCTTAGGCGCGGAGTCAGGATAAGAAAACACCTCACCAGACTCCAGCATCGCCCGCGTAAGTGAGGCCGTTTCCTCTGCTGTCATGCCTTTGAAATAGACAGCCATGGCAAAAGCCGAGATCTGATAATCCGGAACTTCGCCCGTCGTGTATCCGGCGATCAAGTCCCGGATTTCACTGTCTTCGAGAATCTCCCCGTCTCGTTTTTTCTCAATCAGAGAAGGCACATGCATGCTGAGTATCTTTGTTGAAAGCAGACGAAAAGCGAAGCCAAAAAATACTCACATTTCCTTCTCTTCTTCTACCCCTTTTTTTTCTGCAAAACTCTGTGCTCCACGATGTGAAAGCCGTAATCAGCTCCCGTCTTGAGGAGTAGGAATAACAAGAGAACCATCCACCCTCCGCCTGCGTCCATCGCTCCCCCGAGAACAATCGTCAAATGCATCGGAATGATCCGCAGATAGGGGAGAAACATCATCACGCCAAGATTAGGGCGGCGCTCGATGTCGCTACTGACATTCCTGAAAAACGAGAACCAGTGACTGACCACGAAGCCAAGTATTCCCAGAACCAGCCATATCAAATCGAAATCCCCTCCGCCTTTCGAAACAGCCGCAGCCCCTTCCGGTAACTCATCCGATCCACCAAACATCCCACTGAGCAGAAAAATCGCATACCCGAAATGAAAGAAGCCATAATGAATAGCAAAGAACAGTGCGGTGCTCCGTTTCCCTCTCTCAGTCTCAGGCACCCTTTGTCCGTTCGAGGTAAACCCTTCCGTACAAAACTGCCGGAGCTTCAGCATTCTGAAAACATGAAAAACTCCGATGGTGACGCTTTGCGCCCAGTAGATCACAAGCAAGGGACCGAGATCCCAGCCTTGAGTCATCGCTAAAACAATTGTGAAGGCATTCCCGGCGAGAATAGAAAAGCCCGAGAAATCACCCTTTTTATCTACGGAAACACCGGGAGGCAGAGGATTGAGATTCGGTAATGGCATCGTTCTGTCAGTGACAAATATATCCTGTCGTTCCCCGGAAAAAATCTCAACCACTTTCGCGGAGTGACAATGATTGCATTGCCGTTTTGAAAATGTTTACCTCCGGTTTCAATCTATGAGTTCAGAAACCATTCGCGTAGGCATCATCGGCACCGGCAGTCGGGGAATCACCTGTATCGGCCGTCAAATTGCCGAACAGAGCAGTGAACTGAATATTACGATCACCGCTTTTTGCAATCGTACCGAAAGCAGAATGCAGATCGCCCTCGATGAACTGAACGAAGTCGCAGAAAAGGCGGGCAACGACACTTTCTCACCCAGCTTCTACAGCAAGCCGATTGATCTGATCAAGGACGAAGAAGTCGACTTGGTGGTCATCACTTCACCGACCGCCGCCCATGCAGAAGCAACTGTCCCGGCCCTTCAAGCGGGGAAAAAAGTCTACCTCGACAAACCCATCGCCCACACTCTCGAAGACTCGGTTGCCATCCGTGAAGCCGAGGTGAAATCCGGCGGCCCGATGATCATGGGATTCACCCGGCGATACGAGACACCATGGATCAAGCTTCATGAGATCGTCAGCAGTGGGAAAATCGGAGATCTCAAAATGATGATGATCCGGGCGGTTCTCCCCTACTCTTTTTATTTCCAGACCTGGCACCGTTCCCGGGCCGTCAGCGGTGGAGCACTCAATGACAAAGGATCTCACTACACGGATGTTTTCAATTGGTTTGCCAATGGCGGACGCGCTACCCGTGTCAATGCCTTTGGCGGTCGGAATGTGTTTATCGAAGAGGAAGATGCCCCCGAGTTTTGTTCGACCTGCGACAGGGACTGCCCCTACCGCGCCAGTGAAGCGATGCCTGATACGCAGGATCAAATGAAAGGTGCTGTCGACAAGAGTTACGAGTCAGAAACCGATCCAGCGAAACGGAAAGACAACTGCGTCTACAAATCCGGAGCCGACATTTTCGATCACGCTTCGATACACTATCAATACGACAACGGAATTATTGCCAACATTTTCTACAATGTCTACGGACCTCAAGCGGATGATGAAGAGACACTCGAACTCGTCGGAACAAAAGGGCGCATCATCCTGACAAGACTTCGCGGGGAGATCGACATCGTGACTGACTACGGAGAGAAGAGTCACGAGGTGGTACACTGCAAATCAGACGATTTTGAGAGCTCCCATTTCGGAGCCGACAAAAAGCTCGTTCAGGAGATCGCCGATTTCGCCCGTAGCGGAAAATCCCCGGTCGATGGCTGGCACGGAATGGAAGCCACCCGCATGATCCTCGGCGCAATGAAGTCGATTGATGATGGAGGTGAGACCGTGGTGATGGCCGACCTTCTCGACGGACCGTCGAATTAACAAAGACAATATTCCCAAGCATATTCAATATGGCAGCGCTCCCAAAAAACTACGTCCGCCTTTGTGCGATGATGTTCCTCCAGTTCGGCATCTACGGACTCTGGCTGCCCATCGCAGGAAAATTCCTCACAGCAGATCCTGCCACCAAAGGCGGTCTCGGTTTTTCGGAAGGACAAATGGGGATGATCGTCGGTATCGCGGCCTCAGTCGGTGCTCTTTGCTCTCCCTTGATTGTTCAGTTCGCCGACCGGCGTTTTCCCGCCCAGCGAGTTCTCGGAGTACTGATGATGGTCGGCGGCCTGTTGAAGATCGCAGTCTATCCGCAGTCCACCTTCATGGCCTGGCTCTTGCTGTCTGTTTCCTTCACACTCATGTTCATGCCGGCTGCAGCGATCTGTAATGCTCTGGCGATGCGGCACCTTGATAAACCCGATCGTCAGTTCCCCGGAGTTCGGGCGTGGACGGCGGTGGGTTGGGTTTTGATGGGCTGGACTTTTTCCCTGCTCGTTCTGAAAACAGAAGTTCAAGGCAGTTGGTTGCCTCCGTTCTTTAAAGGAGACGAGGTTCCCCTGGTCGCCGGCGAAATGAAAAAGTCGGTAATGTGGTCCGGAATCATCGCATTTCTATACGGGGTCTGGGCATTCTTCTTTCTTCCGCATACTCCCCACGTTGCCAGTGCCTCAAAGCGCCCGGCAGTAGCCGATGCCTTTGCCTTGTTGAAAATTCCATCCATCGCCGCGCTGCTCGTCGTCACTCTGATCATCAGCCCGATGAATCATCTCTACTTCATGCAATGCGCGAAATTTCTCGGGGAAGCTGGTCTCGACAGCGCCTATCTGCTTCCGGCAATGGCTCTGGGCCAGATCTGCGAAATTATCATGTATATCGTCCTCGGCCGTGTCCTTCCGAAAATCGGATTCAAAGCGGTTCTCATGATCGGGATCTCCGCCTATGTCTTCCGTTTCTTCCTCTTCGGTACCATTGGAATTCCGATGTGGGTGATCATTTGCGGACTGGGAGTTCACGGGCTCTGTTATGCCTTTTTCACGAGCACCGCCTTCATCTACATGAACAAAATGGCGGCGAAAGATGTCGCGAATACGGCACAGTCAGTTTTCAACTTCATCTGGTATGGAATCGGTCCGATTCTCGCAGTTTTCCTGAACGGATTGTTGGCAAGCATGTTTGCCAGTGGCAGGAAATTCGCTCACGCTGAGTTTCAGAATTTCTGGTATGCCCTCGGCGGAATTTCTCTTGTTGGCTTGATTGTCTTTGCGCTTCGGTTCCGGGTGGAAACGGAGACGACGGAGACCAAAGACAGCTCCGCCACTTGAAAACACCTCAAGGGATTTTACTCCCGTGACATTTGGTTGGCGTGAATTCCGCCGTCGACGAAAAGCGTTTCGCCTGTGATGTAGGCTGAATCATCTCCGAGAAGAAAGAGTGCCGCACCGACACATTCTTCAGGTCGGCCCAATTTTCCCATCGGGATATTGCGCGATGCGTGATCATTCATTTGCTGCGATGCAGCAACTTCTTCGGTGAGCCGCGTATGGATCAAGCCGGGAGCAAGAGCGTTGAATCTCAAGCGTGGTGCGTGATGAACCGCGAAAGCGCGGATGACTCCACCTAGCGCGGCACAGGCAGGATCGTAAGCAAGATGATCAGGTTCTGACTGCTCGGAATTAATTGAGGTAATCCCGACGAAGCTCGATCCATCGTTTGCGAGATCCGAAAATTCTGTCGCTAGCAAATACCCACCACGCGCCTTGATATTGACGGTTTCATTCCAAAGTTGAACCGCGTTCCTGTCTCCCGGGTTTCCTTCGAGGTAAACTCCGGCACAGTGGACCAATCCGTCTAAACCGCCCAACAATTGATGCGCTTGCCGAACCAGGTTTCCGGGCTCCGTCTCGGTCCCGAGATCAGCCCGCACATAGCGGACACCCCTTTTCTCGAAATCTCCGAACTCAAAAGGAATCTCTTCCTCAGCCGCAATCACCAGGTGCTTAACTCCCGCGCTCAGAAGGCCTTCAACGATAGCCCGACCGATGCCGTGAGTGCCACCCGTCACGAGAATCCGCCTGTCGCTCCAGTTCATTATCGATACGATTCAACCCGATGGGATCACTTCGCTGACAGGCAGAAAAGATGATCCGTTCCACGAATCAGAAGCTTGTCGTCCACCGGAACCGGAGCCGCAGCGACTCGCTCTCCCATAATATTCTCTGAAAGGACTTTCATCCCGGTGTCGCTGATTTTCACCGTGGCGACCATTCCATCTTCCCGCGCGCAAAACAGCAGGTCTCCTGCAAGAATCGGGGACGAGTAATAGTTGGAACTGGCTTTGGGAATCTTGTCGACCCAGATGTCTTTTCCGGTTTTCGCATCGATGCAGTTGATCTGGCCGCGATCAGAAAGGACGTAAGCTTTTCCATCACGTGCGACCGGAGTTGGACAGTCGGCACCTAGATCATTGCGCTCCCAGAGACGCGCAGATTTGGTAACTTCTCCGCTTCCGCCGAGCTTGACTCCGGCGGTAAATTTTTTCCGTCCGTAGGGAATCACCACGATGTCTTCGGTAATGGCCGGTGAGGCAATGACGCGCCACATCGCTTCGTCTTTCGGATTAAATCCCTCACAAGTCCACAAGACTTTTCCGTTGGCAGGATCATGACCAGTGAGGCGGTCAGCCCCCCAGATGACAAATTGTTCTTTTCCGTCGATTTCACGAACGAGCGGCGTGGTGTAAGATTGCCCGGTTTCTTTTTTTACCTTGTAGGTTCGATCCACTTTCCAGACTTCTTCTCCATCCTCCGGATTCAGAGCAACCACATAGGAATCCCCTTCCTGCATGACTGCGACAACAATATTCCCACCGGTAAAAACGGGCGAAGTTCCGAGATCCCACCAGAGAGTGTCTTCCCCGTATTGTTCCTGAAGATTCGTCTTCCAGTTCAGCTTTCCATCGAGAGTTAGCGAAGCGACGGTTCCACTCTTGTAATAAACGATCAGATTCTTCCCGTCGGTGATAGGCGAGGAATTCGCCCCGCTGCCGTTTTTGTGTTTACCAGGGCGCTCAGCTCCCAGCGCTTTCTGCCACTGCAGCTTGCCATCCCGGGAATAGGCTTGAATTCCATCTTCGGCCCCGACACCATCCTTGCCTCCGATTCCGCTGGTGACGTAAATTCTATCCTCCCACACCATCGGAGTGCTGCTGCCCTTGCCGGGAAGTTTCACTTTCCACTCCACATTTTTCTCATCGGAAAATTCGGTCGGGTAGTTGCCGGCTTTGGCGATGCTGTTTCCGTCAGGACCACGCCACTCCGGCCAATTGTCGGCGTAAGACATTGAGGAGCAGGTCAGGAAGCAGCAGGTCGAGAGAATTTGAAATTTCATAGGCAGACGAAAATACACCAAAATTGGTAGATAGGAAGTATCCCAGTCCCGAAAATGTGGCCGCGATGCTGCATCTGGAATAGGAGAGCCCAACTTTCCGGCTTGCACTTCGCTGTGCTTTTGGGAAACTCTCCAGACTTATGATCGAAGAATTTTTCCCGGGAATCCCGACCATCCAGTTTCAAGGACCTGACTCCAAAGATCCGCTTTCATTCAAGCACTATGATGCTGATGAAATGGTCGGCGGGAAGTCGATGAAAGAACATCTCCGTTTTGCCTGCGCCTATTGGCATACAATGCGGAACGGTCTCGGAGATCCATTCGGTGAAGGCACAGCCGAACGCCCCTGGGATGATGGTTCAAACTCGGTTGAAAACGCGCAAAAACGCGTCTGGGCGATGTTCGAGTTCATGCAAAAATGCGGAATCGATCGCTACTGTTTTCACGATCGTGATGTTTCACCTGAACTGGAAGATTTACAGGCAACCAACGACGCGTTCGATGCGGTTGCTGACGAACTGGAAAAAGCGCAGAAGGAAACCGGGATCAAACTCCTCTGGGGAACAGCCTGTCTCTTTTCCCACAAACGTTACAATCAGGGAGCGGGCACCTCACCCTATGCGGATGTTTTTGCCTACGGCGCCTCCCAGGTTAAGAAAGCACTCGAAGTCACTCATCGTCTCGGCGGTGAAGGCTACGTATTCTGGGGTGGTCGCGAAGGATACTCGACTCTTTACAACACCGACATCAAACGTGAGCTCGATCATCTGGCGCAGCTTTTAAAAATGGCGGTCGCTCACAAAAAGCAAATCGGCTTCACCGGGGATTTCTTCATCGAACCGAAGCCACGCGAACCATCGACTCACCAGTACGATTCCGATTCGGCGGCGTGTTTAAATTTTCTCCGTGAGCACGATCTCATCGGGGAGCTCAAACTCAATATCGAAACCAACCACGCCACTCTTGCAGGTCACACGATGATGCATGAACTGGAAGTGGCGATGGCAGCAGACTCGCTCGGATCGATTGATGCCAACACGGGTGATGAACTCATCGGCTGGGACACGGATCAATTTCCCACTGACATTTATCTCACAACCCAGATCATGCTCTGCGTTCTTCGAATGGGCGGATTCACTTCCGGTGGTTTGAACTTCGACGCAAAATGCCGACGCGAAAGCTTCGAGACGATAGATCTTTTTCACGCCCACATCGGCGGAATGGATGCTTTCGCCCGCGGCCTGAAAATTGCTCACGCGATCATTTCCGACGGACGTCTCGATGAATTCAAGAAACAACGCTACAGCTCCTTCGATTCCGGAATCGGAGCTCAAATTGAGAGCGGCGGCGCAAGTCTTGACGACCTTGAGAAATACACTCTCTCCAATGGCGAGCCGACCACGAATAGCGGCCGTCAGGAGATGCTGGAAAATCTTATCAACGACTTCATTTAACCCGATTTCGTTATGCTAAAATTCCGCCTGTTTGGCTACCCCGTGCGGGTGGAATGGATGTTTTGGGTAATTTGTGCACTTCTCGGACTCAGCGGCGGATCAAACGGTCCAGAGCAGATCTATATCCTACTGCTTTGGACGGTTGCCGTATTTGTTTCGATCCTCTGGCATGAATTAGGTCACGCCTGGGCCAGAAAGAAATGCCGGCAGCCTTACTCTGAAATCGTTCTACATGGGATGGGCGGTTACTGCGCAGGCCCCGGCAATTTCACCCGCAAAGAGCAGATGTTCATTTCGGCAGCCGGCCCGGCTGCGAGCCTGCTCCTCGGTGGTGCGGTTTACCTCTTGATGTTCACTCCGGGAATGTCGAATCGATGGGCGGGAACCTTTGTCTCAATCATGCTGTTCACCAATATCGGGTGGGCGCTGTTTAATCTTCTACCGATCCTACCAATGGATGGCGGGCGGATTTTTGAAGCCTTTATGGCGAACCGAAAACCTTCGATCGTTCCGAAGGTCGGTTTCGTTATCGCTACCATTCTTGCCGTTATGGGAATGCTCAGCGGTAATTTGTGGATTGCGTTCCTGATGGGCTTTATGGCCTACGGAAACTGGCAACGAATGCAGCAGGGCAATTTCCGCTAACAGATCGCGCCCCTTCCCTGCCAATGGCTCAACCAAGCTCTATTCCCAAAAGATGCAGGTCAGTCATCGTGACTCTGGGGCTTATTGTTTTGGGGCTGACTACTCCCGCGTTCTCTCAGGTCGAACTCCCTGAGAAAGAGTCTGCCGGAAAAGTGAAAAAAGCTCCGGCACCGGAGTGGGTCAAGCGGCACGAATTTGATGTCTACGAAGAGCCGGAACAGAAGGAAAATATCGGGAGCGTCTACTATTTCGCGATCGACTCTCAAAGAGATACCGCTTCTGAAACGGAGTATTTTCGATACATCAAGCGACTCATGACCGAGTCCGGCGTAGCGGATTACTCACAGCTCTCAATCAGTTTTGATCCATCCTATCAAAGTCTTATTTTTCATTCACTTCTCGTTCATCGGGATGGGAAAACGATCGACAAACTGCCCGACCAGAACATCAAGGTAATCGAGCGGGAGTCGAATCACGAAAAGCAACTTTACGATGGAAGCCTCTCGGGCATGGCGCTGATTGAGGACATTCGGGTTGGAGACACCATTGAATATTCGTTCTCTCTGGTGGGGAAGAACCCGGTGATGGAAGACCGATATTCGGAAAGTTTCAGCTGCAGCTTCAGTTCACCGGTGGGTCACTGGCGGTCCAGCTTGCGGTGGGATGGAGAGCGTGAATTGAAAATGAAGCACTTCCGGACCGATCTGGTCCCCTTGATCACAGAGGAGGAAAGCCATACCTTGTATGAATGGACCCACGATCACATTCCGGCACTCCTCAGCGATGGTGTTTTACCCTCAGACTATTCCCCATGGGGCCTGATTACTCTGTCTGATTACGAGTCCTGGGATGAGGTAAAAGAATGGGCCCTGCGCCAGTACGAATTTCCTGACACACTTCCTGAATCGCTTGAAAAAGAAATTACCCCAATTCTGAACGCCGCGAAATCCGACGAGGAGAAAATCAGGGCAGCTCTTCGCTACGTTCAGGATGAGTATCGCTACCTGGGAATCTTCAGCGGTGTCCATTCCCATAAACCCTACCCGCTCGATACCATCGTGAAGCGAAGGTTTGGAGACTGCAAAGACAAGTCCCAGTTGCTGACAACGATCCTCCGCTCTGCCGGCATAAACGCTTACCCTGCCTTGGTGGAAACAGATTATCGCTCAAAAATCTCAGACTGGCTTCCCACTCCCTATGCATTTGATCATCTAGTCGTCACCGTTCGACATCAAGGAGAGACAATCCGGCTCGACCCTACGAGAGCCTATCAGCGGGGGCCTTTGAAAGATATTTACTTTCCTGCATACGGCCAGGCTCTGGTAATCAGTCCGGACGCAGAGGGACTTGAACCGGTCAAACCTCAGGGATACGAAGTCAAGACGACGGAGGTTACCGAGGACTACAATTTTCCGGATTACAAAGGAGGCGCCACTTTGAAGGTGACCACAAAATACGTCGGTCGTTCTGCCAACTCACTTCGCAGTTATTTTGCCTCCAACGGAAATGACGAGATTGAAAAGGACTACATTAATTTTTACTCATCGATCTTTCCGGACATAAAATTCGCCGGTCCAATCACAACGAAAGATGACGAGATCGGGAACATACTTGTCGTGCAGGAAGATTATGAAATCTCCAACATCTGGAATCCTGTTGACGAAGAAAACGAAGACGAAGGCTTCGAAGTGGAACTCTTTGCGAAATCGGTTTACCAGCAAATTGATCTGCCTTCCACCCGCGTCCGGACGATGCCTTACGCATTGCGCTATCCGGACAAGGTCAAACAGACGATCAATGCAAGCTTTCCCACTTCGACCAGCTTCACCGGTACCGACCTCGATGTAGAAGATCCTGCGTTTTCCTATACCGCAAAGGAAATCCCCAAAGAGAGCGGAATCCAACTTGTTTACACTTACGAGACAAAGAAAAACCGTGTCGAGGCCAAAGAGGTTGCCGACTATATCAAAAGTGCCCGCAAGGCACGCCGAAAATCGAGCTACGAAGTATGGATCCCCAGCTCACTGCACCTCGGCAAGGACAGCACAAACAGTGAAGATACCACTTCTCATCGGTTCAACTTTACCTTGGTGGTTCTCATCCTGATATCCCTCGTGTTTTTCACTTTGATAGCATTTCGCGTTGCAAGATGGAGCCCGGGCTTGCTGCTTGCCCCTTCCAATCCCTCCACGCTCAACGGACTTGAAGGTTGGCTCATACTTTTCATTATCGGGGCTGCCTTCAACCCTCTCGTCAGCCTGATGAGTATCGGTACTGTCATCTATAGCCAGGACCTCGACAGCTGGCTGGGTTCCATTACTCCCGGTGAGAACACCTACGACGCCATCTTTCAATACCTCATCACCTCGGAGGCCGTGCTTTACCCGATGCTTCTTGTCTTCGAAATTCTGCTGTTGGTAATGTTTTTCACCAAACGTTACACTTTCCCGAAAGTCGCTGTGGCCTATCTGCTGGTGAGCCTCACGGTTTCCGGAATGACCTGGGCAATGGCCGCCGGCATCAGCGAATTCGATGAAGAAAGTTTGCAAGCCTACGAGTGGCACACTTATAAATCCTTCTTTCAACTCATCGTATGGGGACCCTATTTCGCAATGTCGGTGAGAGTCCGCAACACCTTCATAGTCGGGGGCCCCAAACAGCGGCCGAAGCCTCCTCCCCTGCCCCCGGTTACGGAGCAGCCAACCGGGACAGCTTCTAATTTCGAATCAGAAATTTCTCCACCAAGTGCAGAGTAACTTTCCCGGTGATCTCAAGACTGTCAGCACTGACTTTTTCCAGAGTATCGCCCGGCGTGTGCCAGTAGGGGAAATCAAAATCGATCAAGTCGATCGTCGGAATCCCGGCGGCAATATTCAGAGGGATGTGATCATCGACGATGTAATTTGGGCTGATCCCAATTTCTGAACGGTGCTTCAGCTCTGCCGCTGAATCCAAAAGCCACCTGGACATTTCGCGCAGCCTTTCGTTGATTTCCTCATGATCAACCGGATCGGCAGACTCATCCTGATTTTTCAAATCCCTCAATGACTGTCCCGGGATTTGAACCGCAGCTCGAATCTTTAAATCCTGATCCCCTACCATATCGAGAAGAACGCCGAATGACGGACGCTGTTTTTCAGGAACCAAGAGCATTTGCTTGGCGTAGTGACGGCTGCCGTAGAGCCCGTCCTTCGCAGTGATCCTCGAACCGAAAGCTTCTTCGCCATCAAATAGAACGAGTTCGATCTGACTGGCTAATTCCGGTTTTTCCGAAAGCACCCGGGCCAATTCCACGAGGAGCCCGGTACTGGAACCACCGTCATTGGCTCCCACAAATTCAAATCCGGAAAACCTTTTGGTATCAAAGTGCGAAGCAATCAGCACCTTCGCTCCTTTGGAAAATGCCGTCTGATCCGCTCCGAAACGTGCGATCAAATTACCGAACTCGACCTTTCCAATTGAAGTATCTTCTTCAAATGTTTGACGTTTGACCTGCCATCCGAAACTGTTCAGCTGATCTTCAAGGTAAATGCGGGAACGCTCCAAGGCTTCAGAGCCGGCGGGTCGGGGCCCGATTCCCACGAGTTCTTTGACATGCTTGAAAGCTCTCTCACCGGAGACTTTCGAGAATACGGCATTCGAGGAATCAAAGGGAACCGGCTCAGAACACCCGATCACACAAAATAGCGGCAATACCAGAGCCGGAGCTGAGAATTTCATAGGCGGGAAAGTCGAACACTAGTCCAAAGAAATCCCCATCAATTCGAGAATCCGACCGAGATCTTCGTTGCCGTAATACTCGATCTCGATTTTCCCACGCTTATCGCCGTGCTGAATCGCGATGTTCGTAGAAAAACGGCTGCGCAATCCATCCTGAATCTGCCGCACATAATTTTCCACCTGAGGAGACACTTTCGATTTTCCCTCTTTCTTGCCCGAAGACTTTCCGTTGATGTGGTCAGAAACCATCTTCTCGGTGTCACGGACATTGAGCTTTTTCCGCACCACCATATCGGCCAGCAGTTTCTGCTCGGCCTTCGTCTTCACGCCAAGAATAGCCTTGGCATGGCCAGCACTGATCAGCCGCTGCGACACGAAGCGCTGCACATCTTTATCCAAATCCAGGAGCCGAATGGCATTGGAAACCGTTGCCCGGTTTTTTCCAACACGAGTGGCGATATCGTCCTGCTTGAGTCCAAAATCTTTGGAAAGCCGTGAGTAAGCTTCCGCTTCCTCCAATGGATCGAGATCTTCGCGCTGAAGGTTTTCGATCAGTGCCATTTCCAGCACATCACGATCAGAAGCATCGCGGACAATGATAGGCGCTTCGTCCAGCTTCAGCCTGGTACAGGCCCGCCAACGACGTTCCCCGGCAATGAGTTCGTAATTGCCACCGACCTCACGCACAATGAGGGGCTGAATCACTCCGTGTTCACGGATGGACTCCACCAACTCATCAAGATGCTCGTCGTTAAAACGCTTTCGAGGCTGAAATGGAGATGGAACCACTTTTCCCAAAGGAACACGAAGAACTCTCTCCCCGGTTCCGATATCCGAAGAAGAGGAATCCCCCCGAACAGGAACCGAAGCCGGAGCTTTGATCAGAGCATTCAGCCCTTTACCGAGGCCCTTTTTTGCCGCCATGAGTGTTTGTGTACGAAGCGTTTAGATAGAAAATGAGCAATCGAAGCTTACTCAGTCAATCATCTTGACGTTTCCACCGGCACGGGCGGCAGCGTCCATTGCTGCGTGCTGTTCGTCGGTGCAGGCCGAATCGATCGGAGCATCGGGAGTATCACTGCTTTCACCTACAAGTCCTTTTTCCGTCATGTAAGCTTCGACTTCTTCTCCGCTGACATCAGCTAACATTTCACCGTTCACGATGACACAGGGAGAGAGCGGCTGACCACTCTTCTGTTCCATTTCCCAACGATAAGCCTGGTTCTTAATGATATCTTTCTCTTCGAAATCGAGGTCATACTTGCGGAAAATAGAACGAATCCCTTCGCTCCAACCACAAAAAGTCTTTAGATACGCGGTGATTTCAATGTTTTGCTCTGCCATAATAAGATAATTTTGTTTTCAATAACTAACGCAGTCCCTCACGATTCGCAAATGAGGTTTATTGGAAGAATCCCTTTGAATTCATGATTTCAATGGGGCTATTTCTGCTTATACTGTGAAGAATTCACCTGCGCCGGTACCTATGAAACTTCGCCAGATCATCCCGATCATTTTTGGAGCCTCCTTCTTTTTCGCCTTCACTTCCTGTGAGGAGATCGATCCTGTTGTTGAGAAGGTCAAAGAAGCACTCAACCGGAAATCAGCGAAAGAGGTCGAAGAAGAGATCGCTTCACGGCCGATTTCTCCGGAAGACATCCCTCCCCCGCCTGATCCGGTGAAAATGGAGCCGATCGTCAACAAAGAGGCGAGAGTTTCCGTCCTTGGTTATCACGATTTTACCGAGGGAAAAACCACCAACGATATGGTGATCAATATCGACGACTTCCGCGCGCAATTGGAAGACATCAAGGTATCCGAGCTCCCTGTGATCAGCATGCGACAGTTCCTCGATTGGAAACAGGGAAAGAAGGACATCCCGGAACGCAGCGTCATGATCACCATCGACGATGGATGGAAAGCCACGCACACCCTGGCCATGAAAGTGCTCAAAGAATACGATTTTCCCTACACCGTATTTCTTTATAAGAAATACGTCGGAGTCGGGGGACGCTCAATGACTCACGATGAAATCAGGGAACTCGCAGCGAACGGGGCGACTATCTGCAGTCACAGCGTCAGTCACAACAACATGTCTCGCCGCAACGGAAAGTCACAGGCCGCCTATGACGAATGGCTTCGAGTCGAGTTGGAAGATTCCCACAAATTTCTAGAAGAAACCTTCGGCGATACCGGGGCGGTGTTGAAGACTTTTGCCTTTCCCTATGGCATTTACAATGACCGGGTTTTGGAGTTGGCAAAAGAACTGGGCTATGAAGCCTGCTTCACCGTGAACGGGAAAAAGACGAACTGGGACACGGAGGTTATGGAGATCGGGCGCTACATCGTCCACGGACCAACGCTCGCCAACTTTGACAGCTCCCTCGCCTTCGGTGGCGGAAATGTAACCTCGTCAGGACGCAAACTGATTACCTCGACCAAAAATGATGAAGGCGAGGAACAGGGTCCCCTCATTACTCTTTCCCCCGAAAAGGACGCCAGCACCACCAATCGCCTTCCCCGGATCGAAGCCAATCTTTCCAAGCTGGAAAATGTACAGGAAAGCACCATTTCCATGAGAATTACCGGATTCGGAAAAGTTCCTCACGACTGGGACCCGATCACAAAAACGGTCAGTTACCAGATACCACAGCGTCTCCGGACCGAAGCTTGCGGTGTCCAACTGGGGTTTCGCCACGGTGGAAATAAGGATGCGGAAATCATCAGCTGGAATTTCAAAGTAGACCTTCTCGGTTCCTACACGAAAGAAACCGAAGCCCTTATCAAAACGACTTCAGCAAACTGATTTGATTCAATCAACTCTTCCACTTCTCTAATAAATGTTCGCCTCTCTATCTGACAATCTTCAGGAAACCTTCAAAAAGCTTCGCGGTCACGGCAAGCTTTCCGAGAAGAATATCTCGGACGCTCTTCGCGAAGTTCGGCTGGCTCTGCTTGAAGCCGACGTTGAGTTCTCTGTCGCCAAAGATTTCATCGGCAAGGTCAAAGAACAGGCCATGGGTGAAAAGGTGCTGAAGAGCGTTCAGCCCGGACAACAGATTGTCAAAATCTTCAACGATGAGCTGGCTGCCCTGCTGGGAGGCGACGCCGCTCCGATCAATCTCAATTCACCGGCCCGGGTCTTGATGGTCGGATTGAATGGCGCCGGTAAAACAACTACTTCCGCCAAACTTGCTCTCCATCTCCGAAAGGAAGGACGGCGCCCACTTCTCGTTGCCTGCGATTTGTATCGCCCTGCAGCGGTTGAACAGCTTGTCACTCTCGGGAAGCAGATCGACGTTCCTGTTTTTCAACCCGAACCCGGTGAGAAAGATGTTCTCAAAGTCGCCAAGCAGGCTTTGAAATGGGCGGAAGACCAAAACGGAACGGTCACTATTTTTGATACCGCCGGCCGTCAGGAAATGGACGATGCCTTGATCGATGAACTCATCGGCTTGCAAAAATTCCTGAACCCGGGTGAAACACTTTTGGTGGCTGATTCCGCAACCGGGCAGCAGGCCGTTAGTGTCGCACAGCGATTCGATGAAGCTGTCGGAATCACCGGTATCGTTCTCACGAAACTCGATGGTGACGCCCGTGGCGGTGCTGCACTTTCGATGCGGACCGTCACCGAGAAGCCGATCAAGTTTGCTGGTGTCGGGGAGAAAATGTCCGACCTCGAAGCCTTCGTTCCCGACCGTATGGCCGGACGTATTCTCGGAATGGGTGACGTCGTCGGCCTTGTCGAACGCGCAGCTGAAGCCATCGACGAGCAGGAAGCGCTTCGAATGGCGGAGAGAATGAAGAAGTCATCTTTCGACTTCGACGATTTTCTATCCCAAATGCGGATGATGAAAAAGATGGGCGGCATTCAGGACATCATGGGAATGATTCCCGGAATGGGCGCCAAAATGAAAGACGTCAACATTGACGAAAAACGGATGACTCATGTTGAGGCCATCGTTTTGTCGATGACCCCGAAAGAAAGAAGCCGCCCCGAGATCATCAAAGCCAGCCGTCGCAAGCGAATCGCAGCCGGCAGCGGGACCAGCGTTTCCCAGGTCAATAGCCTCCTCAAGCAATTCGGCCAGATGCGCAAGATGATGCGAAGCAAAGGCAAGATGAGTCAGATGATGAAGCAAATGGGCGGCATGGGTGGCCCGGGTGGTGGTGGCGGCAAGATGCCTTTTTAATTTACCAACTGTTCTAACCTCGATATCTGGACATAGTTTTCCGAAGAACCGTGGATTTTCTGTGAATTGCATTTTCATACTTTCACAAAATGAACAATATACCTATTCTGGTTAAATGCGGACAAATCTCTCTATGGACACCGATTTGCTTACGGACCAAGAATGGAACCGGCTCGTTGACAATATTCACGACGATCAGGTTATTCCCGTAATTGGACCCGGTTTAATTTCCGTTCCCGATGGAGAAGGTGGGGAGATTTTATTGTATCAATGGTTTGCTCGGGCATTGCAAAAAAGGCTTGGGCTATCGGTCCCAAATGATTCGCTAAATGGAGTTTGTTGCGAATATCTACTCAACAATGGAAAGCGTGACGATCTTTACCATCATATAAGAGATATAATTCGCGAGGAATTTGCATTTTCACCAAATCAAGCGCTCCTCGACCTGGCAGGCATTTCAGACTTTAAGCTGTTCCTTTCAACTACATTCGACCCACTCTTGGGGCAAGCCTTGGAAGAAAGTCGCCCCGGATTTCGCTTGGACAGCCGGGACCTAGTAAAGTCATTTCACCCGAACCAACCGGAAGATATCAACCGCACAATTCCGGAGCCAGCGTTACTGTATCACATACTTGGGCTCTACAATCGCCATCACGAGTTCGCGATTTGGGATGAAGACTACATGGAATATGTCTTTGGACTCAACGATCATCGCGATGCCCTGGAAAATCTGTTTTTGCTTATGACGAACCGCTACCTACTTCTGCTCGGTGCCCCCTATCAGGACTGGATTGTTCGTTTCTTTCTCAGGGCGGTAAAGCAGCGGCGATTCTCAGACCGATCATCTAGCGAGTTTCTGACTGATCATCGCAGCAACCTAGGAGAAGCGATGGTATTTTTCTTCGACAAAGTAGTGCAATCGACACGAATTGTTGGCGGAGATCCCGCTACGTTTGTTAAACAACTGTCCATCCGCTGGAAGGAACGTCACGGGAGCGGCGAGATTACCTGGGAACAACTGAAGGATCAAATGCCAAAACAAGCCCCCCAGAATGCGGTTTTTGTGAGTTATGCTAGTGATGACAAAGAAGCAGTTCTTCGCTTGGTCAATGGTTTGATCGCCGCCCAAGTTCCTGTATGGCTCGACCTCGATAGGCTGGAGGCAGGTTCAAATTATGAACGAGACCTACACCTGTCTCTTATACACATCTGACGCTGCCGACGAAGAGGATAGTGT
>OJCB01000357.1_pt1 | contig 17928 bp, 13 predicted proteins | sample 1591501 | NCBI WGS metagenome assembly OJCB01 (sample SAMN05416813, study PRJEB24817) | seawater metagenome | isolation source: Sea water | place: Canada:Atlantic | collected 2013-07 | reverse complement strand
CTACACTATCCTCTTCGTCGGCAGCGTCAGATGTGTATAAGAGACAGCCACAGGAGAATTCTTCGATCCCGGTGGAATCCACTGACTGATACTGCCAGTGGCGATCACCGCAAATGATATAGAAATTCTTCTTATCAATTCCGGTTTCGTTCAGCCATGCAAAAAATTCATCACGCTCGTGTCGAAATCCTCCGATGTTGGTGTGATTGTCAGTCTTCCGCAAGTCATCCGGTCCGATCATTGGAGTCGGGGAAATCAGAATCTTAAATTCAGCATCACTTTCCAGGAGGGTCTTTTTGAGCCAGGCCTTTTGCTCACTCCCCCAGATTGTCTTCTCCGGGCCATCCTCCACCTTATTATCACTGCGATACATCCGGTTCTCCGGAAGCCAGAACTGCAATGAACTGCTGACCCGGTGAGTTCGATATGTCTTCGCGTCTTTGTCATCCGTGGCGGCGAGAGGCAACTGCTCCAACATCATCTCCCGTCCCAGCTGTGGAGTCGGATCGTAGTCTCCGGAATTATCCCCGTCGTCAATGCGGTAGTCGTGATCATCGATCATCCAATACGTCGGCACTTCAGCAAACAGATCCCGAAATCTCGGCTGCACAAACTGCTCGTGCCATTTCTGGCGAAGCTCTGTCACGGATTCGGCACGGGGATTATCCGGCGTGTCGTAATAGACGTTGTCCCCTGTTCCCACAAGAAAGTCCGGCTTCAGCTTGAGGATGGCCTCAAGTGCCGGATAGCCCAACGCCTTATCGGGACCCGCATAGGGCTTGGGAAGATCGGTATTGTTCTCGAGTAAATGTTGGGCGCGATCGATGCGGCCGTCCCCGTGAAATTTTGCATAATTCATTCCGGTAACGACCACAAAACTGGAAGCTGCCTTTTTCCCTTTTCCGTAGAGCGTCTTGAAAGTGACCGCAGGCCCTTCCTTTTTCTCAGTCGGATCAAGTGAGCCATCAACGGGGAAGGCTTTGAACGATATTTTGCAAGTGTAGCGAGTGCCCGGTTTCAAATCTGTAAACGACGCACGGGAAATGAAATCAGATTCCTCCGCTCCCCCAATCGCTTTTGCCGCTACAAAATCTTTCGTATCTGTTTCCTCCAATGAAAACTGGATGGTGCCTGCCGCGCCCGGAAGGTCACGGTTGATCAACTGATCGCCCTTGGTCAGTCGCGCCTGAATATGCGCAGTCGTATCAGTCACTTCGCCAACCATCGCCCCCATCCCCAACATCACCTCAGTTCCTGACTCAGCTCCCGGCTTTTCGGCCTTTTCGCTGCAAGCGGCCAAAAACAAAAAAAGAAGCAGTGTAGAAACGAAGCAGTGGATAGAACGGGTCATTTAATTTCATAGTGCCGACTGATTCGACTTTCCAACGAAATCGAGCCATACCCGGATTCGATTCAAGAGGGTTGCCCTTCCAATTCAACTCTCTGGAATCGAGCCGATCTTCCTCTTGCCTCATTCAGTGTCTTCCGATAGAAATAACGCCCATCAACTCAATCATGAACTCCCGGGAAACTCCTTTTGCTCTTCTCTTACTTGTCACTCTTTTCAGTTTGCTGGACACGAACACCGTCTACGCCTGGGGACAGGACGGCCATCGTGTCACCGCCGAGATTGCAGAGCGAAATCTGACACCGAAGGCAGTCGCCGCGATCCGTAAAATCGCCGGCCCTGAAACCCTCGCCGAGCTTTCAACCTGGGCCGACGACATTCGCTCAGATGGAACCTGGGATTTCGCCCAGCCCTGGCACTATATCTCGATCGATGATGAGGAATCCTGGGACGACTTTGAGCGAGTCCCCGAAGAAAAGGGCGACGTCTTGTTGATTTTGGAAAAGCTGGAAACTTTCCTTCTCGATCCTGACAAAAAGACATTAGAGCTTCCCGGTATTGTCAGCGGAAAATCATCCAAGCTGAAGATCTCCCAAAAGAAAGAGATCGGCAGGAAAGAGGCGCTGGCGTTCTATGTCCATTTCATTGGGGACATTCACCAACCTCTTCATGTTGGACGCAGGGATGATCAGGGGGGCAACAAAATTCAGGTGGAATGGTTTGGCGAGGAAACCACACTTCACAAAGTCTGGGATGAGAAGCTTATTGAATCCCTCAATCTGAGCTATACGGAATTCTCGACTTTCCTGAACCGGGCATCAGAGTCTGACAAAGAGAAGTGGGCCAAATCCTCCTACCTTGACTGGGCAAAAGAATCCAAAGAGATTCGGGGACAAGTTTATGACTTCGGAGCACAGAGAAAGAACTACTTTCTCAATGTCGTCGAACCACCTGTCCTCAGCTACGATTACCGCTCAAAAACTCTCCCGCTTGTTCGCGAACGACTTTTAAAAGGCGGAGTTCGACTTGCCGCAAAACTGAATAAACTATTCTCCAACTGATTCCCTATGAAACTCCAAAGACTCTTCGAACTTTTTTCCATCTCTTTAGTCGCACTGGCTCTCAATTCCTGTGCATCGAAAGACAAACCGGGCAGCTATGAGGCTACCGTAAAGAAGCAGGAAGACCGTTTCGATAATTACCTCGAGAAAAGAGAACGAAAATCAGAGACGAGGAAACGCAAATGGGACAACTATTCCCGGAATGCAGACGCAAAATACTCGAGTTGGATCGATAAAATGATGGACTGACCGACGGAAGGTTTAGACCCCCAGCGATTTCACTTTTTCGGCGACGGCCTTTCCCAGTGCAGAATGACCGGTCTCGTCGAGGTGAATACAGTCCGGCTCGGGACAGGTGGCGAATTGACCCGCATCGAGAAAAGGCACGCCTCTATCCTCAGCCATCTCGGCATAAGCAGCGGGCATTTCGCGTGATCGCTCCGGTGCTTTGTCGAAAAGGTGCCAAAATGGGCAGTTGCCATCGGATACTGCGGCAGGACAAATCAGAAGAACCTTCGGAGGATTCTTCTCCGGCCCGGCATCGCTTTCAAGCACGTGATCGACCAGAGTGATCACACCTTGCGCAATCGAGGTTGCGCTGTTGTTGAAATGACTTTTCAGATCGTTCGTCCCCAACATGACGATGACCAGATCCAGCGGTTTCTGGGATTCAAGAACCACGGGTAAATGCTTCATCCCGCATTTGGAAATCGCGGGCTCCATCGGATCCTCCCACACTGTCGTCCGTCCATTCTGAGCCTCCTCGATAATGGTAAATCCCTCTCCCAGTTCCGCCTGCATTACACCGGGCCAACGGACTTCCGGCGCATAGCGATCACAATCCGATCCCGGGATAAACCCCCAGGTGTTTGAATCTCCGAAACATAAAATCGTTTTCGAACTCATAGTAGCAACCATTCAAATTCTCACTCACCGTCGTAGACCGGGAGAGGATCGTTCTCAGACAAGCTGTGTTCACTACGGGAGATCTCAATCAAGCGCTTCAACACCTCCGGTTTCTTCTGAGCGAGATCGGTCGCTTCGTTAGGATCATCTTTTAAATTGTAAAGTTCCCAGGCACCGGGGTTTTTCGTTTTAACTTTTTGCCTGACCGCTTTCCAGGGAAAATCGTTCACCGCAAGTTGCCCGCTATATCCATGGAACTCCCAAACCATCGGCTTCTTCCGCTTCACTTTTGCTGTTTGAGTAAGACTTGGTCCCAGATCGACTCCGTCGAGTGCCTCCGGTTTCTGAGCACCCGCAATTTCGCAGACAGTCGGAAACCAGTCAGGAAAATAGGACGGTGTCGAGTTCATTGATCCGGCTTCCACTTTCCCCGGCCAGCGGACAATAGTCGGAACGCGGATACCGCCTTCGTAAACCGATCCTTTCCAACCGCGAAGACCGGCCGTGGAATTGAAGAACGGAGCATCCACTCCCCCAATGTGAAATTTCGGATCTCTCCCGGGATGAGTTGTCCCGTTGTCGGAGGTAAAGATCACGATGGTGTTCCCGGCAAGCCCATGTTTTTCCAAACGGTCCAGAACGCTGCCGATATGCTCGTCGAGATCAGAAATCATGGATGCGTATCCGGCACGGGGTCGAGGATGCGGAAGATATCCGTTCTGACCGCGATAGGGCCCATTCTCATCGTCCCATTCTTTCGGATAGCGTTCGATCCACTCCGAGGGAGGCTGCATTGCCACATGCGGCTCCACAAAGGGCAGGTAGAGAAAGAAGGGCTTCTCTTTATTCGCGTCGAGAAATTTCAATGCCTCTTCCAGAATCCGATCCGGTGCATAATTTTCTGCACGATAATCATCCCCAACAATATCGCCCTCCGGCTTCCGGAGATGTCCCGGGATTGGATTCTCATTGATCACGTCTTCTTTGGCATCGTCATCCAAAAAGGGAGGATAAAATGAATGAGCATTCCGTTGGCAGTTGTATCCGTAAAACCGGTCAAAGCCCTGAGTCATCGGTGATCCGGAACTGTCAGTCGGCCCGAGGCCCCACTTTCCGAATCCGCCCGTTGTATAGCCAGCGGTTTTCAGGGACTCGGCCATTGTGGTTGCTTCAGCAGTGATCGGCCATTGCCCGGGAAACGGACGGCCATTGCCCGAGTCGCGATTGTTTCGGATCTCCGCATGCCCAAGGTGCTTCCCTGTGAGAAGAACACACCGAGCGGGCGCACAAACGGGGGCTCCGGTGTAATGATGCGTAAACCGCATTCCTTGTTCTGCAAGACGATCAAGATTCGGCGTCTTGATTTTTGTCTGACCATAGGCCCCTACTTCGCCATAGCCCAGGTCATCAGCGAGAATAAAAACGATATTCGTCTTCTCCGCCGCAAAAACGGGAAGACTGAGAGCTGCGGCAAAAGCGCAGGAAAGAAAATATTTCATCCCTGCAATCTGGACGACAGACGGATTTCTGCCAAGCCCCTTCCGAAAAAAGGCTGACATACGCTGCTACTCCGTGCCCTCAGAAAAAATGCACTGATTCCTCAGGCAAGCACATCCTTGATGACATGCCCATGAACATTCGTCAGTCGCCGCTCCAGGCCATTGTGGTAATAGCTCAAGCGCTCATGATCGAGTCCCATCAGGTGTAAAATCGTTGCATTGAAATCGTAGACCTCAACGGGATCTACGGCGGCCTTGAATCCAAACTCATCGCTTTCCCCGTAACTGATTCCCTTCTTCACTCCGGCTCCGGCGAGGAAGCAGGTGAATGCACTCGGGTTGTGATCGCGACCCGTTCCATTCCCCTGGAGGAAAGGCATACGCCCAAACTCAGTTGCCCAGACAATCAGCGTATTTTCCAGCAAACCGCGCCTCTTCATATCACGAATCATTGCCGCAGTCGGTTGATCCATGATCTCCGCCTGCATCGCATGGGTGTCAGCAATATTCGAATGCGAATCCCAGTTTGTGATGCCGTTTCCGCCACTCGGGTCACTTCCGTTGAAGAGTTGGACAACGCGGACACCTTTCTCAATCAGGCGACGGGCAAGGATACAGTTTTTCGCGTATTCCTTTTTCAAATCCGATCCTTCGTCGGTCCCGTATTCCTTGTGAATCGATTCGGGTTCAGCTGAAAGATCCATCATTTCCGGGACAGACATCTGCATCTGTCCGGCGAGTTCGTAACTTGCCACCCGGGCAGCAAGATTGGCATCGCCGGGAAATTTCTCGAGGTGATTTGCATTGAGTCGCTTCAAAAGATCCACGGTCTTTTTGTCATCACCTGCAGTGAATGCTTCCGGCCTTCCCAGGTTAGAGGGAGGATTCTTCGCATTGAAATCCGTTCCCTGAAATGCCGCTGGAAGGAAGCCGTTTCCGAAGTTGTTCTTTCCGGATCGAGCCAGGCCCCGCGGATCATTGATCGCGACAAAGGCCGGGAGATCTTCGCAATCAGATCCAAGCGCGTATGTGACCCAGGCACCAAAGGAAGGAAATCCTTCCATGGTGAATCCGCTGTTCATAAAGTTTTCACCTTGAGGGTGAGCACTGGTCTGAGTGGTCATTGAGTGGATGTAACAGAAATCGTCCGAAAGATTCCCAAGATTGGGAAGAAGCTCAGAGGTCATCTTTCCACATTCACCTCGTGGTTTAAAATCCCAGAACGGCTTTGCGATATTTCCGGACGGACCTTCAAAAGTGACTGCCGGAAGTCCCGGAGGCTTCTGCCCGTGATATTTGTAGAGGTCCGGCTTGTAGTCGAATGTATCGACGTGACTTACCGCCCCGGGGCAATAAATCACCAGCACCTGTTTCGCAGCACTGTGCATGTGCCCCTTTCTCGGAAGATAGGGATTGTCCGGATCGATCGTCGGCCGGATGGGTGACTTCCCGCTGAAATCAGACGGCTTCTCTGACTCCGCCGCCAGCAACTGAGCGAGCCCCAAACCGCCCATGGAGAAGGCTGTGTTGCGCATGAAGTTACGGCGATCAAGCAGACCACGCCCGTGAAGGGAAATGTTTTCAGATTCGTTCATGGGTTCAACACGTTGTTCAGTTCAGCTGTGAGATTCGCTACCACTTCCGGATTTTCATCGGCGACATTGATCGTCTCTGTTGGATCTTCATCGTGATCAAAGAGTTCTACAAAAATGGGCTCTTTGGAAAGGTCCCGGTAGTCTTTCCAGAGAATGAGACGGTATCGATCCGATCGAACGGTGTATCCCATGAGATGCTGTTCGAAAAATTCACGATCCCAGGTATCCCCCTGTTGTTTGATGATTCGTTCCTCCACCTCTTCAATGAGTGGTCCAAAGAAAGTCTCTCTCATTTCATCAGACAAAGGATTCGCCGCCCATTCCCGCAGAGCCGGATTGGGAAACTGACTCACTGCAACTTCCTTCCAATTTTGGTCGGGATCTTCGAGCAATGGAGCAAAACTCTTTCCGACGATGTGATCCGGTTTCGGGAGACCGGCGAGTTCGCAAAGAGTCGGGTAAATATCAACCAGCTCAACCAGGGCATCGGTAGATTTACCACGCGCCTTCATTTCCGGGCTGGAAATCATCAGGGGAACCCGGGTCGCTATTTCGTAGTTCGTCGCTTTCCCCCAAATCCCCATTTCACCGAGATGCCAACCGTGATCACCCCAGACAATGATGATCGTGTTGTCATCAACCCCGGCATCCTTCAGCGCAGCTATCATCTTTCCAATGTTGGCATCGACATAGCTAACACTCGCATAATAGGCATGAAGCAAAGTGCGGGAAAGGTCATCCCCCATCGGGCCGATCTTGGGAATATTCGCCCGGACACGCAATTCAAACGAAGCATGGCGCCCCATTTCTGCTCCGCCCTTTGGTCCGGAAGTCTGAGAAGGGAGTTTAATTTTTTCCCGATCGTAGAGATCCCAGTATTTTGTCGGGGCCACCCAGTTGAGATGTGGAAGCTTAAAACCCAGCGCCAGGAAAAATGGTTTCTCCGGTTTTGTTCCCACCATGTCTTTCAGTGTCGCGATGGCGACCTCGGTATTCCATCCGTCGATATAAGCATGATCGGGAACGTCGTAGCTCTCGTATGCCGGTCCGCTCGCAAGCCCTTTCTTCGAGGCCTCACCGTACTTTTCAAACATCTCCTTTTTGTAACGCTGATGCAGCTCGTGATTTTTCGGATCGGCAAAGGTGTATCTCGGTTTCTTGAATGGTGTCTTTTTCACCGCAGGCATTCGACTCCAGGATTGAGGATCATCCCCTGGACGGTGGAAAATCTTCCCACTGGAAACGGTCTCGTAACCATTCGCCATAAAATGTTGAGGCAGGGTAATCACATCGGGGTTGAGATCGCGAAACTGAACATAGTTGTGAGTGATTTGCGTTTGATCAGGACGCAGACCAGAGAGAAGGCTGGCTCGTGATGGCGAACAAATAGCCTGCTGGCAGTAGGCCCGGTCAAAACGCAGGCCGCTAGACGCCAGCGCATCCAGGTTTGGTGACTTCACCGCATCAGAGCCATAGCAACCGAGTTCCGGCCGAAGGTCATCGATGGCGATGAAGAGAATGTTAGGACGATCTGCCGCGTGGGTAGTGGCAGCGAAAAGCAGAAAAAGTAAGACGAGGCGTTTCATGTGGTTATAGCGCAGAAGGATTAAGGCAGAAAGGCGAACTCATTGGAGTTAATGAGACTTCGGCAAACGATTTCAAGGCCGCTCGTCTCAACGATTTCTTTACAAATCTCCAACTCATCCGCAGTCGGTTGTCGATTGATTAACAATTCAAAAGATCGTGTAAGGGCATCGTCCGGCCGCTCCTCTACCGCCCTCTCAGCAATCAGTTTGCATTGCTCCACGACAAAAGGACTATTCATCAAGTTCAGAGCCTGTAGCGGTGTCGTTGAAACAGGACGCTTCGCCCTCACCTGACCACAATCCGGGAAATCGAAAGCGGTGAAAATCTGGTCATCCACCCGGCGCATCCGCTCCTGATAGATCATCCGCCGCCAGGTTTCCTCACTGTGATTATCCACTACCTGCCACTGGGCATAAGTCTTTTTCACATTGTGAATCCGAAAACTTCGCCCGCCGATCTCAGTCTTCAACTTTCCTGATGCTTGCAGGATTCCGTCGCGAATCACTTCGGCCGCGACCCGCTGCGGTGGAAATCTCCATAAAAGAGAGGCCCCGGCATCAGCCGCAATCTTGGTTTCGTCCGGCGCACTGGATCGACGGAAAGCATCGGTCATCACGAGTTGGCGAATCATGGTTTTCATCGACCAGCCTTTCTTCACGAAATCCACCGCCAACCAATCGAGCAATTCCGGGTGGGAAGGAAGCGCACCGGCAGCTCCAAAATCACTGGGAGTCGGGACGATTCCGGTTCCAAAAACATGGTGCCAGATCCTGTTCACTTTCACCCGGGCCGTGAGTGGATTGTCAGGATTAGTCAGCCACTCTGAAAACCGCATCCGCCGTTCGGCATCGGCTGTTTCTGAATTAAGTCCCAGATCCCCGTCGATGATAGAAAAACCGGCAGGCATAACCTCATCTCGCGGATTCTCCGGGCTCCCCCGGTGAAGAACCTGGGTAGCGCCCGGCTTTGCATTAAAACTGCCAACAAAACTGTGTTGGGGACCTTCTTCACTGATCTTAGCAATGAGTTCATGCAAACGCTGCGAAGCCTTCTTCATCTCCGGATTCTTATTGAGCAGCGCCTTCGCCCAGCCCACATTGCCGATTTCCTTCCAACTCCCGTCTGGATTCTGTGCTTTGATCTTAAATCCCGGAGCAAAGTATTTACTGTTTTTCTCGAGATAATCGGTCTCAAAGAAATACTCGCGGTTACTGCTGATGCGGAAGCGATTCACTTCCTTTTCTTCCGGCAGATGAATCTCCAGCCATGGCATTTCCTTGCTGTCCTTCGGCACATTGGTTCTCCAGGCCATCGTTCCGAAGACCCCGTCGTTTGCCGTAGAGACAACGTTGCCCGTTTTTGTGAGCTTCTCATCAGCGACCAGCGTGGTTCCCTTTGATGCCAGAGCCAGGTTATCGTTGTATTTCTCCGTGCCGAAAAGCTGGAGTTCATCAACTCCGAAATTTTTCTTCGCAAATTCAATTCGCAGAGCTTTCGTTTTTGTTGCAGGGAAATTCAGTTCAAGAAAGCCGCCCCAGTCTTCAGTATACTGCCCGACACCTTCACGAAGCTCCTTCCGCTTCCCGAACATCTCTTTGCGAAGCTCTTTCGCCCTCTGCTGACGTGGATGATCTTCAGAAAATTCAGGATATCGCCCTGCAAATTCCACCCCTTGAAAGACAGCCGTAAGCGAATAGTAATCCTGAATCGAGATGGGATCGAACTTGTGATTGTGACAGCGTGCGCAACTGACGGTCATCCCAAGCAAGGACGCCCCTACGGTTTGCATAATTTCGTCCATCCGGTCGGCCCGGGCCTGGCGAATCGCTGTCGGCTCGCGTCCCACCGTCGCAGCGGGCACATGCGGTCCGGCGACGAGAAATCCTGTGGCTTCTCCCGCTCCCATCTGATCACCCGCAAGTTGCTCGCGAACAAATCGATCATAGGGAATGTCTTCATTGAATGCCCGGATGACATAGTCACGATAGATCCAGGCATTTTTGCGATACAGGTTGGCTTCAGATCCGTTCGTTTCCGCCCAACGAATCACGTCGAGCCAATGCTGGGCCCAGCGTTCCCCAAAATGTGGTAACGCGAGCAACTCATCAACAAGCGAGGCATAGGCCCCCTCCGCGTCCTTTTCAAAATCAGCCTGGAATTTCTTGACCCTTTCCGGCTTTGGGGGAAGTCCAGTCAGGGTCACCGAAACCCTGCGAATCAAGGAGCGTGCATCGGCTGCCTCATTCGGCTCGACTCCGGCTTCCTTCAATTTCGCCAACAAGAATGCATCAATCGCGGAAACCTGTTTTCCCGTTTCCGGAACTTTGATGTCGTCCACCGGCTGAAGCGACCAGTGATCCGTCGTTTCCTTCAAAACCGCATCCATCTGGCCCGGCCATTCCGCACCTTCCTCGATCCATTTGGTGACGAGAGCGACCTGCTCTTTCGTGAGCGGATCTCCCTTTGGAGGCATCAGCATATCGGGATCACTCCCGTCAATGACTTCAAGTAGATAACTGGCCTTCGAATCTCCCGGCACAAGGGAGGCAATCCCGGAGTCACCGCCTTTCAACATGGTGGGGCGTTGATCAATCCGAAACTCTGACTTCTGCTTGTCCGGACCGTGACAATCGAGACAATGCTCCTCAAAGATCGGGAGGATTTCTTTTTCAAAATCGACAGCCCCAATGGATTCCGCAAGGAAACCAGCTGTCAGGAGAGGCAAAATAGAAGTCAGAAATCGAAGATTCATCACCCTAATACTACCTCAGGGTAAAGAATCTAACGTAGAAAATTCGGAAGAATCACCTTTCCTGGTTTCAACCGGGATTCCTCTTTACCATGACACTGATCGGCCACGGATAGGAGTGGATGTTTCGCCCACAATCCTTCTACTTTGAAAGTGAGGCTCAAGGCATCATGCCTGGGTAAAACACTTCGCTCGATGTTTGGTGGCAGAGAGTGTTTTCACAGACCGTCGCTTCATCCCAACTACCTGCTGTCGTATCTACAAAGCACCAGTGGTTAGCGACGGCGGCAGCAAAACCGTGTCGATCACATGAATGAGCCCATCGACACATTTCACATCGCTATTAAGCATCGCCGCTTCATTTACCCGAACTTTCCCATCAGCAAACCCAAACTGAATCATTTCCCCTTGAATCGTCTTCGCCGACTTCACTTTCAGTGCATCACTGAGTTCGGTTGAACCGGTGACCACATGGTAGGAAAGAATCTCCACAAGCTTCTTCTTATTTTCAGGTTTCAGCAGATCTTCCAAAGTCCCTTTCGGTAATTTGGAAAACGCCTCATCCGTCGGAGCAAATACTGTCAGGGGATTGTCCCACTGGAAAAACGCCGTCAACCCGGCGGAATCCAGGGCTTTTTTCAGAGTGGTGAAACGCCCATCACTGACCGCAGTCGTAATGAGACGCTCCGCTCGGGCAGGCTTCTCTTCGCTTATAGATTCCTGCCCGGTAATGCTCCCCTGCCCTTTTCCATAGGTCCGAATCCATTCCACTTCCATGTCAAACGGGGCATCCTTTTTATCTCCCAGTAGAATTCCGATCCGCTGAATATTCGCAGGGTTAAATTTCTCATCCGGCAAGTCGCGACCGCGAAAGCTGCCCTTGAATTCCGAGAACGGAATCTGCACCTGTGACCATTCTCCCTTTTCGGTTTCAAAATTGGCAGAAAAGGAAACTTCCATTCCCCGAAAGCGGGCGTCCGTCACGAGGCGTGCAGTGTATGCGCGACCGTCCCCTTTCACCTTGATGAGCAATCCGAGATCCTCACTCAAATCGAACTCGACTCCTTTACTCGTCACCATGGAAAAGCCCCCGTTATTTTTCGTCGAAAGATCCCCCCAGAATTTGAGCACATCGCCATCAGTCATTTCCATATTTCCCTCGGAGAGACCGCCCATCACACCGTCATTCACAATCAACCAACCAAACTTTTCATTTTCACCATCAGAAAATTCAGTGACCGATTGACCGCGCCAGGTCTCCTTGGACTCAGAGAGGGCAACTGTTTGAGAAAGAACCAAGGCCGACATAACAAATAACAATAATTTCATCTCTTTCGATACGGTTCGCGGAATAAAACGGATCTCTTTTTTCGTGGAGGCCGAGCATCCTCGCGGGACATTTCCCGGATTGCGGATTGATTTAGTGAGTCGATGATTCTTCTTAAGCCTATGAAAATACCAGGACTCCGTGCAGCAGATGAAAAAGTTCAAGGCCTCATCCACTTCGGGCGCATGTTGGACAAAATCAGACTGGATCAAGCAGGCACCCTTCCCGATGGCTACTTCCTCGGTGATGGAGATCCTTCCTGGTGGGATGCTCGCTGCTGCCGCTTCCTGCGAGTGAATTACGACGAACTCGCTTCACAAGTTCGCGACGGCCTCGACGATGACGCTGCTCTCGCGTGGTGTTTCAAGCACGGCCGAAAACCCAACGAGGAAGAAATCGAAGTCTGGAGCACTTTTATCCTAAAGCGGGGCTGGCGCGACGACTCCGGACTACAAGCCGAAAAAGAATCGTCCGGCTTTGGAGATCACGATGACATTCAGACCTATGTCGACTTGTTTAAGGCAGAAGAAGCCTGATGCTTCCTCCACCCAAAATCTTTTCACAAACTCTCATGATTTTCCGACTCCTTTTCTTCTCCGCTCTCACCTTCGCCTTTGTCCCGGCACTCACAATCGCAGGCGATGGCCCCAACGTCATCCTCATGATGACCGATGATCAGGGGATCGGCGATTTCGGAGCAATGGGAAACGAACTTATCGAGACACCGAACATCGATGCGATGGCAGCCAAGAGTGGCAGCCTAACAACCTTCTACGTTAGTCCCGTTTGCTCTCCGACCCGGGCTTCGCTCATGACGGGGCGCTACAACCAGCGGACACGCTGTATCGACACCTGGCTCGGTCGATCCATGATGGACACCGATGAATTCACGGTTGCCGAAGCCCTTAAAAACTCAGGGTATCGCACAGGAATTTTCGGGAAATGGCATCTCGGTGATTGCTACCCCATGCGGCCACAGGACCAGGGGTTTGATGAGGTGCTCATCCATCGCGGCGGCGGCCTCGCCCAGCCTTCTGAGCCCCTTGAAAACGGGCGACGCTACACAGATCCGATTCTTTTTGATGAAACAGGAGAAGCAGTTCAGAGCAAGGGCTTCTGCACCAATGTCTACTTCGACGCTGCCATGGACTTCATCGACGACAATGCTGATGATCCCTTTTTCATCTACCTCCCTACGAATGCTCCACACGGTCCTTACCATGATGTTCCCGAAGAATTGCGGAAGCACTACATGGAAAAAGATCTCACAGCTCTAATGGCGATCCCTCCGAAGAATGCCTCGCAGAAGGAGAAGAATCAGGATCAACTCGCCCGTATCGCGGCGATGATCACCAATGAAGACCAAAACGTAGGTCGCCTCCTGGAGTTTCTAAAGTCCAAGGAACTTTTGGAGAACACGATGATCATTCGGATGAACGACAACGGCCCTAACTCACTCCGCTATGTTGGCGATCGCCGCGGAATGAAGTCCCACATCCATGAAGGAGGCATCCGCTCTCCCATGTGGATGCACTGGCCCGCCAAGGTGAAAGCCGGAGCCACCCACAATGGACTCACCGCTCACATCGATATCATGCCGACCATCCTTGATGCCTGCGGAGCCAAACGCGGACCGCACGATCTCGACGGGAAAAGCTTTCTTCCCCTCCTCACCCAGGAGGGAAGCACCAAGTGGCAGGAAGATCGGCAGATCGTGATCCAATCCCACCGCGGCACTGAGGTCGTCGAATACAATCACTTCATGATCCGCAAGGGGGATTGGAAATTGCTCCATGCCTCTGGTTTCGGAAGCGAAAGCTTCGATGGCGAACCCAAGTTCGAGCTCTACAACCTGATTGACGATCCTACCGAGGCGACCAACCTCGCCGGGGAGAAACCGGAAGTCGTCGCCCGCCTTAGGAAAGACTACGAAGCCTGGTATGCCGATGTCTCCAGCACCCGGCCCGACAATTACGCGCCACCGCTTCCTATCGTCGGAACAAAACATGAAAACCCGACTGCACTGACGAGACAGGACTGGATGGGCACTACCTGGAAGGTCGAGGGACAAGGGCACTGGCTCGTCAATGTTGCCAAGCCGGTGACGGCCGATATCGAAGTGATATTTCATCCTGATATTGTGACCGGGAATGAAGCTGAGATTGTGCTGAAGCTTGGAGAAAAAACCCACAAGGTTAAGTCCAGGGGGCAGAAGATTGGCTTAAAGGGAATCAGCCTTCCAAAGGGAGAGTTGAGGATCGAAGCTGTTCGGAGTGAAGGTGACCAACACGCTGGCGCCTGGCACATCGTCGTCGATTGTAAATAGACTGAAGGAGTTCCAAAGAACTGCCCCTCACCGCCCCGCCCGGCTTCCCTCAAAAATCGCGGCAATCTCCGCTTCACCCAGGGCAGCCTGAAAAATCGCGAACTCGTCCATCCGTCCATTGAGGTGACGAATCGCGAACCAGGGATCTTCACGGAATGGCTGCCCCCAGTTTCCAATCTCACCATTTCCGATACGGAGGGTCTTGACGAGAAACTTGTCGATAATTTCCTGAGTCGATACCTGTTTCCCGTTCACGTAATGAGACACCACACGAGCTTCAGGATCAAAGACTGAGGCAAGGTGGATCCATTTTCCGGCCATGGCCATTTCCCAGACAGGAGGAGAAAAGTAAACGCGATGCAGCCCGGCATCATTCGGTGCACCGGGATTCGGTTTTGAATCGTCGACCATCACGGAAAGCATCAGAGCGCCGTCTTCCCGAATCTGCCAGTGCGGCTCTCCGGTCTCGTAACCATCGCCCATGAAAAGCGCGTTGTAGACCCGGTCGAGGCTGTCGATTCTGACCCAGGCGGAGAAAGTAAAGGCGGAAAACTCACCGGGAATATTCACCCGAACTCGGGAACCCGGACGACGGAATTCGAGAGCGGATTTCATTCCCGGCCAGCGACCGTCCACCGGTTCGGCGAGAACAACGGCCCCGTCGAATTCGGGATTTCGCGGAACGGTGAGGTTGGGGATCAGGCCCTGATTCTGCTCCCGATCAAAAGAGTAATAGGCAATGAGCCGCTCGTCTTTCGCAAGCGAGTCCCGATGGTCTTTCCACCGGTCAAAATCCGATCGAACTTCATCGAAAACACGGCTTCCAAATTTCTTCACATCAGGAAATGTCAGTTGCCCGCTTGTGGTAGCAACGGGAGGGCCATCGGGATCCAGAGAAAAGGACGCACCCTTCTTCATCAGTTGTTCCTCTTCTTCATTGTGACGAACCGCAATCTCACCATCGAAAACTTCGACATGCCCGACACCGTCCCTAACCCGCAAACCAAACTCAGTTCCCAGATCGATAATTTCACTCGAAGGCGCATGAAGCTTAAATCCCCGCGCAGCTGGCGGAACCTTCATCCGGACAGCTCCCTCGCGGCAGGTCGCCTCCCAGGCTGACTTCACTGAAATCTCGGCAGGCCCTTCGACGGTCATAACAGCTCCGGAAAAGAACTGTATCTCAGCCGTTCCGGAAGCGAGGTGGAAAACTTCTGCTCCAAGTAGATCCCCTTCTCGCTTGCCTGCTTTTGGATCCTTCCAAGTTGGATCGAAAAGGTTTCCTATCACGGCAAAGCCTTGAGCGGAGGCACTTTCTTCCCTGGGGATCCAGTCTGACCCGGATTGCCAGGACATCAATCCGAGACCAAGGAAAAACGCTAAAGCAGCAGCAGCTGCGATAGGGGCGAGACGTGGAAAAGATAGAATTTTGGATTGGCTCTCGACTTCAGGAACTGTTGGATTTTCGAGACTAAGCCAGGCGTCCGCTTCCTCTCCATTAGCGCCACATTCAGAGGCAAGGCCACTATCGACAGACAGGCATCTCCGCATCACCGCCCGGAGTTCAGAACTCTCCGCCATCCGGTTTTGGAGCGACTCAAAATCCTTCGCATCGATAGTTCCATCCAGATAGGAATCGATCCAGTTTTTCTCATCGGGACCAAGATCGGAAAATTTCATCAGACTCCCTCCAGAGGTTCAATTTTCGACTCCACGCATTCCATGACCTGATGACGAAGGCGTTTCAGGCGCATATAAAAAGAAGCGGCCGAGGATCCCGCTTCCTCCGCCAGTTCTTTCACCTTCACCCCGGGGGTGTAGGCGAGTGTCAGGAAATTCCGCTGCTTTTCCGGCATTGCCGCCAGACAGAATTCGAGAGCCTCATGTTCCGCTTTCCGCGTATCTATTTCTTCCATTCCCTCTTCGGCCATCAGGTCGAGTATATCCTCCCGGAAAACGAGTCGGTCTCTCGCCATTTTCCTGCGATAGGCGAGCGACTCGAAACGGGCGATGACGCAGGCCCATTTCATGAAATGAGTGTCCGGATCGTATTGATCGAACTTTTTCCAAATCACCATTGCCGTCTGTTGAAGTACCTCGTCCGCATCCGTCGTCGTCGGCAAGAGCGAGCGGATAAATCGCCGGAGGTCAGGCTCGAATTGAGCAAAGCGTTGCACAAACAACTCGTAGTGAGCGTCGTCCGGGGATCTGGGTGTATTTTCTGCAGCGGCCATGGCTTACTATACCATCACTGCCGCTCGCAGGAAAAACTAACGACTTAATTTCGAGCAGTAGAACGGAATGGCATTCCGTCCACGTAGCCTATCGGCGAGTTGCTTCGGCGGGATTCTTCGCAAACGGAATGGCATTCCGTGCTACGGCAGAGAGCCTATTTCAATGACCCTACAAGCCCGTCGAGCGCTGTTTGCAATTCAGCATATTTCTTCTTCGCCTTGCCCGAAAGCCCATTGACTTTCAAAGGCGATTTCTCCAAAGGATCATTTTTCAAATCATAGAACGCTCCTTTGTCATAAAGTTTCCAGTCCGGCGCCCGAACACATCGTTTTCCCTTCAGGTCGATATAAATCCAGGGGCGCTCCTCTTTTCTTTTTTGCCCAAACAACACGGGAGCAAAACTTTTACCGTCCCTTGCCACGCCATCACTTTCCAGCCCTGCCACCTCTGCGACCGTCGGCAGGTAGTCTGTAAGATCGACCATGTCTTCGACCACACTTCCCGCTTTGATTTTCCCGGGCCAGCTCGCGATCAAGGGGACACGGGTTCCGGTATCATCAAATTTCCCTTTCCCACCGGGAACGATCTTCCCGTTCTGAATCGACAGCACACCCGGTCTCACCATTTCCCCTTTCTCATTCACGTAGAGATAACTCGCCTTGGGAGTTCCATTGTCGGTGGTGAAAATGACAAGCGTATTATCGCGGACGCCAATTCGTTCAAGGCCATCGACGAGCCGCCCTATCATGTCATCCATCATGCTCATCATCTCGGAGTAATTCATCCACCGGCCATCCCGGTAGTAGGCAACGTGTTCTCCCTTCAGATCGTCTGTCACATCATGACAAAGCGCCATCGGGTAGTAAGCGAAAAACGGTTTTCCCTCGTCGTGACTTTGCTCCATGAAGTCGATCAAGAACTCAGTGTAGAGCTCCGGACCGGTCTGACCGCTGGTGTCATTGCGAAGCTTCCCATCCTGATAAATCAATGGATCATCAAACCGCCCTCCTTCGTGCCAGCCAAAAAGGCACCACTCGTCGAAACCGGTTCGGCCCGGTTGTTGAAGATCGTTCTTCATCATGCAAAGCTGCCACTTGCCCGCCACGGCCGTTGCATATCCAGCATTCTTCATCCGGTCGCCGATGGAAATACCTTCACCCGCATCCGGATAACCTCCCCACTTCGAGCCTTCTTTTCCAAATCGAAAAGGGTAACGCCCTGTCATAAGACAAACACGCGATGGATGACCTGTCTCTTATACACATCTCCGAGCCCACGAGACCGAGGCTGATCTC